>JADMIO011482755.1_pt1 | contig 97750 bp, 69 predicted proteins | sample 8958161 | NCBI WGS metagenome assembly JADMIO01 (sample SAMN16585339, study PRJNA669376) | soil metagenome | isolation source: Crop rotation soil | place: USA: Cullars Rotation, Alabama | collected 2011
AGGTGAGCCAGTGTGATTACATTTGCGGCCTAACTGTGGCCAGTCCAGTTACGCTGGAGTCACTAGTATTTAGGTGACACTATAGAAGCGGCCGCGACAACTTGTCCACGTGGAATTCTAAGCTTAGGATCCCAATGTGCTGGAAAGGCTCGTCAAAGGACTCTTTGGTGATCACCCCGACCATTTGAACGACGCACTCCTCGTAATCGGAGGCGCGCTCAATGCACGGGCGACAAAGCAGTTCATGGATAGAATTCTCGCTCTCGAAAACGGACAACAATTACTTGAGCAATTCGACGAAATCCTCGCTCAGGGAGGGTTGTGGCCGATGAGCCGCCAAGCTAACGACGCGGGCTTCGAGGACGACATCAACTGTGGTGACTAAGTCTTCGGAGGCTTTCTGCTGCGATGATTCCAACAGCCTGGGGGAAGCCAGCCATCGGAAGTTCGTACTTGGGTCGGGGCCGTGCATGGGAATGTCAACGTTGAGATAGCTCGAGCCTATTGCGCTGGATCAGAATCAAGACGCAAGGATCGTCAGGGGATCACGTACGACAAGTTCTTCAACAACCGGATAGAACCCCCTCAGCCCGCATGACGAGCGTCGATTGGTGATGCATCCAACTAACTATTCATCATCCGCAGTTGCGAACAACTTTGGTGGCGAACCTGAGCGAACAGACTTATGTCGTAAAGGGACGAACAGATCGACGACTCTCCATTCATCTTCAGTCCAAGGACGAGGAATACCGTCAGTGTGCATCAGCTCCGGGTGAGTTAGATGCACTCTGGCATGAACCCTGTCAGGAAACTCTTGATCCGCCAAGTAAACGTCTGCCCAGTGACGGAACTTTCGTGGGGTTGAACCCCGGGACGACCAGCAGAGCGAACATCCACCTCCGACGCCAGTGCAGAACAGCGCAGCGGTTCCTTTGTCTACGCCAATGCGACCATCTCGAACGCGAAGAGCCACTTTTTCGGCGTACCGCCGTACGGAACGCAAATCCTCCTTGATGACGGTTGTGTTGGGACGCAAAGCTGCGGGGCCAGCGACGCCGTGACCGGCCAGATAACGATCCAGCTTCGCGAGATCAGGGAAGTCGCGCATCGAATCGGGAGGAGGCCCAAGGGTTCTTGCCGCATCCAACGACCATTGAACAAACTCTCCGAAAGGCGGTTGCTCGGATAATAGCTCCCGTGCGATCGACCGAGCCCATTCAGAGGCCGCGGCCTCGACGTTGTAGACGATACGCGGATACGATTGCACCTGGGCCCTGTCCAATACGATGGCCTGAATGCCAAGCGCAGCCAGCGTCGGGTTAATCAAATCCTCGGGTGGCGCACTATGAGATTGGAATAAGCCAACCTGTTTCCAGACTCGTTTGGCTCCCGTTGGTGGAAGGATGATCTGATCCTGCGATTCTTTCGAGATCGTGCGAAGGAGAACGGTTGCGTTCGGTCCGGGGTCATCAGAGACGGGAACTCCAGCGGTGGCGAACGCAAAGGCCACAAGCGGGTCCCAACTCCAATCAATAAGGCGCGTTCCTAACCCGTAGTGTTGGGCGATGGCCTCGGAATCCCTCCAGTCCAGGCCCAGCCAGAACTCCGGACGCTTGGTCCAACCGAAGGTGTTCTTGGTCCACCGTGCAGCGACAATATGAAACCATCCCTGCACATGCCACTGGAGATGACGATCCTCCTTCGGCAATCGCCACAAGGAGGGTACGAGCTTGGTATACTTCTCGGGTTGGCCTCGGAACAAGAGAGGCACGTTACGAGGCCCCCACTGCCATTCGTGAGGCACCGTGGTTTTGTCTAGGTGCGCATTGTAGTGCGAGATCAGCAGTAGCCAGGCCGCGGCATCCAAGGCCGAATTCGCGGACCAAGTGACCTCCCCGATTTGCTTGACCCGGCGAGCGTGTGCTTCCAATTCTTCAAGCTGCGAGGGCGGGATTTGAAGGACGTTCCCCCAACGAACGAGCGCTGCGAAGTCCGGATATGTCATAGAACATCTCGCCTGCAAAAAGACGTTTGCGCGGCTATGGCTCCGCGTCCTTTCCGAAGAGTTTTCTGATGATACTTCATTCCTTGCGGGTATAACAGTGAGCAGTCAGGATCAGAATTCAACTATCGAGTGCTCTGAAAGCGATCCGAAACCAGGAGAGGAGGGTCGTGCAGTATGACTCTCAGTCCTGAACAGGAGCGCGAGCTACACGATGTAATCTGCGGAACTTTCAATCAAAATGAACTGGAGCAGAATCTCCGTTATCACTGCGATGGGGTGGTGCTTGAGAGAATCGTTCCAACGAAGAATGGGTTTGATCAGGTTGTGTTTGATCTCATTCGCTTCTTCGGACACGCTGGGAAAATCGACAGGTTGCTGGATACAGTCCAAAAAGCCCGTCCTGACCACAAGACCGTTCAAGAGGCAGTAGAGCGCCTTCGGACGGAGGCCGCCGCAGCCCCACTTGAGCGAGTCCAAGAGTCGGACACGGTGCTGCGGGACAGTTTCCATGATCTTCTTTTTGCAAGGTCCTCCAAGGACCTGAGCCGAATCTTATACGACTTAGATGCGTACCTCGAAACTCACCGAAATTCAACAGACGGCCGCTTACTCAGAGACACCGTTCGTAATGCGCTTCGGCAAGCAGAACTTCAAGAACAAAAGATTCCTTGGCAGCGACCTTCCCCCAGACCGAATGCACCGGCCCCGCGCCGCGTGGGTGTGCTCCTTTTCTGGCTACTCCTTCTGGGCGTGCTGGTGGCGGCGGTCATTTACTTCCGTGATTCCCTCGGCCTGGGCCGAAGAAAAATAGAGAGTCTCGGATGGAGGATGGTAACCCTCGCCCTCGTTCCGGCAGCTGATCAGGAAAAGTTCAACGGCATCAACCGAATGGACACGACAGGGGCTTCTTTCCTTCCTGACCCTATTGAGAAGGCAGTGGCGTTAGAACGAAACAAAAACGGCTACAAGACCCCCACGGACAACCACTATTTCTCCTTCGTCACTCGCGAGTGGAGTTCCGATGAACCGCAGCCCAAGAGAATTACGCTCAAGAAGGGACTGCGCTCAGTCGTGACTGCTTACGGCCAAGGATTCCAGCGAGGCCGGTGGGTAAACGAATGGCACGGAACAAGTCGGGTTGGGAGTAACACGCTGGACCTTTCCGGCTGGAAGCTGGCAGGAGAGCGCGGCTTCCTCGTGTTCATTGTGTTCCCGCTGGATCAAGACTTCTTCAGGGAATGGAAAGCCCATCGACATCTGGAAGACCTTCTGGAGGTTAGTTACTAACGCGGAGGAAACGATGACCTGCATGGCGCTGGTTGTGCTCGCGGTGATGTTGCCGATGCCGACTGAACTCCCAACGATTCCGACCACTACAGTCTCCGGCAAGACTTCCACAGGCGGAGGAGGTGGCCGTCCCACGGCAGGGGTAAAGGTTCAGGCTTACCGGAGTGGTGGTCCTTTTGGCGATTCAACGCTTTCGGGCAAAGATGGACGATACTCTCTGAAAGTTGAAGGAGCCAAGAAGTTCAGTGTCGTTTACTTTCACCCTGATGAAAACTACTTGCCCGCGTGCAAACCAGACTCGGGTGCTTTCGACGACAGCAATGATGCCATCGAGGGAGTTGATGTCCAGTTTTTCACTCGTGAAGAGTATGTCAAGAAGTTTGGCAAAGATGGCTTGATTCAGCATCTCAAGCGGCTCATCTCAGTGATGTCCAACGATGATCGCGTGAAGGAGATCAAGAAGCTCCTTGAACGGGAGCCGTGATCGCCAACGACGACCGAGCCCCGAGTGGCGAGACCTCCCTGGCGGAAAATACCTTCTCCGTGAAGGAATACGGAATCAGAGGCAACTGCCTCTACAGGACCCAAGGTGGCATCAGTTTCCGCCTTGCCCCACGCAATGATGGCGCGCCACAATGCGTGCCATGCCCGCTGCTATCGAGAGAGAATGGAGGCGGTGAAGATGCACCCCTCTATCAGCTACCAGGTTTCCCGATTGGGGTGGGGCCAAAAGGCACATGTGCAACCTCTCAAACGGTTACTCTCCCAGAGGACGTTATCTCTTCGTAGGCGCACCCATTTCGCGAGCGCTCGAGTGAGTGCTGTCAAGCTTCTGAATCAGGGCTTCCATGCGCATGACCAAATCTGGCTTCCCCTCAACGACAAGGCTGTTCGTTCTTGGGTCAGCAGCAACAGTCCCTTCCTTGTTGAAGTCTTTGAGTAGTGCGGCCATCGCCACGGCATCGGCTTGCTGCAGGCGAAAGACTTTCATCGTCGATCCATCGCCTGGCTTCTCACTTCGGCCTACTCCAAGTTTCACGCCAGCGTCGCTTGGGAGTTGCGGCTGCGCCTCAACTGGCGCGGAGTTAAGGCTTGTTCCTGCGGCAACGCGACTTCCCTTTGGTCGCTTCAGCACGAGCACGACTTGGGAACCACCCTCCACCGATGCCATTGAGCTGACATCCCAGCCTGCTCCACCCAGATCGTTCAGTGCCGATTCCATGGAGCGGTTGGCCTGATGCAACAGAACCTTATACTCCCAGGCTTGTCCAGAATTACCGCCTGACAGCTCTCCTGCAGGAACGTACCCCTTGCGGACCAGTCGGTCCCTGTTGGCTCTGGCTTGGTCGTCCTCTTTCTGAATACCGTAGGTGAGCCCAAGGTCTTGCCTCGCACCGGCGGGAGGTTGGCCTTGGGCTTCCGCTGAGCTAGTCAATAGCTTCCCGGCGGTCAGAGCCGTTCCAAGGGCTATCATGAGTCCGGCGATCAACAGGTTCTTACGCATGGTTACCTCCACAACCGATCTGGTCAGAGAAAGGACGGATGGAGAAAGGACTGCCGCTGGTTTCGAAAGGCGACAGGTCTGGGTAAGGAGTGCCGCAGGTAGTAATGCCGGGCAGCAGGCAGCAACGATCAGTGAGATTGACCCCGCCAATCGTGCTTGGAGCCGACGTCGCGAGCGAGAGAGCAAGCCGGACACGGAATGGGGTTTCAACCCCAGCCGCGTGGCCACCTCGGAGGGCGCGAGTCCCTCCAGCACGCACAACACGAAGACCTCATGTTCACGTTGCGGGAGCCGGCTAATAGCTCGGTGAACCTGAGCCACCTCGTCGTACCATGTCTCGCGTGGATTGGGCATCAAGTCCGGCCTGGCAACTTGTGACTCGCGGGAAACTCGGCGCAGACTGGCTCGCCGTGCTTTGATGCAAATGCGAACCGCGGTGGCATGAAGCCAGGCACCGACCGCGGCTCTCCGCTTCAATCCGCGAGCTTGGTGAATGAGAGCCAAGAACGTTGCCTGGAAGGCGTCCTCGGCGTCGGCTTCGAGGGCAACGGCGTTTCGACAAACGGCCCAGACCATCGGGCTGTGGCGATGGACGAGGGCGGCGAAGGCTGCCTCGTCGCGGCTGGTGGCAAAGCGGCCAACGAGGCTCGCATCGTCCTCGGCGGAAGACGCTTGCGTCAGCTGCCGGGTTTGCTTCAGTAGCGTACTGACCAGGCGGCCGCTCATCCGAGCCACTGCTCCGATCGTTTGGGACACATATTAAGAGTACCCGCCAAGCGTCGAAGGCTGCGCACATTTGGGCAGTCATTGCCCTCGCAACGCTTGGGTCCATGCTGAGGAGTTCGACTACCTCGCCGACGCTTACTCCGAGGAAACCGTGGCAATGGTGTGCGCGGATCTCTTTACCGCGGCTGCCCCACGGCTGGACTTCACCATTTCGACAGAAAGGAGCCGGCCAAAACTGTCGCTCCGGAAGGCCAAGAGAAGCCACCTGCGTCATTTTCGAGGAGGGCCGTTGGACACTGGCGGGCGGAATCGGATCACTGTTTACTTGCGTTGAGCCTTACACGCTGGTTCACAGCCGCGCGACAAATAGAAGCGCTACCTCAGCAACGATTCATCAGAAAGACCTACAAGCGGGTTGACAGGTAGCCCGCAAATGCAAACGCTCCCTCGCTGGAGGAAGGGAGCGTCATGATGGACAACAAGGACCGCCGCGTCAATTCCCCAAGATGATTAACTCGTAGATGGTCCCGAACGCCAGGATCGTCCCGCTTCCTGACCCCGTGCCTGGGATCAACTGGCCGAAGATCGTGATGCTCTGGATGTCGCCGAAGGAGAGGATATGGCCCGAGTCCGCGCCGCTGTCCCCGATGATGTCGCCACCGATGTAGATTGTCCCCAGGTAGGTGCCCGAGTAAATCTCGGCGCTTTCCACCCCAGCCCCACCGATGACCGAGCCGTTGATGGTGATGTTCTGGATCGCCCCTTCGGCGAATAGCGAACCCGAGTACAAGCCGGAGCCGCCAGCGAGGTCGCCGCCGATCATCGCGTTGCTGATTCCACCGATCCCGTACAGCACCCCACTCAATTCCCCTGCCCCGCCAGTGACCGAGCCGCCGACGGCAAGATCGCCGATCGCTCCTTGTACCAGGATCAAGCCGCTGTTGGCCTCATCTCCCACTACGCTACCACCTATCGAGATGGAGCCCACGTTGCCGTTGGCCTCGATGCTCCCCGTCCCGAACCAGGTGCCCAGCAGGTCGCCGCCAATCAGGACTGACGTGATGGCTCCGCCGCTAAAGATGCTGCCGCCGTTCATCGAGCCGAGAATCGTCATTGGGCCAATGCTCCCGGCACTGATCCGAGCGCTGCCTGGCCCGCTTCCACCGATGAGGCTCCCAGCGATCTGAACTGACGTGATCGCCGCTCCGCCGGAGATCCGACCACTGTTGCTACCTGTCCCGCCCTGGACGGAGCCGCCGACTACGACGTTGCTGAGACGGGCCGCCGTGATGTCGCCGCTCGAAGCAGCCGTACCGGTGAGGTTCCCGCCGATGGTCACATCACCGACGATACCGTCCGCCGCGATTCGGCCGGTGCCGGTCCCGAGCCCTCCCACAAGGTTGCCGTCAATCAGTACTGTGCCGATCGTGTTGAAACTGCGGATGCGCCCGGAGTCCAGGCCGGTGCCACCCAGCACGCTTCCCTTGATGTGGAACGTGCCAATGCTGCCGCTGCGGATTTCCCCGCTTTCGGTGGCGCTTCCGCCTGTCATCGAACCGAAGAGGACCATATCGCCGATCGCCCCAGAGATGACCGACCCCGAGTTCGAGCCGCCGTCGCCGACCATGTCGCCCTTGATCTGTACCGAGCCAAGGCTGGTGCCGACGAAGACCCAACCGCTCTGGATACCGGAGCTACCAATTAATGAACCATCAACCTTGAGCGACCCAAGCGAGGAATTGCTCTGGACCTTCCCGCTTCCCTGGGTGGGGCCGCCGCGCACGTCGCCCTTGATTTGCACGCTGCCCATCGCACCATCGCTGATGATCGCTCCCGTGCCCGGCCCCGCGCCTCCCACGAGGCTCCCCTTCACTTGGACTGTCCCGATAGTGTTAAAGCTGCGGATGCGGCCGGAATCGAGCCCGAGGCCGCCGACGACATCACGCTTGACCTGGAGGTTCCCGATTGAGCCCGTGCGAATGGAAGCGCTCTCCCCACCAGCGCCGCCCAGCAGCGAGCCGAAGACCACACCATCACCCAGCGCGCCGGAAAACACCGAGCCGGAGTTGAACCCAACCGCGCCGAGGAGGTCGCCCTTGACCAGGAGCGAGTTGATGGTCGTGGCGGCGAACACCCGGCCACTCTGTGTGCCGGGGCCGCCCACCAAGGAGCCGTCGATCTGCACAGAGCCGATGCCGTTGTTGCTCTGAATGCGGCCAGTGGTTTGGTTCTGGCCCACCACACTGCCCTTGATCGTCACCGACCCGACAAACCCATCGGCCACCACGCTGCCGCTGCCCACCCCGCCATCCCCAAGGAGCGAACCGTTGATCAGGACACTATCCATGGCGCCGAAGCTGCGGATGCGAGCGGAGTCCAAGCCGGTTCCGCCTTGCAGGTTGCCCTTGATCACCATGGCGCCGAGCTGGTTGGAGCGGATTTCCCCGCTCTCGACGCCACTGCCGCCGAGGATCGATCCATCTAGGGTGAGGCTGTCGATGCGCGTGTCAGACAGGACGGTGCCGGAGAAGTTGCCGGAGGCTCCGACGATGTCGCCGTGAATCACGACCGAGCCGATGGCCCCGCTGGCCGTGATTTCTCCAGAGAGTGCGGTGGTCCCGCCGATCAACGAGCCGCCAAGCGTGGCAGTCCCCAATTGAGCAGCGGCTCCGCCGACTACGGCCAGAAGCGCGGCATTGATGTCATGCTCCACGGTTAAAGTCGTCAAGCTTCCCGTGATCGTGCTGGTCAGCGAACCACCCGCTGCCTGGGTGCTTAGCCCGAGACTCCCGATGGAACCAACGCTGAGCGAACCCAGACTCGCAGTGGCAACGGTGCTGTCTCCCGCGACAATGCGCCCAAGGTCGCCATCAAGAGAAACCGCTTGAAGGTCCAATCCACCAGCCAGGATAGCTCCCACATTGGCCCGGCCATCGCCACTCAAGCCGGGTTCCGCCTGAACCGTCAGTCCTACACCCTGGGCCGCGGCACCCAAAGCGCTGAGCTGGACTAGCTGCAGTTGCTGGGGCGTCTCGGCAGTACCATCCACAGAACCCGTGTCGAAGCCAAACACCGAGTTTACATTCTCGGACGTGAGCAAGGGTGCGGTGAGACTAACACTAACCTGATCGCCGTCGGTGTCCTGGTACAGGACGCTGAAGGCATCCACCAGTACGGCAGGCAGGGTCCGCGACTCGAGGCACTCGAAGGAAAGACGACGACGGGGGGATCGGGGGCTGCGACGCATGCTGCGACTCCTGAAAGTGGGAAGAGGCTCCGAGGGTCAGTACTTCACGGTTGGTTAATAACCCCAACCCGAATACCCGGGGGAGAGGTTCAGACAGCGTGAGGTGCTCGGGAAACGTCCTTGTTCAACACTCCCGGGTAGAAAGGAAACGCCCATTGCGGGCTTGTGGCGGGTCACCCGGATCGTATCCACCCCCAAACCACCGTCAAGGATTGGCACGCAGATGCTGTGATCTTAACTCGGTGTTCACTTGACAGCGGCCGTGGCCCTGGCTCGGACGAGAGTCAGTGCCGATAGAGTTCCCCACGATGTTGATGTCGTCGGTCGCCTAACAGGACGTCGGAATGGCTTGCTCATTTCGTTGCCGAGACCCGCGGCCGCCAGACCGTCGCGCTTTGACTCGCCGGGACTGCCGCCGCCGTCGCCTGCTCCACCATGCATACGTGCCGCATCCCGCCATGACTGATCCGCTCCCCAACATCATCCATGTCGCCGGTTCCGGCACCCCCACCGCCGCCACCTGAAGCAATACTTGGGTATTGCCCGCATCATTGACGATTTGATAGTCAAATCCCCCGGGCAACGACCCTAGGTCGAGCCCATTGTCCGTCAGCGTTCCACTGTAATCGAGAAGAACAAATGTTCCTTGACCAAAGCCGGCCAAAGGGGCGACGTTGAGGGTTCCGTCCAGGGTGAGGTTGCCGTTGACGATGATTAGGTCTGAAAGGGTGCCAAGCTCAAAGTTGAGCACCGAGCCGGTACTCAGAGCGAGATTCCCGCCAAAAGTGAGCGTGCCCGGAGAGGAACCGGGAGCAATGCTGGCATTGCCGAAGGCAACCGAGGCGGCAAGCGAACCTGAACCGGTAAGACTGCCGCCGTTGAAGTTCATGACACTATTGGCGGAGATGCTACCGCCGCTAAGTGTGGTGGTTCCCGACGTCTGGGTGAAGCCACCGTTGAAGGCGATGATGCCGCTCTGGGCCTGCAAGGTTCCGCTGTTGTTGAAAGCCCCCTGAATCGTGGAGGTTCCCGCGCCCGCCGATTTGCGGAAGGTCGCGCCGGCCAGATTGCTGAAGCTGACCGACCAGGTTTGGCTGTTCTGGATGTCGAAGAGCGCGCCGCTCTGATTGGACCAACTCCCGGAGCCGCCCACGTTGCTTCCGAGGTTCCAGGTTGTCGCGGCGTTGTTCACGACCGACCGGTTCAGGCCGAGGTTGCTATTGCCCGTGAGCGCCACGGGGCCATTGAGGGTCATCGTTCCCGCGCCCGAAATGCTGCCGTCGGACCAAGTCGTCGCGCCACTGACAATGAGGTTGCTCGGACCATTCAGCGTACCGCCATCCACCGCCAGCGAACCGAACGTCGCAGGGACGTTGAAGGTCGCTGAGCCGCGACTAACGGTGACGAGGCCCGTGGCCGAGAATGCGCCATTGATGGCGGTGTCGAAGTTGAAGCTCACACCGCCGGCTCCCGTGATCGAGCTGCCCGCGGCCACGGTGTAGGGCAAGTTGGCGCCGCTGCCGAAGTTGATCGTCGCCCCGGACGCGACCGTGAACGTGGCGTTGCCGCTGCTGCTGCCGCCGCCTGTGAAGCTCAGGGTTCCGGTGTTGACTTCGACCGCGCCGCTGTTGTTGAAGGCGCCTTGCATCGTGGACGTGCCCGCGCCCGCCGACTTACGGACGGTGGCGCCGGCCAGGTTGCTGAAGCTGGCGGACCAAGCCTTGTCGTTCTGGATGTCGAGGAGCGCGCCGCTCTGGTTGGACCAAGTCCCGGTCCCGAACACGTTGTTCCCAAGGTTCCAGGTCGCCGTGGCGTTGTTCACGACCGACCGGTTCAGGCCCAGGTTACCGTTGCCGGTCACAGCCACGGGGCCGTTGAAGGTGGTCGTCCCAGCGCCGGACATGTTGCCGTCGGACCAAGTCGTCGCGCCACTGACAATGAGGTTGCCCGATCCGTTCAGCGTACCGCCGTTCACGAGCAGCGAACCGAGCGTCGCAGGCACGTTGAAGGTCGCCGAGCCCCGGCTGACGGTCACCAGGCCCGTGGCCGAGAACGTGCCGTTGACAAGGGTGTCGAAGTTGAAGCTCACGCCGCCGGCGCCGCTGATGCTGCTGCCCGCGGCCACCGTGTAGAGCACGTTGGAACCGCTGCCGAAGTTGAGGGTAGCGCCGGACGCGACCGTGAACGTGAAGCTATGAAGCAAGCCCCCGAGTGGGATAGAAGAGGAAGTGGAACAACTCCCTTCACCCACTCCGGAGACTTGCCATGCTGTATCTTGGGCTCGACGTGCACCAAAAACAATCGACGTTTTGCGTTCGCAACGAGGACGGCAAAGAGGTCCTCACCGAGACCATCCGCGGCGGCTGGGATCAGGTCCTGGCTCGCTTGGCAGCCTTCACCGAACCCTTCGCGGTCTGCTACGAGGCCTCCTGCGGCTACGGCGCCCTCTACGACCGCCTCAGCGCCCTGTCCCGGCGCGTCGTCGTCGCTCACCCCGGACGGCTGCGCCTGATCTTCAAGAGTAAGCGCAAGAACGACCGCGTCGACGCTCGGGCCCTGTGCAAGTTGCTCTATCTGGACGAAGTGCCCACCGTCCACGTGCCTGCGGGGCAGGTACGGGCGTGGCGGGCGATGATCGAGCACCGGCAACGCCTTGTCCGCCGCCGGGTCCAGATCAAGAACCAGGTCCGAGCCCTGCTGCGGGGCCACGGCCTGCGCTGCCCGCAACGGTTGTGGACCCGAAAGGGACTGGCCTGGCTGGAGGCGCTGGCCTTCGCCACAGCCTTCGATGCCTTCCGCCGCGACCAACTGCTCGAGGAACTGCGGCACCTTCGCACGCAGATCGTTCGCGCCGAGGCCCAGCTCGGCGCGGTCGCCCAAGACCATCCCGGCGTGGCCCTGTTGCGCACGATCCCGGGGGTGGGGGCGCGCACCGCCGAGGCCGTCGTCGCTTACCTGGACGATCCGCGGCGCTTCAAAAAGGCCAAGGCCGTGGGCTGCTACTTCGGCCTGGTGCCTGGTCAGGACCAGAGCGGGCCGAAGAACCGCCTCGGTCACATTACCCGCCAGGGGCCGCCGACGGTGCGCAAGCTCCTGACTGAGGCGAGCTGGCAGGCGATCCGCCGCTCCGAGCGGGTGAAGGCCAAATATCAGCAGCTGCTCCGGGGCGACCCGGACCGACGCAAAATCGCTCTGGTGGCGTTGAGCCACTTCCTGGCGCGGGCGATGTGGTCCATGCTCCGGCACGGCCGGTCCTGGCAGGAGGAGACGCCGGCCGCCGCGGCCGCTTAACGGAACCGGACTTGGGGATCGAAGCAGGGCCACCGTCTTGCAAGACCGAATCAGGGGGACCTGGGAAGACCTGCCGGACCTCGTGCAGTGCCATAGCCCAACGCGAGGCTGCGAGCGTGACTGAGGCCGGCGCCGACTTCTGCTGACTGAGACCACGCCTAGCGTGCGATCTCGAATAGATGGTTGGGATCCTGGAACTCCCTCCAATCCTTCCCGCCCCACTTGACACGGGCTTGCTCATAGATGGCACTGCCGCTGCTGGCGCCGCCGCCGGTGAAGCTCAGGGTCCCCGTGTTGGCTTCGACCGCGCCGCTGTTGTTGAAAGGCCCTTGGATCGTGGACGTTCCCGTTCCCGCCGACTTGCGGAACGTTGCGCCCGCGAGGTTGTTCACGCCGTTGTTGTCCCAGTTCTGGTTGTTCTGGATGTCGAAGAGCGCGCCGCTCTGATTGGACCAAGTCCCCGAGCTGGTGAGGTTGCTGCCGCTCCAGGTCGTCGCGCCGTTGTTCACCAAGGACCGGCTCCCGAGGCCACTCGTCGTCAGGGCCAGCGAGCCGTTGAAAGTTGTGGTTCCGGCGCCCGACATGCCGCCGCCGGACCAAGTCGAGGCAGCGTTGAGCGTCAGGTTGTTACCGCCGTCAATCGTCCCGCCGGAAAAAGTCAGGCTCTGGATGATGATGTTCTGATCCAGCGTCACCGTGCCACCATTGACGATGGCGTTGTACGTGTCGCCCGGGTTCGGCTGGCCATTATTGGGGAAGATGGGATTGGTGGACCAGCGCGTGAAATCGCTCCAGTTTCCGGTCGTGCCGTTCCAGGTTGAGGTGGTTTGGGCTTGGCTCGGGGAGGGCACAAAAACCATGAAAAACGCGAAAACGGGCCAAAAACACAGGCGACGGCGCATGAGTACCTCCACGCGGAAGCGGAGAATGAGTATCCACAATGACTTAACTGCATCAGGTGCCACGGTTTGCCGGCACACCGGTTAAGCGTGACGGTTGGCAGCAGCTGTTTGGGTCGGATCGTTTCGCCCTTTACTGCTTCTTCTCCTCATCGAGTTCTCTTCGCGAGCGCTCGGACTTGTCTGATTTGCACCAGTCCTCGGAGAGCTCCCCGAGGCGTTGCAGCCCCACGGCCAGCATGAGGGAACAGGCACGGGTGGCGCGTACCTGCATCTCGGGGTTGGCTTGGTGGAACAGTGCCAGGGCTTTGTTAATGTGTCCCTGGAGGAATCGGGCCATTGCAAGTTCGAGACAAGTCGCCCGGGTGTCGGGATGATTGGCGCCCAAGAGTCGTTGGCGAACGTCGAGCACGGCTTGGAGCTGGTAAGCGGCCCCGGTCGTCCGTTTTTGATTCCTCAGAGCGACGCCGAAGGCCTGGCGTGCGGCTAGGGTTGCCGGATCGTCGGCCTTCTTGGCCGACAATTCCTGGTGGTACCGGTCTGCCGCGGGCTTGAGGCGCTGCAGGAGCTCGCGGTAGCGCTTCTCGCGCTGGTCCTGAGCCGGAATTGCATTCGGGCGGTGGTAGGCGCCGCCAATCCGGGTCGAATTCAGGAGCGCTTCGGCCTTTGCACTCGACCCAGCGTCCGTGTAATAGGTGAGCAGCGAATTGAAAACTGACAAGGTTCGGGCGTCGTCGACGCCGTAGACGGTCTTGTACTGTGGCAGCACCGGTTCTTCGAGGACGATGGCTTTGTCAAGCTGTTCCGTGTGATAGTAGGCGCGGGCCAGGTTGGCGGTCGTGTTGAGCCGTTCCGGATGAAGCGGGCCCAGATGCGACCGCATGCCGGCGAGGGCCTCTTCGAAGAGCGGGACCGCCTTGTCCCATTTCTTTTGTTCCTGGTACAGCCACGCCACGTTATTCATGCTGACCCACGTATCCTCATTGCGCGGACCGCTGTGGCGTTTCCGCAGCTCGAGATGTTGCTGCGCAATCTGGAGCGCCTTGTCCAGTTGTTTGTCTGACTGATAGGCGAGCGCCAGCCCATTCATCCCCCGCATTGTTTGGTGGTTCGTTTCTCCGAAAGCGGCTTTTCGGCGTTCGAGGTTCTCCTGCGCAAGCCGCACGGCAAGCGCCGAGTGGCCGAGCGCGCGGTGAATGCCTGCCAGGCGGTACTCGGCATTGAGGGTGAAGAGGTCGTTACGATCCAGCAACTGGTGGGACAAGGCTACGACTTTCTCGATTTGGGGCAGGGCACTCGTGTTGTCGCCCAGAAACGAGAGCGAGGCGCCGATGGTGTACCGCAGGCGCATCTCGACCTCGGGTTCCCCAGGAAACTTCCCATCCATCCTCCGTGCGGCGCGCTGGAGGACAGTGCGGAGGGAGAGATTAGCATCAGGAGTGACTCCGCTGCCCATCTGTCCCATTGCGTTGGACAGCAGCAAGATATCCCGATTTAGAAAGTCATTGATGGCCGCAGCAACCGCCGCCTCTTTGGTCGCCTGGCGGGCCGCCTCGGTCGCGAGCGTACGCTGTTTCGCCTCGGCCTCTTTGGCCACGCGCTCCGCCACAACTGCGGCCTCCGCCAACTTCCGCTGCCGCCCTTCGGCCTCCCACGCGTGTTCGGCCCGCACCAGCCCCCAGCTCGTGCCCAGGATGCCGGCGACCAGGAGCAGGAAGAGAGCCGCTATGGCCGCAACTGCTCCCTTGTTTCGTCGGACGAACCGCCGCAGTCGGTAACTTGCACTTGGCGGACACGCCTGCACCGGTTCATCTGCCAGGTAATTCTGTAGGTCCGTCGCGAGGCCGTTCGCAGTCTCGTAGCGTCGGTTGCGGTCCTTCTCGAGTGCCTTCATCACGATCCAGTCCAGCTCTCCGCGAACGAGCTTGGTGAGTTTGGCCGGCTCCGTGCCACGATAGGCGGCCAGCGTCGAGTCGGCTGTGCTTAACTTCGTGCTCGGCAGCGTCGGTACCTGTTCGCGGATCGCCCTCAGCGTCTCGATCAACCCGTCGGCCTCGGTTTCCCGCTTCCCGTGCGGCGGGCTCCCGGTCAACAGCTCGTAGAGCAACACACCGAGCGAATAGATGTCGCTGCGCGTGTCGACGTCCAGCTGGTTGAAACTCGCCTGCTCCGGCGACATGTACTCGAGCGTCCCAACGATCGTTCCGAAGCGAGTGACGAGGGTCCTCTGGGTCAACTGGTGTCCGGTCGCCTTGGCCACGCCGAAGTCGATGACCTTCGGAACTGGTTTCCCGTCGTAGAGAGCGACGAGTACGTTCGTCGGCTTGAGGTCGCGGTGGATAATCCCCTTCTGGTGCGCGTGCTGGATCGCCTGGCAAACCGGAATAAACAGGTCCAACCGCTGCTGCGGCGTCAGTTGGTGTTCATCGCAGTACTTGGTGATCGGAATGCCTTTGACTAGGTCCATCACAAAGTACGGACGTCCGGCGGCAGTCGTGCCACCATCGAGCACGCGGGCGATGTTGGGATGGTCCATCAAGGCCAGGGCCTGGCGTTCGGCCTCGAAGCGGGCGAGGACCTGCTTGGTGTCCATTCCCGGTTTGATCAGCTTCACCGCGACCAGGCGCTTTACTGGATCGGTTTGCTGCGCCATCCAGACCGTGGCCATGCCGCCTTCGCCAATTTGTTCCACAAGCTTGTAGGGCCCGACAATGCAACCCGGTTGCTCGCTCGCCGGCGATGAATCGCCAGCCGCACCCAAGCCCTCCGGTGGTGCATCGAGCGGACCGTCACTCGCTTCATGACAGGCCAACAGCTCGAGCACGCGGCGCAGGAGCTCCCCGTCCCCCGCGCACGCCTTCTCCACCAACGCAGCCCGCTTGGCGGGCGTGGCCTCCTCCAGCGCGGCAAGGAAGATCGTCTCGGCGCTTTGAGCTTGGGCGATCATTGACCTGTCCCTAGTTCACAAGACAATGCGTAGGCCCGCGGTGAATCACCCCACTTACTTTTCTTTTTTTTCTCACCCTGAGGAATCGTCGCGATGGACGCCTAGTTCGGCGTGCAACCAAGCTCGCGCATAAGCCCAGTAGCGGTCGGCGGTTGTCGTCGAAATGCCCAGAGCAGAGGCTGCCTGAGGAATGGTCAATCCGGCGAAGTATCGAAGCTTGACAAGACTTGCTTTGATCGGGTCAATCTGTTCAAACTTCTCCAGGGCTTCGTTCACCGCCAACACATCCAGCGCCGGTTCCGGAGCTACGATTTCCTGGTGATCAAGGTCTTGCCGCTGGAGCTGACCGCCACGACGCAAGCTGCGCTTCCTGCGAGCCTGGTCGATCAGGATTCGCCGCATCGCCTCGGCGGCAGCGGCAAAGAAATGTCCCTTGTTGTCCCAAGATTGGCGATTCTCCGAGCCGACGAGTCGCAAGTAAGCCTCATGCACGAGGGCGGTCGCCTGCAGAGTCTGTCCCGGGTTCTCCTGGGCCAGTCTCAAGGAAGCGAGCTTTCTCAGTTCATCGTAAACGAGTGGCAACAACAGACCTGAGGCGTGCACATCGCCCTGCCTGATCGCGGAAAGAATGCGAGTGACTTCACTCATATGCGGCTCTGGGCTCACCCAAGCGAAATGATAACGTGGAGTGAAAGAGGACGAAACCTATTTCGTCACTGAGAAAGTTGGCCGGGTAGATTGATGGCTATGTGCTGGCGGTTCCCCGGGCCTTCGGGTACGCTCGGACCTCATGAGCGAGTTGACCCGAATCCTAGAGGCGGTTGAGAAAGGCGACCGGCAGGCGGCCAACGATTTGTTGCCGTTGGTCTATGGCGAACTGAGGAAGCTTGCTGCCCAACAGCTGGCCAATGAAAAGCCGGGGCAGACTCTTCAGCCAACGGCATTAGTACATGAAGCCTATTTACGCCTAATTGGCCCGGCTAACGCGGACGGCTTCTCGAGTCGTGGCCACTTTTTCGGTGCGGCCGCCGAAGCGATGCGGCGCATCCTCGTCGAACTGGCCCGCCAGAAGGCTGGCCCGCGCCGTGGCTGTGGCATGAAGCGGACGGCGATTGATGATGACATTGCCGTTGGCGAGCGACCGCCGGAGGAGATTCTCGTTATCCATCACGCTCTGGACGATCTAGCCAAAGAGTCTCCCGCCAAAGCGGAGCTCGTCAAGCTTCGCTTCTTCGCCGGCCTGGGCCATCAGGAGGCGGCCGACCTCTTGAACATTAGTCGAACGACCGCTGATCGATACTGGGCCTATGCGAAGGCATTCCTCTTCGCCGCGCTAAAAGATGGGGAAAATCTGAATAACCCCTGAAGCAATCAGTTCGCAACTCTCGCACTGACTATCGGAAGGGACGGGAGCGATGATGAATCCCGCGATGCTGTCCGTTGACGAGGTTTTCGAGGAAGCGCTACGGCGAACGCCGGGCGCCGACCGCGAAGCCTTCCTGGCGCAGTCGTGCGGCAGCGACGCAGACCTACGACAGCGCGTGGAGCGCTTGCTGAATGCCTCGGCGGAGGCTGGTAGCTTTCTGGAGTCCCCGGCCGTACCCACGGGCCCCACGGTGGATCTCAAGGTCACCGAGCGGCCCGGTAGCGTGATCGGCCCGTACAAGCTGATTGAGAAGATCGGCGAAGGCGGCATGGGCTATGTGTGGATGGCGCAGCAGACCGAACCGGTCAAACGGTTGGTGGCGGTCAAGCTGATCAAGGCAGGGATGGACTCGAGGCAGGTCATCGCCCGCTTCGAAGCCGAGCGGCAAGCGCTTGCCCTCATGGATCATCCGAATATCGCCCGCGTGCTGGACGCCGACACCACGAGCAGCGGCCGGCCTTACTTTGTGATGGACCTCGTGCGGGGCGTGCCCATCACACGATACTGTGACGAGCACCACCTTACACCGCGACAAAGGCTTGAGTTGTTCCTCCCCGTCTGCCAGGCCGTGCAGCATGCACACCAGAAGGGCATCATTCATCGCGATCTGAAACCCACAAATGTCATCGTCGCACTTTACGATGGCAAGCCGGTGCCTAAGGTCATTGACTTCGGCGTAGCCAAGGCCACCGGGCAATCACTGACCGACAAGACTTTAGTTACTGGTTTCGGCAACATCGTTGGCACCCTGGAGTACATGTCGCCCGAGCAGGCGGAGATCAACCAACTCGACATCGACACGCGCAGTGACATCTACTCGTTAGGCGTGCTGCTGTACGAGTTGCTGACCGGCAGCCCGCCGTTCACCAAAAAGGAACTGGAAAAGGCGGGTATGTTGGAGATGCTGCGGGTGATCCGCGAGAAGGAGCCATCGAAACCCAGCACAAAGCTGAGTACCGCCGAGGGTCTGCCGACCCTGGCTGCCAACCGCGGCACGGAGCCGGCCAAACTGACCAAGCTCATGCGCGGCGAGCTGGACTGGATCGCGATGCGTGCTTTGGAAAAAGACCGCGCACGGCGGTATGAGACGGCGAACGCTTTCGCCATGGATGTACAGCGGTATTTGGCGGATGAGCCGGTGGAGGCAGGACCCCCGTCAGCCTCGTATCGACTCCGCAAGTTCGCGCGACGACACCGACGTGCCCTGACCGTTGTTATCGCGTTCTTTCTGCTTCTGATTTCCGCCGTGGCGGCGTTGAGTATCGCATTGATCGAAGTCAACTCGCAACGGCAGCAGAAAGAGGCGGCCCTCGAGGCGGAAGGGAAGCGTCGTAAGCAGACACGCGCAGCTTTGGATGCTATGTCTTCGACCGTCATCGAGGATTGGCTGACGATGCAGGCGGTGCTTTTGCCGCGACACAAGAAATTCCTGGAAGAGGTCCTGCACGCATACGAGGAGTTCGCGGCAGATACCGGACAGCAAGAAGAGTCCCGGGCTGGAGTGGCAGGCGCTCACTTCCGCGTGGCTCACATTCGGCGGCTTCTGGGTGATCGCCAGGGAGCTGAACGCGTCTATCGACATGCTACGGAGTTCTATGCCGGGATCGTTGCCGACTTTCCCACCATCCCTCAATACCGCGCGGACCTTGCCGGCGTCCATCACAACCTAGCGATTCTCTATGGCTTCTTAGATCGAACCAAGGAAGCGCAAACTGAATATGATCAATCCCTCAGCATTGGTCGGGGGCTGGTCTCTGAGTTCCCCGATGTGTCCAGGTACAAGCTATCACTAGCTATAGGCCTCCACCGGCAGGGGGTCCTTTTCATGAGCTCGGGCCAGCCTCAGGAAGCCGAGAAGGCATACCGCGAGTCCATTTCACTCTTGAAGCCACTCGTTGCGAACCACCCCACGGAGCAATCCTACCGTGCCGCTCTGGGCGGAACTCTTGGGAATTTGGGCATCTTGCTGGATCGACCCGCGCGGTCGCGGGAGGCCGATCCAGGCCGGTCTCAGGAGGCAGCTGAAGCGTTTAGCGAGGCGGTTGAGATCTTTCAGCAACTGGTGGCGGAATCCCCAACAGAGCTGCACTATCTTGAAAGTCTCGCCATGCAACAAGACCAACTTGCAGGGACACTCCGCGATACGGGCAAAACTGCGGAAGCGGAGAAACGTTTTCTCGAGGCTCTCAAGACTCACCGACAGCTTGTTAATGACTTTCCGGGAAAGCCAGCGTACCGGGAGGGGCTTGCGATCACCCTCAATAACTATGGAATTCTGCTCAAGAACTCGGAGCGCGTGGCGGATGCCGAGAGGTTTTACGGCGACTCGCTCGCCATCCACAAGCAACTGGCCGGCGACTTTCCTGAGACCCCGCGTTACCAGAATCGAGTGGCTGCGGCGTCAGTTAATCTCGCGCGACTCGTGCTGGCACGCAACGATGCGGAGGGTGCCCACCGACTGCTGAAAGATGCGGTAGTTCACATTGAGGCGGCGCTGAAGGCGAGTCCACGACACCCGGATTATCGCAACAACTACCGCCTCATCCACTGGCGTCTTGCAGAGACCCACCTGGCCTTGAAGGATCACAAGAGCGCTGCCGAGGCCGCGAGTAAATTCCTCGAAGCAAACGTGGAACCGCCGCGCGACGCTTACACAGCGGCCGGCCTGTTTGCGGGTTGCGTCCGACTCGCGACCGAAGATAAGCGCCTCTCCGAGAACGAGCGACAAATAATGGCAACCAGTTATGGAGACAAAGCCCTATCTGCCTTGCATCAGGCAGTTGAGAAGCGGGCCAAGGAGGTAAGCCGACTGGGGAAGGACCCCAGCCTTGATCCGCTGCGATCGCGACAGGACTTCCAAAAACTCCAGGCGGAATTGGAAGCGAAGAACAAACCGTAAGTCTGCGAAGTTGGTCATCCAAGACCAGTAGGACGAAGAATCGGCCGGCGGGTCATCAGTCCCTCCGGCACGACACCGCTCCGCGCCCGGTCTGCGCGCCGAGCTTGTCGCCTCCCTTTCGGGCAGACCCAACGAGAAGGAGACTGTCATGGGGTTTGTGAAACAACTGCTTGGTGCTCTGAAAGGCGACGAACCTCTTAAACGAGTGCGATGTGACGCACGGCGAATGCGGCCGTCTTTCGCCCGACCGGGAATCGAAGCTCTCGAGGACCGCACCGCTCCAGCGTCGCTTTCCATCAGCGATGTCTCGATCGTTGAAGGCAACTCTGGGACCAAGAACGCCCTGGTGACGGTAAGCGTGACCGGCCCCGACAAATCCGGCGGCGTGTCAGTCAGTTACTCCACCGCGAGCGGGTCTGCCCAGTCCGGAAGTGACTACCAGGCGGTTTCCGGCACGCTCACCTTTGCCAAGAACGTCACGAGCAAAACGATCCAGGTCCCGATTTACGGAGACACGACCCTCGAGTCCGACGAGACCTTCTTTGTGAATCTCCGAAACCCCAAGAAGGCCACGATCGCCGATGGACAGGGAGTTGTCACGATCCGCAACGACGACACGAGTATCAGCATCGACAACGTGTGGCTCGCGGAAGGCAACTCCGGCACGACCAGCTTCAACTTTACAGTGAACCTGTCGCAGGCCATCAACCAGGCGATGACGGTCAGCTATGCCACGGCCAATGATACCGCCGTCGCGGGAAGCGACTACGTGGCCAAGACCGGCACTCTGACGATCCCAGCGGGCCAGACAAGCGGAACGATCACCATTCTGGTGAACGGCGACCAGATCAGCGAGCCGGACGAGCTCTTCTACGTGAACCTGAGCAACCCCTCGGTCGGCACAATCATCGACGGCCAGGGCTTCGGATACATCTACGACGACGAACCACACATCTACGTCTCGGACGCTTTTGTTGCGGAAGGCAACACCGGCACGACGACTCTGAATTTCACAGTGTCGCTCACCTCATCCTCGAATGCCCCGGTGACGGTGCACTTCGCCACCTCCGACATGCTCGCCACGGCTGGTGAGGACTACGTGGCGACGTCCGGCTCAGTAACGTTTGCTCCGGGCGAAACCAGCCAGACCATCACGGTGCAAGTCAACGGCGACGTGAACATGGAGGCCGACGAGAACTTCCTGATCAACCTCGACAATCCGACGAACGCCCGGCTGGACGTCACTCAGGCGTCGGTCACGATCCAGAGCGACGACAATGCTGTACTGCACATCGATAGCTACTGGGACTATGAGCCGGATCCGTATTACGGGGGCTCGACGATCTTCTACTTCACTGTGTGGCTCTCCGCCCCCGCGACCGAGACCGTCACAGTGGACTTCAGCACCGTCGATGGCTCTGCCTTCGCTGGTTATGACTACGAGGCGACGTGGGGACGGTTGACCTTCGAACCGGGACAAATGAGCCAGACCATCACCGTGGCGGTACTCTCCGACTGGGAGTACGATCCGGACGAAATCTTCTACGTCGCGCTCAGCATTCTCTCGAGCAACACAGTGCTCCAACCAGGCTGGGACTACGGTACCGGCTTCATTTACGACAACTCGGGTTACTGGTGGTAACCGACTCGACGCCATCTTCCACAACCTAGCAGGCTGTCAAAGCGGGCCGCGGGCTTGCGCCGAGCAAGTTCCGCTAGCCCGACAACGCCTCGGCGCTCGGTCTGCGCGCCGGGAACGATGTTCTTTCCTAAAACGCAGACCCTTTGAAAGGGACCTCCCATGAAACGTCTTAGCTTGCCACGTTGGACTGCCCTGATGCTGGCTATCGCACTGGCCACGGCATCCCCGTCCGCTGCCCGCGCCGACGCGGTCAGGGACTGGAATCTGATCATGGAGGCGACGGTGTCGGCTCCGCCGACGAACCCGATGTTCCAAGCCCGTTGGGGCGCGATCGTGCAGCTCGCCGTCTTCGAGGCAGTCAACTCGATCCAACGGCAGTACGCACCGTACCTGGGCCTCATTGACGCCCCGGCGTGGGCCTCGCCCGAGGCGGCGGCCATCGCCGCCGCGCATCGCACATTGGTGACGTTGCGTCCGGGGAGCGCAGCGGACCTCGACGCTGCTCGTGCCGCGTCACTAGCAGCCATCCCCGACGGTCCGGCCAAGGAGGCCGGCATCGCTGTCGGTGAGGAAGCTGCGGGGCTCATGCTCTTGCTGCGCGCCGCCGATGGCTGGGACGCTGTGGTTCCTTACACGCCAGGAACCGATCCAGGCGATTGGCAGCCGACGCCGACCGGCTTCGCAGCGGCCGCGTTTACCCAATGGGGCCAGGTGACTCCCTTTGGCCTGGCGAACGGCTCACAGTTCCGATTGCCGCCGCCGCCTGCACTTCACACGGCCGAATATGCTCAGGCCTACAACGAGGTCAAGCTCGTGGGCCGAGTGAACAGCGCGTTCCGCCCTCAGGACCGGACTAATGTCGCGCTCTTTTACGCTGCCGCCACACCGGTGCAAGTCTTCAACTCGGCCGCCCGCCAGGCCAGCGCCACCCAGGGCATGACCCTCTCGCAAAACGCGCGAGTCTTCGCCCTTCTGGGCATGGCCATCGCCGACGCCTCGATCGCGATCTTTGACACCAAGTATCATTACAACTTCTGGCGACCGGTTACCGCGATCCGCAACGGACACCTCGACGGCAACAATAAAACCGACCCAGACGCCAACTGGCTCCCGCTCGTGACCACGCCGGCGTTCCCGGGTTATGCGTCGGGCCATGGCACCCTGTCCAATGCCGCTCGCGTCGTGCTTGAGCGGGCCTTCGGCAAGCGCGATCTTGCCATCACCCTGACAAATCCCGGACAGCCGGGGATCGTCCTGAACTACACCGCCTGGGAGCAGATCACGGATGACATCAGCGATGCCCGCATCTACGGCGGCATCCACTTCCGCTTCGACCAGGATCGGGGAGCCCATCAGGGACGGGCGGTCGGCAAGTACATCGTCCGAAACTATCTCCGTTCCGCCGATGACGGTGACGACGGCGATGATGATGAATAACCTGTAGCGTCCCGATCGCAAGTGGTTTTTGGGACTCGAATGTGAGAAGGGCGTGGGGAATTTCCCGCGTCCTTCTGGCTTTTTGGGGTGTTTTGGTGGGCGAGGAGGGGGGTCTAGGCATGTTGAAGTGCGGGGGCAGGTAATGAAAGGCCAAAGTCTCTGGCTCCCTTCCCAGGAAGTACCACGCGTTAATTGGAAGAGCTGGCGATACCCAGCCTGTTGCTAGAGAATCCCCAGCCGGTTACGCTAAGCTCGATGAACGGAGCCCTTGTATGCGCATGAGCCTGTTCGTGGTCCTCCTGGTTGCGTTACCCGCAGGTGCACAGGAGATGGCCCGCTCGGACTGGCACCTCGTCTCGCACCTGGGCGGCTGGGCGCTCTCGCCCGACACGATGACGGTCATCGTTGCGGAGACGCCACGGGGGGAGCTGGTCCTCTTCGATGTCACCGGGGAAAAAGACCCGCGCCGCGTGGAGGTGGAATTCAAACCCACCGCCTTGGCTGTCCAAGGCAACAACCTCTTCGCCGCGGCGGAGGGCTCCGGGATTGTCCACGTCCTCAGCCTGCCTGATTTCAAAGAGAGCAAGCAAGTCAACATTCCCGGTGGCGCGGTCCAGCGACTGGCCTGCCATCCGACCAAAGGCATGGTTTACGCGGTGTTGACGGACAACAAGATCGTCGCAATCGACCCCGGCACCATGACCGCAACTCTGACCAGCGCCAAGGGCCAGAGCCTCGCCGTCGACCCCCACGATCCGTACCTGGTTTACGTCGGCATGAACTTCTCGTCGCAAGATGTCATGGATTTCATGAAGATTGGAGACAACAAGACTCGCGTGGAGTTCTTGCGCGTCACGCCAACCGCCATTCTGTCGAAATATCGGGCGGAGGGCAAAACGCTCAAACTGATCCGGGGCATCGGCAATGCCAGCGTTGGTCACAAGGGTGAAATCGCCGTTTCGCCGGACGGCCGAAGCGTCACGCTCGTTTCGCCGGGAGGGTGGTGGGACCTTCAGAACAACAAAAAGCTGTATGACATCGCTTTCTTCCAAACCAGCGACATGAAGACGGTCTTGGGTAGCTTGAATCATGGCGCACCCCGCAGCGTGGCGTTTCACCCGGATCTCGATTTCCTGGCCGCACTGGGCCAGGGCGGGTTGACCTCGCAGGGGCACGCCGGCCAAGTGACCCTCTTCCGTCGCACTTCACTCAAGGAAGAAGCGAGATACTCATTCCCGCACTACGGGCCGGCGAATGACCGAGTCCTGCGTCCCCGTGCGACCAATCCCTCGCAGGCAGTCGACGCCATCACCTTCGCCGCGAAAGGCACGCGTCTGGTTTTGATCGCTGCCGGCACTGTGCAGTTTGTCGAACTGGATCTCAGCGACCAGCAGCGGGAAAGCCTCCGGTCGAAGTACGGTGTTCTTCCATCCCGGAAGCCATCGACTTCCCAAGACGCAAGCTCACCTGCACTGGCGAAGGCTGTCAACCTACTCGAAGGCATCGATGTCAAACGTGACAGCGTCTGGGGCGAATGGTCAATTCGCGAGGCCAAACTCAACGCGCCCGCTGAGGGCAGGCTTAGACTTCGTGCTCCAAGCTTGCCTGAGGAGTACGCCATCACCCTGACGGCGGAGCGGCTGGACAAGAACGGTGGACTCGGCTTGAGCCTACCCGTGGGAGTGGGCCGGATGTTCGTGGGCGCGGACTTCGGGTTCGGCAACAACACCGTCGGCGGTCTGGGCTTTCTGGAGGCGCGGAAGGTCTTTGACACGCCTGGAGCACAATGGGCCAGGCAGGTGTTTGTCCTGGAGAAGTCGGCCACGCTGCTCGTCCTCGTTCGCAAGACTGGCGTCGTGGTCGCGGCGGACAACAAGAAGCTCCTCGACTGGAAGGGCGACCCCTCCAAGTTTCACGTTGCCCCCGAACCGAACAGTGACTTCCATAACCAGCACGAGCGCTGGTACTTCCCCCCACGTCCTGGCATCTACCTCTACACGAACGGACCGTTTCGGATCAGCCAGATCGAGGTGGGGCCGATTCCCGAGCAAATTGCGTTGGCCGAACCTGATGCCGATAAGCCTGGACCGCCACCTCTCGGGGGGAGCAACCCACGTGGTGGTGTGGGTCGCGGGACGGGAACCCGTGGGAGTACACCCTCCGGTGCCTGGAGCCACTTGAAGCCTGGAAACTTTACGGTTAACGCAGGCGGGGGCCACGTCTCGAACCGCGTGGGCCACAATACTCCCCAGCCGCGAGATTGCCTCTCGACGCGGGAGGACTATTCCGGGCCGCTGGAGATCAAGGCCACGGTCCGTCTGCCCGAAGGCAAGGGTGACTTGCGTGTCATTGCCTACCAGACCGCGCTGATGATCGTCTGCCCGACCCACTCCGAGGGCATCGGCGTCCACATCCGCCGCCCTGGTGCGGACAAGCTGTACTCCGGCTCTCCGCTGAACGTCGGCCCGACGCCCGTCTCCTTCAAGGATTGGACCACGCTCAGGTGGCGACTGACGGAGCAAGGCATGGCCCTGTACATCAATGACCAGCTCGTCCTCGTTGAGCATGGTCCGCTTTCGCTCGATGCAGCCAGTCCGGTGTCCCTGTGCGGTTGTCTGAGCCGCCTCGATGTGAAGGCATTGGAAGTCAAGAAGCTGGAGGCAGGGGACAAACCGCAGTTGCCCACCGACAAGACGCCTGGCCGATGGGACCACCTCCACCCGGCCAACTACAAGGTGGCGGGAGACTTCATCCGCAATTCCTTCCGCATGCCAGGCCCCACGCCCGCCCCCACGCTGGCCGTCGGAACGAAGGAATCGTTTGTCGGACCCATCGAGATTAACGCGGTCCTTCGCCTCACCACGGGCAGCAAAGCAGACATTCGGCTTTTCGCGTTTCGCAGTGGACTCCTGATTTTCAACCCCCACCTGATGAACGCCCCCGGCAAGCTCTTGTCGATTGCATTTCGTTTACCCGATGCCACGGAAGCGTATGCCGGCACGGAGGTCAAACCCGCTCCCTGCCCGAGCGACTTCAAGGACTGGACCAAGGTGACATGGCGAATCACCGAATCGGCAATGACGGTGTTGGTCAATGACCAGCAGTTTTACCACGTAGACAAGGCGTTCGACCTCTCCGTCGGCGGACCCGTTCGGGTGGGTGGATACAACGGATCGATCGACATCAAGTCACTCGAAGTCAAGCCACTGAAATAGCCGGTACAGGCTGAGCCAGGGAGTGCGGCTTTCTCCCACATCCGTCAGAGGGCGAGTGAGCCTGATCAGAAGGAAGCGAGCCCATGAAGAATCCGTCGATGATCTGGACGTTGCTTGGTGTTGTAGCCGGCGCAACAGTATCAGCGGAAGTTCGCAAAGCGGCGGTTTCGTACGTGGCGGTGCGGCCGTTGGGTCGTTGAGCGGAAGCGGAAGTTGGCGAACCCCTAGCGTTCTTCCGACGGGCTAGTGCAACCGTCAGCGAGTCGGACCAAAGACTCAGCTGTTCCCTACAGAGCAACCTTATACCTAAATCGTTAGGTAAAGCAGTCCGTTGCTCTCTACGAAGAGAGATTGGTCTGGGGGCCATCGCTATGCTCGTCGGGTTTCCCACTCTCGCTACTACTCTTCTGGGGCTTGTATGCCTGTCCTTCGTGTCAGAGAACACGGGCGCCCAGGTTGGCAAGAACGACCGGGAGCCCGAAGCCGCTGTCACGTACAAGATCGTTCAACACGGCAAGGAAGACCCAGTTTGGAAGGTGACGATCACCGGAAGCGGGTTTAACGGGTTGGGCAAGCCGGTTCGGCTGCATCTGGAGAATTGGGGCGAATGGCAGGACGAGGATGGGTACTACCTTCGAGAACTGACAACGACGCCGGCGATCAAACGCGACCCAGGCAAAGCAGCTGATTTCAGTATTGAGGCCCCAACCAACTGGAATGGATCATTCGAGGTGAGGTACACCATTCCTCTGGTGCGAGTTGGTTCAGCTGTCCACAAGCGACATGGAATCCTGCCTTGCTGGAATGAACATGCTGCCTGCGCGTTCTCGATCAACACGCTGATGCATGTCGATGCCGGGGGCCGCCCAGTGCGACGCACCGCCCACATCGTGCCGCCGGAGGGGCTTGTCGTGGCATCCGGTTGGGGCGGCATTACCCAGGGAGAACAGCGTGCGGTCATCGAAGGACCGACGTACGAAATGGACAATGCTCCGATCCTCATCGGCAAGCCCACCGGACAGCACATTGAGAAGCAGGACGGCCTTCTCTACGAAGCAGCACAGTTCGGCTCGGGACACAACCGCTCCGCAGATGCACTTCATGTGGCGAAGGCAGTGATGCCGCTGTATGCACGCCACAGCGGTTATACCTCCGGCCAGCCCGTCCGCGTCTTTCTGTTCGAAGGGACACCCGGGGCGACCAATTCACGGACGGCCTTTGTCGCGAGTTACAACCCTGCGCAAGAGACCCTGACACCTACCTTCAAACACTTCTTGGCTCACGAACTTTTTCATCGTTGGCTGGGGACACACGACTTCGTGCGTGGTAATGAGGCTATCACCTGGTTCCACGAGGGATTCACGGACTACCTGTCGTTGTGGCACTGTGCCGCCAGCGGTGTCGTGGGGCGCGATTACTTCGCAAGTCGAATGGCGGCGATCGACGCCGAGGCTCGTCGTTCGCCGGCTTACGGGAAAATCTCCTTCGCGCAAGAGGGCGTGGGGTGGCGGGCCGGTGCGAATGAACAATACTCCTACCGTGGCGGTGCAGTGCTCGCGTTCCTCATGGATGTCGAATTGCGGAAACAGGGGCGTCCGGGTGTGATGCAACTCATTGCCGACCTGGGAGCACGCAGAGTCCCGGACCCCGTTCGCCTTGGTGACATCCAAGCCTGGATGCAGCGAAATGGCCTCGGAGACGTAGAGAAGTCCTGGCTCGAAGGGAAGGAACTGCCGCCACTGGAGCCATCCCTCGCGTACGTCGGATTCACACCGAAGCAAGCACCCGCCAAACTCACCTACTTCGGAATCCGCGTCGAGAAGGACAGAATTGTCGAACTCGACCCCGACGGCCCCGCTTCGAAGGCCGGATTCCGTGTTGATGATCGAATCATCGGTCGGTATCCCGGCTCACGTTCCGAACGCGTACGAGTTGGAGAAAGCGTGACAACGAAGTTTAGATACGGCCTGGAAACGGTAGAACCCGGGGTGGAAGGGACCTCCCTGGACGTATTGCGAGGAAAGCAGGAGTTGAACATCCGCGTTCAGCCCAATCTCATCGATGGAGGCCAGGCGAGTTGGTACGGACTGGATGAGGCGAGGGTGAACAAGTTCTTTGCATTTCAATTGCAGAAACCGTGACCGGGAAGTACGAAAGTTCACTCGTGGCACTCCCATGCCACGATTCGCATTGCCTCGTAGCCCTGTCCGGCTGTGTGTTAGGCTCCGTGTCAAGCCACACCGGTCGGTGAGCATTTCCTGGAATTCGGTGCTCGGTTCGGGTATTCTAGAGTGACGAGTAGCGGGCCGAAGATTGCCTCCCTCCCAAAAGGTCCAGCACATGGACCCCGGCGAATCGAATCGGCCTGACGCGTGGGTAGAACTTTGAAATGATGCCGATTCGATACTCCGGAACCCTCCTCTGCCTTGCGTTCTCTTGCATTCTCGTCGTGGCCTCGGATGGCCCTTCACAGAAGCTCGCGTCAGCCTGGTATCTAAAGCCCGTCGTTCGCCCAAAGCTTTCCGACGAGGAGGCTCGTGGCAATCCCATTGACTGCTTTCTGCGTCGACAACATCGTGCAAAAGGTCTGCATCCCGGGCCGCGCGCGGAACGCCTCACGGTCCTGCGGCGGGTGCACCTCGACCTGATCGGTCTGCCGCCCACGATTTCCGAACAGGAAACCTTCCTGGCGGACCAGTCTCCGGATGCCTACGAGAAGGTGGTTGATCGGCTCCTGGCCAGTGAACAGCACGGTGCTCGGTACGCCCGGCACTGGCTAGATGTTCTCCGTTATGCGGACGCAGACGATGGGATGATCGCCGCTCCGGGGATTCACTTGTGGCGGGACTGGATCATTCGGGCGTTGAACGCCGATATGTCCTACGACCAGTTTGTTTGCACTCAGCTCACGGGCTATCGGACCAGCCAACGCAGCGAAGTGTCCGCAATCGGATTTCAAGAACGCATCGAGCCTCGTCCCGACGATCAGTTCGCGCTAGGGCTGCTGGCTCGTGGCGCCGTCGTACACGGTGAAAGCGAAGTCGGTGAGCTTCCTCTCAATGCCGTGGACACGGTCTCCTCCGCGTTTCTGGGCCTCACGGTCGGCTGCGCCAAGTGCCATGACCACATGTATGACCCGATCAAGCAGCGCGATTATTACGCAATGAAGGCGCTCTTTGATCCGCTCGTCGTGAAAAAGGTCACGCTGGCGAGTCAGGCCGAAGTTGTCACACATGGCGGTGCCATGGACTCGCTCGGCAAGAAGCTCGAAGCCGTTCGAGGGCCCATGCTCGCTCTGATCGCACCCTACAAAAAGAAGCTGCTTGATGAGCGCATTGCGCAACTGCCCGCCGATGTCCGCGCCGTCATTCTCAAACCTGAAAAGGATCGAAGTCCCGAGGAGGACAAACTCGCCGACGACTACTTCCCGATCCTTCGCATCGATGTGGCGAAGATCAAGCTGATCATGCCGGAGGCAGAAAAGAAGAAGTACGACGAACTGGTCAAACAATACAAGGACCTGGAAAAGGCACGTGCGAGTGCGGCACTTCCGTTCTTCTGTACCGTGGAAGTGGATCACAAGAAAGAGTCTGAGAAGAGCTACATCCTGACCAGCGGAGATCCAAAACGGCCTGAACTCAAGAATGAAGTAAGCCCCGGGTGGCCTTTTGCGCCCGCAAAGATTGATTTCCGGAAGGGCCGGGTCGCGGCATTTACCGAATGGCTCACCGCCCCAGAGAACCCACTCTTTGCCCGTGTCTGCGTCAACCGCCTCTGGCAGTGGCATTTCGGTGAGGGCTTGCTGAAACGATCGAGCGACCTTGGAAAGCTTGGCGGCACGCCTTCGAATCCGGAACTGCTTGACTGGCTTGCGTCGGAATTTGTGGCTCGCAAGTTCAGCATGAAGGCAATGCACCGCTTGATCGTGACCTCGGAAGCTTACCGTCGCAGCTCAGCTGCCACGAACGAAGACAATCGCAAAGCTGATCCCGCCAATGCAACCTTGTGGCACTATCCATTACGCCGTCTCGATGCGGAGGCAGTCTGGGACTCCATCCAGTTCTCTGCCGGCACGCTCGACCTGAAGCTTGGGGGCAAATCCTTCGATCCCAAGACCGAGCCCCCACGGCGTGGAGCGTACATGCTCCGCGGCTATGCCAACGAGCGCGATGTCATGCCAGCCTTCTTGCGTGCCTTCGACGCTGACGATGGCCGGGCTCCCTGTCCGCTACGGACTCACACCATCACGGCCCCGCAAGCCCTCTTCCTCATGAACAGCGATGTGATCGATGCCGCCTGCACAAAATTCGCCGAGCGGCTTAAAAAGCTCGCTGGGGATGACTTGAAGAAGGCTGTTCATGACGCCTACCAAATAGCCTTGGCTCGCCCGCCTACCTCGACTGAGGCGGACCGCGCCCTGGCATACCTTCAAGGCGATCCGTCACGCATGCGTGGATTAGCCTGGCTCCTTTACAATCTCGACGAGTTTATCTTCGTCCCCTAGATGAATGGTCTCCCCATCGATGCACGGATCGAGCTTCTATCCCTGTCACCGTGTTTCTCGGCGACGGTTCTGCTTCGAGACCGCTGGTGGCTTCCTGGGCCTGGCACTGGGGTCGCTCTTCGCCGAGGGCAACGCTTCCGCGTTCTCCCGCCCCGCGCCAAAGGCAAAGTCAGTCGTTTTCCTTTTCATGTGCGGCGGCGTCAGCCACATCGATACCTTTGACCCCAAAGACAACCGCTGGGCAGGCACGCTCATCGACGCCACCGGCTTTGGCGACAACCAGGCTGAGATGCGGCGACCTGTCATACCTTGCCTTCGGACTTTTACTCGCCACGGCAAGTCGGGCATCCCGGTCTCGGACTGGTTCCCTCACCTCGGTGGCGTCATCGACGAGATTGCCGTCGTCCGTTCGATGTATTGCAATGAGGCGAACCACTTCCCGGCAGCCATCGAATGCTGCACCGGCCACCAGGGGCGGCAGTTTGATCACCCGACCTTGGGTAGCTGGATCACACATGCGCTGGGTACCGCCAACAAGAACCTCCCCGCATTCGTCAACATCGGCCGGCCCTCCTCGCCGGTGCAAGTCACCGGAGGTTACCTTGGAGCGAGCGTCGCGGCGACTCCGTTTCAACCCGGACCGGAGCCCGTGCCATACCTTCATCCCCCGCGCGGCACTTCTCGCTCGGAGCGCGACCATCAAATGCGCGTGCTCGAAGAACTCAACCGCGAATTCCGTGAAGCCCAGAGTATCAATACCGAGATAGCCGCCAGGACGCGCTCATACGAGCTTGCCGCCCGCATGCAGCTTGCCGCCCCGGACGCAGTGGATTTCTCCGCTGAGCCACGCCATGTGCTGGAACTCTACGGCATCGGCGAAAAGGAGACCGACGAGTTCGGCCGGCAAATGCTCCTTACCAGAAGGCTCGTCGAGCGCGGCGTGAGGTTCATCCAGGTCTGCCATGCCGGCGGTGGTAATGGCGCTTGGGATGCGCATAACGACATCCGCACGCAGGGGCCGCTTTGCCAGGCAACCGACAAGCCCATCGCAGGCCTCATACGGGACCTCAAGCAGCGGGGCATACTCGACGAGACACTGATTGTCTGGGCCACCGAATTTGGCCGCACCCCCTGGTCACAAAACACCACGGGACGCGATCACAACCCCCGTGGCTTCACCTCCTGGCTGGCCGGCGGTGGCGTAAAAGGCGGCATGGTCCATGGCGCCACCGATGACGTAGGTTACAAGGCAGTGAAGGACCGCCACTACTTCAGTGATCTCCACGCAACGATTCTTCGACTGATTGGACTCGAACCACAAGACATGGAGCTGCAGGTCCTCGGACGGACCATGAGGCTCGTGGAAGAGGGCCACGGACCGATTCAGGCCATCCTACGATGAACTATCACAGTCTCTCGTGAGTGCTGGAGTTTGAGCCTCGGTTTTCCGAAAGGTTGGTAGCCGCGCAGACCCACCGCCGTAGTAGTCGATTGCGAGCAGACCATGCTTCTCGCCATTCTGGCAGCAAGCGGGCCAAAGCGAGACACGTATCTGAACGGCGGGGCTGTCGAGGCCCTTGAGGCGTGCTATGCTCGCGAACGAAGGGAGGTAAGACCATTGTTCCTGCTCACGGGCACGCTCGCCAATCACTCGGTACTGCGGTGCTTGGCCGGGAGCAGAGCCTAATGCGTCGCCGAGCCAGTACACAAAGACTCTACAGCCGAGCTAGTCGCGCGCCATAACGGTTTCTGAGCCTAACGCGCCCCGGGCCAAGGCAATATCAGCTAGGGTTTCGATGCGGCAGACGCTTCCGCTGGCGGCTTTCCGCGAACCACAAAGCCCCCGGCGACAAACGCCGAACCATCTTTGAGGATCAAGTTGAAGACGCGCTCGCGTCTGCCTGTCGCTGCGACCTGCTTTACCTCCCCGTGCCGAGGTTGACCATCCACCCAGGTCAGCACGCGGTCACCTGGCTTGAGCTCCCCGGCCCGGCTGTAGGTCCCATCCGGCCGTCGAAATGGCTGTGCGTCGGTGGTCAATACGTCACCGGCGGTGGTCCGAAGCTCCACGAGCCAGTTGTTGGTCGTGAACACCTCCCGTACCACGCAGCGCGTCGGCTGCCCGTCAGCGCCGACGCTCGTGACCTCGTCCCCCGCGTGCAACTCCTCAATCGCTTTTGTCCCGCCAGCAACGTTCACTCGCGTACCGGAGGGAAAACAACCCGGATGGCACGGCTCAGGCGGCGGTGGGGTGCTGATGCCGACTGCGTAGAGAACCTTGCCATCCTTGCCATGCACCAGCAGCCGTCCTGACTTCAGATCTTTGCCCTCGGCTGCCAGCGTCAACTTCGTGGAGAGCTTCGGGCCGGTGACCTCATAGAGCGATCACTCGTCCTCGCGCACATGGCCAACGTGGTAGGCCACCTTCACGGTCTTAAGGAATTTGACAGCGCATTCCAGGCGTAGCGGTGGGCTGCCACCCGTGGTTCCTTCGGTGAAGCCCAGTTCCGTGTACGCCGGGGGATTCCGTCCCAGCTCGAGCTTTCCTTCGCCGCGGCCCTGGCGGAATGTCAGAAGCGTCAGGGTCACCTGATAGATTGGACGGTCGCTTTCAGTCAGGCTAATGCCGGGCGAGAAAAGCCCAGAGATCATGTAGACTTCGGGGGCCGTCTGCGCCGGTTGCACCTCAGGCAGGCCGGATAGGACAAGGAGCACAGTCAGCGTGCATGACAGTAGCATGAGACCTCCCTCGCTCAATGAAACATGGCGTCCCAGTTGATTGCCGGGCGCGTGAGGAACAGGCATACCGAGCTGAATCATAAGTCGGCCGCTCGGATGAGGGCCCGTCAGTTTCTGGTTTTCCTAGTCTTGCTTCTTCGCCGGCGCGGGAAGCGGGACCTTCGCGGCACGAAGTACCTTATCGAGTGCTTCCTGAGCCGAACTGGTCGTCAGAATCGTTGGCTTCTGGTCCTTGTCGAAGAACACGTAGACCCAGGAGCATTCATAACAGATGACGAGGTCCACAGTTTTCCCTTCGTGCACGGCCCGTATCGCGTGACGTGGCCAGAAGCACCGCGCGCCCGTCGCCTTTTGGCCTATTGCAGTTGTCACTGCGGTCAGCATTTCTTGCTTCAAGTTGCCCTCTGCCGTGGTCTTGCCTAAGACCTTCCAGCCGTGGAGTCCACCGTCCTTTGGAGGTGATTTCTCCGACTCGATCGGGTCCAAAGAATAAAGCTCGATGGAACTCGCTTGGTCCAGGATGGCCTTTGCCTTCTCAGGCAGCACATCCAGGGGTGGCGAAGTACAGAGGACCGTGAACAGGAATGCCGTCAACATGTTTGATCTCGTGGGATGGTTGCACAAGGAATAAGACGATGGAACTGAGGCTCTGGATTCATTGCTTCCAAATCAGAAGGGACCCGCTTAGTTAGCCGGGCCTGACTCCTACCAGCATCACCAGAGGCAAGAGGAGTCACGTCCGAGTCAGATCCCACATGCTTCTGAGTCCCTGGTCATTTGCAAAATCCATATCGATGCGAGAGTTCTTGTTACCAGGGATCAGTTTGCAGTCGCCGCCATACTGCCACAGCACGGTCATCCCTTGGAGGAAGTCAGGCTCGGTCGGCGAGTAAGCGTTGGGCTTGAAATTGTTCGGGTCGATGTCCCTTTTGAAAAAAGGCACCGGTCGCTGAGACCAAATCAACCGCGCTCGCCGCGGGTCGTCAATGAAAAAATGCTGCGGGTTTGGGTTGAGCGACTTACTGAAGGGATCGAGCGTGTTGGTAAGGGCGGTTTTGTACGGACGGCTGAACCCTAGCTCCCGGGGGGAGGCGTAGACACCACCTCGGCCTCGTCCCGCCTTCTCCATTGCTTCCCACCAACCTTCAAACCAGCCTGCCTTGCAGACAAAATCGGGCTCGATGTCGGCATAGATGAATACGCCTGCAGGCACGTTGAGTGCTCCCGAGCCGCATTTGTCGAGCGCCGCTCGGGCGTCATCTGCACCCGTTGCCTTGGCATTGATCGCACTGAACCGCGCCCCGGCGATGTTGGCGATAAGCAGAATCCGACACTTCCCACCGCTGCGTTCCTTGATGAACTGCACTTCGTCCCGGTCAAGCACAGCAGCTTTCGTCGATTTGTGCAAGTAACGTCCCCAGAACTCGGGCATGCCGAGCTTTTGCGTAACGAGATCAAAGAGTGTGGTCTCGACTCCATTCACCTTGAGCGGGAAGCTTGCCGGCGCTGCGGTGTCTACGCCCCAGTGGATCCCGGCGGGCAAGGGAGTTTTGGTGCCCGCACCGGGAAACGCAGCATCCAAAGCGCCCATGGTTTCTCGGCCGACAATTCCGTCGATCAGCCGGAGCTGCTTCGACTTCTGAAACTTGATGACCGCCTCTGCCGTGATGGGTCCGAATTTGCCGTCCACCGGGAACCGTGCGATTTGCAATTTTGCATCTTGCAGTGCCTGCTGGACCTTTTGGACGGGAGGGCCACTTGAGCCTTTTGTGAGTCGATTGGTTCCTTTTAGGCACTGTTCCAACACTGGATCGCCTGCGAACCGTGGAGATGTCAAAGGCATATCTCACCTCTCTCGTTGTGAGGATGCAGGACCACTAGCAGTAAGCGGCAGGGACGATGCGAAGGCGTCGTTCCATACCTTTCCATGCGAGCGCCGAGAGAGATTTGTCCCAAAGATTCTGTTGGACGAGTTCGGAAACTTGCGACTCAACGGACAAGTTCTCATCGAACAAGTGAACCGTTCACATGCCCCAGGTGAGGGTCAACGGTCAACCGACTTGGGGCCCTTCGGCGGCCTAACCGTGGCGTCCTCGGGGGTATTCCCCTTCGCTTGCTCTGCTAGGACTTGTTGCTTCTCAACCTGCCACTTCTTCAATTCGACTGGATTGTTTGTCTCGGTATAGAATCGGATGAGTCGGTTCAAAGCATCGACTTGTCGCTGCTTGCTTTCAGGTGGGATCGAATGCCGTCGTTTCTTTATTCCCTCGTAACCTGCGAGTAACAATGGCTCAGCCTGGTCGTATTTCTTCTGTATTACGAGAGCAACTCCGAGCTGAGACTTCGTCACGAAAGTCGTCGACGCCTCGGGTTCTTTCTTTTCCCTGATGGCCAGCGCCTCCCGGAGAATCACTTCACCCTCTGCGCCTTTTTTTTGCACGACAAGGTTCATGCCCAGCCCAGCGAGTTCATCGGCATAGGCGAGGGTCTCAGCACCTGACTTCGCTTTCACAAGAGCAGCTTGGTTTCGACGCCAGGGCTCGGCTCGGTCGAACTGTTTCTGTTGTTCATGAGCACGGTAAGTCGCGCGAAGGATTTTCTCCGCGTGTTCGTGCTGATAACCGAGCCGCTCCAGGCCAGATGCAGCCTGCTCCAAGACCGTAGTGGCATCCGGAAGCCGCCCCGAAGCACGGTAAAGCGTGGCGAGGTTGAAGAGCGTGCTGAGCGTTTGCGGGTGACTCGATCCGAGCTTTTTGACATAGCCGTCACGGACTAGTTCAGCAATGGGAAGAGCCTCGGCCAATCGACGGGCATCCTGGTACGCCAGGGCCAGACCGTTCAGGATTGTCAGGGTGGTGAGATGCTCAGCACCCAGTTTCTTTAAACTCGCATCACGAGCCTTCTCCAAAAGCGCAATCGCCTCATTCACCTTGCCGGCAGCCCGGTAGGCGCCGCCAAGACTTCCTTGCGTGACCAAGGCATCGGGATGATCTGCCCCGAGAGTGCTCACAAATCCGTCACGCGCCCGTTCATAAAGGCTAATCGCCTCGGAGTACCTCTTGGCTGAGTAATATGCGTCGGCCAAATTGGTGAGCGTTGTGAGTGTGTCCAGATGATCCGGTCCCATCCGTTTGACCATTCCATCGCGGACCTGCTCCATCAGCGCTATCGCTTCAGTTAGCCTTCCGGCACTCCGGTAAGCAGTGGACAAGCCCTCCATCGCGGTCAAGGTACTCCGGTGTTCTGGACCTTCCTTCTTCAGCCATGCATCCCTGACCTGTTGGTGGAGGGTGATGGCCTGGGACAAATCACCCGTAACTCGGTATGCGCCTGCAAGATTATGGGAGACGGTGAGGGTATCAGGGTGGTCAATTCCCTGTCGGACGATGAGATGATCGCGGACCTGTTTCAGCAGAACGATGGCTTCGGGCAGCCGGTCTGCATCAAGACATGCGACCGCGAGGTCGTTCATCGCCGCGATCGTGTCTGGGTGGTCGGCGCCCAGTTGAGCGGCGCGGGTCGCTCTCGCTCGTTCCATCACCTCGACGGCCTTTGGACGGTCCCCAAGTTCACGCAACGTTCGCCCGAGCAGCAGTTGCAACCGCGCCATTGACTCGGGATCGCCAATCGCCTCGCCCACGAGTTCATCTGCAGCCTTGGCGGCCTTCTGGCGCAACTGATCGTAGAGCGGCGGGCCGCCTTCTTCCGCCGCTCGGGGATTGAGGCCGCGAAGCAGACCGGCGAACAACTCAACGCCCTTTTCGATTTGCACCAACCGCCGCTGTGCCACATTTTTCGCTTTTTTCTCTGCATCGGCCCGGGCAGTTTCATTCGCCTTGGCTTGCTCAGCAGCCTCGCGCATTTGCTCGGCCCGCCACATCCCTACTGTCGTTCCAACGATACCGGCGAGCAGAGTAAGCACCACCAGGCTTGCAGCAATCACCGGACCTCGATGGCGACGTAGGAACTTCTTCAAACGGTAAGAAGCGCTTGGGGGACCTGCCGTGACCGGCTGATGCGACAGGTAGTGTTGAATGTCTCCTGCCAGTCCCGTCGCAGTTTCATAACGACGCCCCCGATCCTTCTCCAGACACTTCATCACGATCCAGTCAAGTTCGCCACGGATTAACCGGGAGAGCTTCGCCGGTTCGAGTTGGCGCTGGGCGGCAACGCTGGGCAATTTGTCGATGCTGCTCAACCGCGTGCTGGGTTTCGGCGGTTCCTCCTCCTTGATCAGCCGAAGCATCTCCTGCCACGCAGCCTCCTTGAAGCGTTGCTTTTCCAGGGGCGTCGTGCCTGTCAGTAATTCGTAAAGGATAACGCCCAGGGCGTAGATGTCGGAGCGGGTATCGATGTCCAGGTTGTTGAACTCGGCTTGCTCGGGACTCATGTAGAGCGGGGTGCCTAGCATGGTGCCGTGTGCGGTGTGGCACGTGTGCTCTGTCCTGTCCTGGTGCAGTGCCTTCGCCAGTCCGAAGTCGATCACTTTCGGCACCGGTCTGCCGTCATACAGGCATACCAGGATGTTCGACGGCTTGAGATCGCGGTGGATGATGCCTTTCTGGTGAGCGTGCTGCACCGCCTGGCAGACAGGGACTAACAGTTCCAATCGATCACGCACACTCAGCCTGGCATCGTCGCAGTATTGCGTAATGGGGACGCCCTTCACGTATTCCATCACGAAGTAGGGACGTCCGTGGTCGGTGCGACCGCCGTCGAACACCTTGGCAATGTTGGGATGGTCCATGACCGCAAGTGCCTGCCGTTCGGCTTCAAATCGCGATAGCACCGATTTAGAATCCATTCCTTCCTTGACGATCTTCACCGCCACGCGTCGGCGAACCGGCGTGGTCTGCTCAGCGAGATAGACCGTCCCCATCCCTCCTTCACCTAACCGTTCCAGGAGCTTGTAAGGACCAACATTTTCGATTTCCTGGCCATTCGCCCGGTAAGCGGCGGTACTTCGACCCTCCTCACTTCGGGGAGTTTCCTGGTTGGGCGACGCCTCATGGAATTTCAGGAGTTGGGCGACATACCGCCGCAGTGCTTCGTCCGCACCGCATCCCTGGACGAGGAACGCATCCCATTCAGCGGGCGGGCACCGCTCGATGGCGGCATGGAACAGCTCCTGGACCCTGTTCATGTCCAATCCCACGACGAAGTCCTCACATCGACAGACACTCTTCCATGCGTGAAATCACCACGTGCCGTCCCACGATTCTCTAGTGGTCTTCAGCTTGGAAGATGCATCCAAGCCACGCCCTGAGGAAAGTCCATTTCCGGTAGGCTTCGGAGCGAGACAGGGAAAGCGCTTCACCCGCCTCCTCCACGGATAGCCCCGCAAAGTAACGAAGTTTAAACAACTCCGCCGCCAGCGCATCCTGTGCGGCGAGTGCTTCCAGGGCGTCATTGAGTTCGATCAACTCAGCCGGGTGTGTGATCGCAGCCTCGGCAGCGCCGACGTGTCCCAGTTCGACTCGATGAAGGCCCCCACCGTGAGCCACTGCCTGCTTGCGGCGGGCGTGGTCGATCAGAATGCGCCGCATCGCCTCGGCGGCCGCGCCGAAGAAGTGTCTTCGGTTGGCGAATCCCTCCGCGTTGGCAGGGCCGACGAGGCGCAAATACGCTTCGTGCACAAGCGCCGTTGGCTGGAGAGTCTGCCCCGGTTTTTCACTGGCCAACTGTTGAGCGGCAAGCTTGCGCAGCTCATCATACACCAGCGGCAGCAACTCGTGAGCGGCCTGCCGGTCGCCTTTCTCCACCGCCCCGAGTATGCGCGTCACTTCGCTCATGGATCTGAGCGTAATGCAAAGACTCTGGAAACTCCAGCATTCAGTTCAGCTACTTCGACGCACCAGACGAATTGGGTTTCGCAGGAGCCAAGGCAGACACATAGTGTCCCGCGACGATCTGGCCGACTCTACCGGGATTACATCCCGATCGGTTGGTGAGCACAATGACCGTTAGTCCGTCGTCCACGAACCGGAAGACGTGTGTCGTGAACCCCTGCCACGCTCCTCCGTGTGACAGACACTTGTGGCCATTCACCGGCCCCAGTGCCCAGCCCATTCCATAGGGATACGTCTTTCCGTCGTTGAGTTCGACGGGCGACCACATCGCTTCCCGGCTGGCGGAGCGCAAGAATTCACGGTTGGCCAGGAACTGATCCCACTTTGCCATGTCGTGCACCGTGACGTACAGGCTTCCGTCGGCTGTCGTATTCAAGGTCGGCGAGACCCATTGCTGATTTTTCGGCTGACCACCCGCATATTGATAGCCGGCTGCACGGTTGGGCACGATGTCGCGCTCGCTGATCAACCGCGCAGTCTCCATCCCGGCGGGCTTGAAGACTCGATCGCGGAGCTGCTCGGAATAGTGCTTTCCCCCAACTCGAGTGCAAAGGATGCCCAGCACCTGGTAGCCCATGTTGCTGTAGGCCCACTTGTCACCGGGTTGGAATCTCAGGGGAATGGTGGCAAAGACCTTGAGCAACTCCGCATCGGTGTAATCCTTGCGGAAGTCGAGCTTCGTATAGGGATCGCCTAACCCTGAGGTGTGGGTGAGCAGGTGCCGGATCGTTACCTTTTCCCAAATAGGCGGTGCGTCAGGAAGGTGCTTGCCGATCAAATCGTCGAGCGAGAGCTTGCCATCTTCGGCCAACAGTAGCACCAAGGCTGCGGTGAACATTTTGCCGACTGACCCGGACTGGTAAATCGTCTCAGGTTTGGCGGGCACCTGGTGTTCCAGGTTGGCGAACCCATAGCCGGCCGTCTTGACTACGTGCCCGTCCCGTAGCACGACGAGGCTCAAACCTGGTATCTTTTGTCGCTCCATCTCGGTCTTGACGAGGTCATCGACTTCATCGGCAGCAACCTTGGCGGAGGCCAGATTCCAGAGAACGAGTGTAATGACGGCAAGACTAACCCGCATGGGGTGGCTCCATTGGAAGGGCTGTCCCTGAGGCTATGTGCGATGGCACTGCTTCGCAAGGATGCCAATTAACTAGTGTGTATGCTTTGGGAAGAGACCCCGAGACTTTTACCTTTGCCATGTCACAGACGTTTGAATCCCTCTCAGATCAACACGCCACCTCCCGCCTCGGAGGACGCCGTAGATTTTCAGAATCTCCGGAATTTGGGACTTGAGTTGGACCGCGGGTTGAATAAAGTCAGAGCATTCGTCTTAGTTATGATCAATGGCCTGCCTTCTCTTCAAAGGATGACAATGCGCAAGTTCTCACAGACTGAGCTAGTCCTCATTACCTGTTTCGTACTCGCCGCAACGGCACCCGCCTCAGCCCAGACGACGATCGATACCTACTCGCTCTGGAATGGCTCAAACGCGATTTTCACTTGGGGTGGAAACGGGACGCCCACCTACGGACAGAGCTTTACCGCCGATGCTGCGCACTCGACCCTGTCCGGCATACGCTTCACTCTGCAGGGGGATGAAGTGACGCAGAACTTCCGGGCCTACGTATACCAGTGGACCGGAACCGATACGACTGGCCCGGCCCTGTTCACCAGTAGTTCGTTGTTTTATGACGGCAGTACTTCTTTCCAGGACATCGACGTTGCGACTGGCGCGCTGGCCTTGGTACCCGGCCAGCAGTATGTCGCATTCTTCTCAGTCGTTGGTGAGACGGGCGGGGTTGTAGCGAACTGGGGTTACCTTGGGACCGACATCGTAAACGGCGCTAACGGGTACGACGGCGGCAGTTTTGTGTTCAATAACACAGGGGAGTTCGTCGGCGGCTGGGAGGACCCCACGCTGTACGGTGGAGACGCCACTCACGACCTGGCTTTCCGACTCAGCTTCGCCGCCGTGCCGGAGCCGACGACCATGGCAATGGTGAGTCTTGGAATTGCAGGCTCAGGACTTGTTGGTCTCTGGCGTTACCGCCGCGCCAAACGACAGTTGTTCGGTAGCCGCTAGTTCACATTAGAAAACAGGAGTTCCATGGCCGCGGGATAGAATCCGTGGCCGTGTTCGTTTCCCGTGGGGACTACGGAGGGGAATTGCGGAAGTGAAAGTCACCGTCCGAGAGGCGCGTAAAGCGGAGCCGCGCCGACAGTAGCCTTCGCTCGCACCTACCGCGCCAGAAGTCTACTTCATCGCAGCGCCTAGAGCGTTAGCAGGACTGCCCTCCCCTTCCTGGGCCACCCCACCACACCGCGAGCAGCGCCTATGCCGCGGCAAGCGTCAATCGCTCGCCTTCACAGTCAATCCGGCAGGGCGTCGCGAAACCCTAAGATGGCCGAATGCGTCCGCGCATCCTGTTCGAGGACAACCACTGTCTCGCGGTTGCCAAGCCCGCGCCGCTGCTGACTCAGGGCGTGCCAACCGGCCTGCCGACGCTCGAAGCCTGGGCGAAAGCGTATCTGCGCGACAAGTACTCCAAGCGCGGCAACGTCTACCTGGGCGTGCCGCACCGGCTGGATCGGCCGGTGTCCGGTGTCGTGCTGTTCGCACGGAATTCTAAGGCAGCGGCGCGTCTGGCCGAGCAATTTCAGAACCACCAAGTTGAAAAGGTTTATTGGGCAAAGGTGCAAGGTGCGGTCGAGCCGGCCTCGGGAACCTGGGAGGACTGGTTGGTCAAAATCGCCGACGAAGCCCGGGCCGAAGTCGCGCCCGCCGAAACGCCGGGTGCCAAGTGGGCGATCCTGCACTACCGCGCGCTCGGGAAGGGCTTGCTCGAACTGCGACCCCGCACGGGGCGGACGCACCAACTGCGAGTGCAGTCGGCCTCGCGCGGCCACCCGATTCACGGCGACGAACTCTACGGTTCCGTGGTGCCCTTCGGCCCGCCCGCCGAACTGAGCCGCGATCGCGTCATCGCCCTGCACGCCCGCAGCTTGACGTTTTTGCATCCGATCCGCTATGAACCGATGACGGTCACAGCCGATTTGCCCGACTATTGGTCGTTTGAGCCTAACTCACCGCTGGGCCAGGGCCCGGTCGCAAGAGAGTCTCAATGAACTTCAGGAGGCCGGCTACGATGGAGCATACCGCGATAACGGCGAAGAGGACGGCCAACCGGAAGGAGTTTCTGCTCTTGTCTCGCCGCTACTGAAGTCCGTTACTCCATTGCCATCCCGGCGAAGAGAGCGGCGGCCACCCAGGGCAGCGTTTCGATCACCACAGGCTCCTGAGGAATCGTGGAAAGACCGAAGCCTAACGCCCCATCTGCGTTATGCCGCCGTTGAGCAACCCGCCGCGTCATCTTGGCCCACCAGCTGGCACATGTCGCCGGGGCCGATTACGCCTGGCAATTCCTATCACCGAGTTCGCCCGAAGAACAAGCGGTACCCATCGGCGTCCTTGACCTCAAACCCACGTAAGCCGTCATCGGTGTCTTTCAGCGGCTCGAAGAACTCGACATTCCGCGAAGCGAATTCGGCCGCCAAGGCATCTGGATCAGAGACCGACACAAAGGCGTCCCACCGGGCGATCCCTTTCTTCACGTCTGGTGTGGAGTTCGGCTGTGGAGGGACCTCCACCTCTTTGAACAGAATCTGGGCTCCGCCCCTCCGAACGATGCCGAAGAAAATGTCGTCAGGCTCAGGCCCCTGGAACGTGATCACAAACCCGAGTTTGTCCTGGTAGAACGCCAGTGCTGTTGGAACGTGGCTCACGATGAAGAATGGTGAGATTCCAGCTATTGCGGCGTGTGTCATACGGATCTCTAGCCGTTCGGGCTCCAGAAGTCATTCTCCCGAGATTAACGCGCCCCCGGGCCGGGGCCAAGGGCTATGGCAGCGACTCAGGGAATCGCTAGTGAGACACGTTCCCATCGTGTTCGGTGTTCTCAATCGTCGCTCGGCGACGGCGGCTCCAGTAACGGAGCGCCCCAGCCACCACCGTGCCGCAGAGTAGGAAGGTAGAAGGCTCGGGTACTGCGGAGATGTTGGCGACGAACACCCCCGACGTGTCATCGGTGAAGGCGAGAGTGTAGGTGATGAACCCACTGTCGGTGAAAGAGCCGCTGCGACTTGTGCTAAACCCGATCGACGCAATCGTGCGCAAGTCCAGTCCGGGTCCAGAGTCCACGTCGATGACTTGGCCCTCGCGCACCACTTGGGTCAAGCCAGAGAGCGACCCGATGTACAGGCCTTTGTCGTTGCTTGCGTTGACCCCCGAGCCGCTCAGCGTAGCCTGGAAGGCAAGTTGGCCGAGGTTGTTCAACTCCGGACTGCCGTCGAAGGAGCTGAAAAGGGCGCCGCCCGGGGCGGTCCCGCCCTGAACGGCAATCGGGTCCACGACGCCACCTGACTGAAGGAAGATTCCGCTCGTGAACACGATGCCGTCGGAGGTCAGGTTCGCCTGAAAAGCGAGCTGGCCTGGAATGTTCAAGGAGGTCGAGACGAAGGAGGAATACACGCGGCCACCCGCACCCGGCGCTACGTCCCCGGCCAGGACGACCGTCTGGAGCGCCCCAGGCGTGCCAGCGAAGACACCCTCCGTGGCCGATCCACCCGTGAGTGAGGAGGAGAAGGCGATTTTGCCTGCCCCGTTCATGGTGGGAGCGGTGGAGATAGAGTTATAGTTCCCCCCCGAAGGGGCGGGCAGGCTCTGACGGGCAATGACCTGGAACGAGCCCGAGCCGGGGGTCGTCAAAAAGAGTCCATTCGACGCCGGTCCACCCGTGATCCCCCCATAGAACAGCGTCTGTCCGCTGGAGTTCGACCCTCCGCCGCGCAGGAAATTCGTGAACGTCCCCCCGGGCGGAGCGGCCTGGCCTTGGACGACGGCCGGCTGAAGGTTGCCCGGGGTGCCGACGAAAAACCCGCCCGTTGAGGGACCAGCGGTGAGCGGGCCATTGAAGCTCAACACCCCTGAGGCGCTGATCCCCGGGCTGCCGAACCCAAAACCCCAGTTTCCCAGCCCCGAGGGGGCGGGGTCGCCCGTGAAGGCCACCATTTGCAGTGACCCAGGTGTGCCGAAGAACAGCCCCTGGATGGGATCCGGACCCGGCGGTTGCAAGCTGCAAGAAAAGGCTATTTGCCCTGCGTCGTTTTGTGAGTTGGCGCTGAAGGAGTTGGTGTAATTCGGTCCGGCCGGCGAAGGCGAGCCTTGGCGCGCCACCAGGACGACCGAGCCCGGGATGCCGGCGAACGTCCCTGCCGGGGGGACCGGCGTGCCGAGGTCCGGCGAATAAAAGAAGACCCTGCCCGTAGAATTGACGGTTGCCTGGAAAAAGCCTGTGCTCGTGCTGAAGAGACCGTACACTCCGCCCCCCGGCGCTGACTGGCCTGAAAGCGCCACCGCAACAGGGATGGGCTGACTCAGCAACGGAGGACTAGCAAGGAACCAGGAAACTAGGACGATAGTGACCGACCCCACCTGTTGCCTTGACATCGGAGCACTCTCAAAGGTGGGGAGCAATCGATCTAAGTATCACTCAGTATGACAGTTGAGTGTCACTTCATTTATGCCATGGGATCGGATTAAGACCGAATTAAGTAGTAACGACGGTCTGAGCAGGACTTGCGCAAATAACGCGCTGTGAAAGGCGACCGAGGCGAGGCTCTCTTTAGCACTAACCCATAAACCCGAGCCAAAACGTGCCGCCAGTCCGGAGAAATCTATCTATATTGGTCAACTGCCGCGACTCCGTTCGGCGAGCACCCCGCCGGTAGCCCAAACAGCCTTTGATCCTCGCTCGTCCTTCGCTTCCGTCTTAAGCGTAGGTGGACGGAGAAGGGCATCCCCAAAATTGCACCCATCCAGATAACGGTGCCAGGCTCTGGTACGGAAGTCAGACTCACCAGGCGGACATTGTCAAAGTCTGTAATCCCGCCGCCCGTGGCTAGCAAGAGAATCGAGAGGGGCTGCCCAACGAGGGCCGGGTTAAGTGTTTCACTGTCCACCACCAATGTGCGATCAACGAACGTTCCGACGGGGGGAGTAAGGAGATTGGTCTCTCATCCAGTGGTGGTGCTCCCTGCGAGCAATTGGATTTCGTACCCGCCAAAGGTATCGATGCCATACTGATTTCCGGGAAGCCGCGCCCCTATGCTCACAGTGAGCGCGTACGTGGTAGCGCTGGCCAATAGCGGGTCATCTCCATTGCCGAGGGTCATGTCGGGGCCAGCTAGAGTCTGGAAGACTGAACCACCAACTGACCAGGCCACTTGGCTGCCGTGCGCGCCCGTTGGCGTCCCATTACCCCCGGCTGTGGCATAGGTGTTGGCTGGCGGGTTGTACATTCCCGAGGTCGTTCCAGAAAAGGAGAATAGCCAACCGTACCCACCTTGCTGCGGGTAGTTAGCAGAGACTCAGAGACTTTTTTGTGAGGGTAAGATGTTGGCGAATAAAAGGTTGCTGAAACTGAGTTCGCGTCGTGACTAGCCCCCTGTGTTGGTGCCAGAACGATCGTTAGGGAATCGCACCGGCAGCCGCGTGTGGTCGGCGCAGGGCGCAGCCCCGTAGCCGACCACACGCGGCTCGAGCGCTTCCGGGGCGGCCGGGCGGTAGCCCAGAGCGCGAAGGGGATGACGTTGCCCGACATGGCGCGGTGTCACCGTATCCCCCTTCGTACCGAAAGAGCGCCAAGATTAGCGGCGGGGGACGAAGGGCAGGTTGAGCCAGCGCCACTTTCGGGCAAGGACTCCGCGGCGGCACCCCGCGGCGACTGGGGCCTTGATTAGCCCGTAGCGTCGAGGAGGGCGAGGTACCGCGCCAGAAACAACCCCACTTGCAAACCGTCGATGGCCAGCCAAAGAAATTCTCCACGCCTCTCATGCTAACCCCTGAGAATCTCGCGAACAGAGAAGCTTTACCCTATCGCCCCACGATGCGGCGAGGCTCGCGACTTTCCTACAGAATCGCACACGGAGAAACCAACGGCCGGTCTGACCGTTGGTCTGAATCCACAAAGGTTGCGTGTGCAATCCCCTAATCAGCTACTGCGGGTTGGCCAGGAACCCATGGGAGTGGCCTATCGCGTCGATGTAGAATCCCACAATCTGCCCCTGGTCATTGATCCCCCTGGCGACCGTGCCAAATCCTGCGTTGGGGTTGTCGATGGGCCTGAAGACGCCGCCTGACAGCAGGAAGCCGTGAATGTGGTTCGCGGAGTCCGTGTACCTTCCGACGACTTGACCGTTGTTGTTGATCCCGAAGGCCTGCGTGGCAAAGCCGTCTGGAACATCGATCGTCGCATACGTGCCGCCCGAGAGGAGGAATGCGTGGGTGTGGAAGGTGGGATCGGTGTACGTACCCACGATCTGGCCCTGGTCGTTGATTCCGAAGGCTTCCGTCCCGACGCTGCCAGGGAAGTCGATCGGCGTGTAGACACCGTTGGATAGCAGGAATCCGTGCGAGACGCCGTTGACGTCGGAATAGCTGCCGACGATCTGGCCGTTGTTGTTGATGTCGTTGGCGGCGCTGCCGTTGACCCCGGCGGGGACATCGATTGTCTCGTAGCGGCCGTGGGTTTTCAGGAATGCGTGAGAGGCGCCCTGGTTGTCGGTATACAGGCCCACAACCTGGCCCGCGTCGTTGATGCCGTTGACCTGGGTACTGCTCGCCTTGCGGCGATCGATCGTGGAGTAGGTGCCGCCTGAGAGCAGGAATCCGTGCTGAGTGACGTTGGTATAGAAGCCGACGATCTGCCCCTGGAGGTTGATTCCATTGGCAACCGTGCCCGTGCCATTGGGGTTGTCGAGCGTGGTGAAGGTGAAAGCCTGGGCACGGACCTGACCCGGAAGCAGGGCGAGTGTCAGCGCGGACAGCACCGTGAGGCCCCAGAAACGGGAGCCGGCGGAGGAGGCGGCTTTCATCAGAAAGAGACAAGACTTCATGCTGCGCATCTCCATGTTCAAGAAGTGAGGCGTATGGTTGGACTCCCAACCAACGGCCTCGTGAATCGGTTGAAGCGCCTCGTAGGACGAGTCGTTCGGTCACCACACGTGAGTGGAAACAGTTCATTCCGCCGAGGGCTTGTTGATAAGGGGATTCGGAATCGAGTCGACCGTCCGCCAAACGCCGCGCTATTTGCCGCGTCCGGAGAGGCAGTCCCTGGCTAAAGTTTCCAACGGCCCGTCATGATGACGGTATTGCCTAACAGGATTTCGAAGGGGCCGGTGCGGACCTGAAAGGGGATGGTTGTCTGGAGCCTGGCCTGACCGCCCATCAGGTTGAGAGTACCAGCCGGGTAACGGTTGACCGAGACGATGAGCGACGTGCCATCGGGCAGGTTGACGTTGCGGACCTCGCAGGTCAGGACCCCGGGGAGGCTGGGTTGATCGATGACGGCTTTGCCACTGGGAACGACGCCGTTGATGGGCGGCCCTGACAGGACGTATTCGAGCTTACGGGCATCACCACCGCCACCGGCAACGGCCAGGGAACTGAGCACCAGCACGGCCGTGACGGTCGCCAGCGAGACCGCGTGACGAATTGAGATCATAGCAGACTCCTGAAAGACGGAACGATGAGTGGGCCGCGCCATGCGGCCTCTACCGCAGTGGAGTCGAACGCCTGTGTCACATCCGCCAGGCGGAAGTAGCAATCTTGTACAAGGGCTAACTTGACGGAAAAGTCCGCGAGTATGCCCTTGCTGAGCTGCGGTCCCTTGTTTCTTGGCGGATGAAGTGGGCCATTTCGGCTCCTGGGGTTGAGCGTGGATCATCCACGCGAATTCTGACGGTGAGTATGACTTTCGACACGTGCACCGTGCACCACTTCGGAGGCTTCACCACGTACGATAACCATGCGTCATGAGTTCGGAACCGACTACCAGACATGGCACGAGATGCGAGAAGAGGATCTAGTACTGTCGAGGCCGACGGATCGTTCACTCTTGGTCCGTTTGCAACGGGGCCAAGAGGATGCTGCCACGCAGCTTTATTTGCGCTATGCAGATCGGCTGCGGGCGCTGGCGGTTCGCCAGACGGCGGATGATCTCAAGGCACGAGTCGATCCCGACGACATCGTCCAGTCAGTGTTCCGTACGTTCTTTCGCCGTGCGTCCGAGGGGCATTACCAGGTGCCCGACGGCGAGGAACTGTGGAAATTGTTTCTCGTGATAGCGCTGAACAAGATTCGCACGGTCGGCGCCTGGCATCACGCCGCCAAGCGCGACGCGCGTAAGACTGCCGGCGGCGACATCCTGCAGGATGCGGGGGAGGCGGCAAAGGAACCGGACCAGACACCCCTCACGATTCTCAACCTCGTCATCGAAGAACTGCTCGATGCCCTGCCGCCCTCAGCCAAGGAAATTGTCACGCAACGGATTGCTGGGCACGAGGTGAGCGAGATCGCGCTGAACGTTGGCCGGTCCAAGCGGTCCGTCGAGAGAGTGCTCCAAGAGTTCCGAGAGAAGCTTGGGGCCAGTCTGGTGGACGAGCATCACGAGTAGAGCCCAGCGCAGATCCCAGGGAGTCACGGAAGTATGTACGTCGGCAACGACAAGGAAAGTGCCATCGAGGCATTCGAGCAGCGCCGGGCCCGCGATCGCCGCGTGCGTCTCGCCGACTTTCTGCCCGAAACCAGTTCACCGAGCTATGCGGAACTTCTCAAAGAGTTAATCCGGGTCGACATGGAATTCAGCTGGAGCGAGGGCCGGCCCACGCCCTTGCCTGAGTACCTGAAACAGTACCCGCAGCTCCAGCAGGATAAGAAGTCCCTGGCCGACATCGCCTACGAGGAGTTTCGTCAGCGCCTGCAGGCGGGACAGAAGCCAACTCCGGCGGAGTATCAGCAGAAGTACCAAATCAGTACCTCCGGCTGGCCTGGCGTGGAAGACGAGGCCACGGCGGCGCATGTCACTACGCATCATGAGCTGGATGTTACCCCTGCTCTCATCGAAGAGATCAAGAAAGAAGATCCGCCGAGCGGTTACTTCCTGAGCACCGCGGCGCGCGAACTGCCGAAGCCGGGAGGAACGTTCGTCGACTTCGTGTTGGAACGGGAGCTGGGCCGCGGCGCGTTTGGGCGGGTCTACCTTGCCCGCCAGCTCGGCCTTGCGAAGCGGCCCGTGGCCCTCAAGATCACCTCTCGCAAACAGGAGGAACCCCAAACACTCGCACGGCTTCGACACACGAACATCATGCCGATCTATTCGGTTCACGAGGCCGGCACCTTGCAGGCGATCTGCATGCCGTATCTCGGCCAGGTCACCCTGGCCGACATTACGGCCGCCCTGCGGAAGAGGGAGCAGCCGCCAACGAGCGCCGCCTGGCTCGCCGACCTCCTACAGTACCAGGGCTCGGCACTCGAATGCCGGCAGCAGTCGTATATGGAACAGATACTGCGCCTGGCCGAGAAGATGGCCGCCGGGCTCGCCCACGCACACGCCCGTGGCATCCTCCACCGCGACCTCAAGCCGGCCAACGTGCTCCTCAGTAGTGACGGCGAACCTCTGCTTCTGGATTTCAACCTGGCGACGACCATTCAGGGCCACGGAAGCACGGCAGCGGTGGCCGGGACGCTGCCTTATCTCGCTCCGGAGCAAATCGACCAGCTCGTTAAAGGACTGGGCACCCCGGGTAGCGTTCAGGCCGATGTGTATGCACTAGGCTTGATCCTGTACGAGCTACTCAGCGGCCGGTTCCCCTATCCGATTCTTCAGGCCCCCTCGCTCTTTGAATTCCTGGTGGAACTGGCGCGTCAACGCCGCCAGCCACCAGGATACCTGCGGGAGGCGAACCCGAACGTGAGCCCGGCACTCGCGGCGATCGTGCACAAATGCCTCAAGCTGGATCCCCGAGAACGCTATCAGAACGCAGCCGAACTCCACGAAGACCTCAAGCGGCAACTCGAGCGGAGGGTTCTCAAGTATGCAGCCGACCGGTCGTGGTCCGAACGCTGGCAGAAATGGGCGTGGCGAAATCCTACGCTGCTCCGCAATGGACTGCTCGTTGGGTTACTGGTGCTCGCAATCGCGGCGGGCGTCGCCGCCTATGCCGGTGTGGAGGCGAACAGACGTCAGTACTACACGACGCTCTTTCGCGATCGCACCGAGGACCTCCGTCGAGCTGAGCACCTCGCTTACTCACAAACACCGGTGCAACTCAAGGAGGCGAGTGAGTTAGTCAGCCACGTTCTCGAGGCAGCACGAGAAAGTGGTGCAGCCTCGCCTGGTGACCTGTCACGTTCGGCGTTTCTCAGATACTCATCATGCAACGATCCCCAGGAACTGGCCGAACTCGTTGGGCGGGCCCATTTGCTCCAGGCGAGGCTTGCTGCCTTCCAGGCCAAGTTTGCGACCGAAGCTGAGAGGCCACGGCTGCGTGAGGCAGTGCTGCGGGCCAATGACCAGGCACAGCGTTGGTATGAATTCCTGGGCCAGGCAGAGATTCCTCGCTGGCAGCGCCAACTCCTCGAGTCGAAAGACGGCTCGGAACTGGCGGCAGTCCTTCAGGAACCGAACGAAACGCTGACGCCCCGCCAGCTCACGGCGCTCCTTCTCAATCTTCTCGACGCTGAACGGCTCACGGAAGCCACAGTGATTTCGCGGCGGCTGGTCGATCAGCAGCCGAGGTGGGCCGATGGCTGGTTTTACTACGGGCTGATCAAAGCCCGCGCCGGCAACTTTCCCGAAGCGCTGCATGGCTTTGATACCGCCGTGGCCCTTGACCCCGATAACCCTGTCGCGCTGCACTATCGAGCCAAGGTACGCACGAACCTCGGCGACTTCGATGGCGCGATTGGAGATTACAGCAAGGCCCTCCGCGGTGGTCTTGCCCGCGTGGACATTCTCGCCGACCGGTCGCTGGCTCTGGCCGCCAAACGGGACTTCGTCGCTGCCCAGGCCGACCTTGACGAGGGGCTGCGGCTCATGCCGGAAAATACTCGTCTGTATTTCCTTCGAGCGAGCGTCAAGCTGCAACGGGGCGACGCTGCCGGAGCGCAGGCGGATCGGGCTAAAGGGATGAGCAGCCTACCCGCTGATGCGCAGGGCTACATCGCCCGCGCCCTTGCTCGGCGGGAATTGCGAGACTTCGATGGTGCTCTGGCCGACCTACGATCAGCGGAAAAGCTGGCGCCCAACGCACTTGCCGCTTACGAGAACCAGGCGCAGATCCTGGGCGAAGAACTGAAGCGATCGAGTGATGCTGTGGCAGTTCTGGATCGTGCCGTCCGGGCCGTGCCGGAAGCTCCGCTGCTTTATAGCTCGCGTGCCGTCTACCACGCTCGCCTCGGGAATCGCGAACAGTCGATCCAGGATGTCGAGAGCGCGCTGCGCCTTGGCCCGTCACCGGTGCCGTTCACTCTGTACCAAGTCGGCTGCGTGTATGCGCTCAACGCCAAATTGACGCCAAGCGATGCTAACCAGGCCTTGGTGTACCTCAGCTCAGCGCTGGAACGTGGTTTCGGCAAGGAGTATCTGAGCATTGACCCAGACCTCATCCCCCTGCGAGGGAACTCAGCATTTGAGAAGCTTCGTGTGCGGTTTTCCGCCAAATAATAGGTGCCCGATGTGATGATCTGACCTGGTTTTGCGTCAAAACCTCGTCCCCTTTCGCCGCCCGCGCGGCGGTTTCGTTGGCCGGAACCGACTCCTCTCGGTGTCTGTCCCGCCGTTTCTGTTTTGCATCTCGAGGACCACCGATGCGACCAAGCGTTCGCCTTCAAATAGATCATCTCGAGGATCGCCAGGTTCCCGCGACATTTGGCGTGCCGTGGACGGACCCGATGCACCTCTCGGTTAGCTTCGCGCCGGACGGCACCAGCATCGGCGGCTCGGCCAGCAATCTCTTTCAGACCCTGAGCCGACTCGATCCGACCGGCCAATGGCAGCGAAACATCCTCCGCGCCTTTCAGGCCTGGAGTGCAGTAGCGAACGTGAATATTGGACTCGTGACTGACAGCGGTGAAGCGCTCGGCTCCAGCCGCACGGTCGAGGGCAATGATCATTTCGGCACGATCCGTATTGCTGCCAAGCCGCTGGCCGACGGGGTGCTTGCCATCGCCTTGCCGCCTGATTCGTTTACCGCAGGGACGTGGACCGGCGAGATCATCTTCAACAGCAATGCAAACCTCACCGCCCAGAAGACCGACATCTTCAGCGTCTTCTTGCATGAGATTGGTCACGCCCTCGGCCTGTCCGGCTCAACCGACCCCAGCTCGGTGATGTTCCAAACAATCCAGGGCAAACGCACGGCCCTCGCCGCGTCCGATGTGACGGCCATCACCAAACTCTATGGCGTCCGCACGGCAGACATCAACGATGCCGACAAATCCAACGGCATCATCAAGGAAGCAACGCGCCTCAAGTACTCCGACGATGGCGACGACGCCTGGACCGGCACAACGCCTGTCGTCTCGTACGGCGACATCACCAAGACGACGGACATCGACTTCTACTCATTCCGCAACCTCCGCAATTACACAGGCCCGATCACGTTCCGCGTGCTGAGTAAGGGCGTCAGCCTGCTCAACCCCAAGGTGAGCGTCTACGACTCGGGGGGCCGGCTGCTGATGAGCCGCACCGCGGCGGGGCAAGTTGGCGGGGCTGATCTGGCGGTTACCCTCCCCAGGGCCATCAGCCGCGAAACCTACTTCATCAAGGTCGAGTCGGCGAGTGCGACGGAGCCCTTCCGCGTGGGTCGTTTCGGCATCGCCGCCACGCTTGATAGCCTCAACAAGACGCCGCTTGCAACGACCAACAGTGTTCTCCGCGGCCATAACGAAATGTTGCAGGAGAGCGACCTGCAGAAGCTCTTCCGGCCCGAGGAAGCCGACCAGCTCTTCGAAATGGACGACCACACCGACGATAGCGCCGGCCTTGCCGAGAGGATGGAAGGCGGCAATTCGCTGGGTACGGTGTTCAACAGCATCGGCAGCATCCAGGACGCGGCGGACGTGGATTTCCATCGCGTCCGGGCACCGTTTTTGACGAGCAGCGGCTTGTCCACTGGCACGATCACGGTGACGCCGTTCGAGATCAACGGCGTCATGCCCGCCGTTCAGCTGCTCGATTCACTGCAGCAGCCAGTCCCCCTCAGCGTGCTCACCAAGGGGGCAGGCGTGATGGTGCTTCAAGCGACCGGGCTTCGGGCAGGGACGGACTATTACATTCGCGTTTCCAGCGCGGGCGGGGCGGCTGTCACGGGCAACTACAACATTAACGTGCGTTTCAGCGCCCAGTCAACTTCGCTCGAGACCTTTGCCAACGGCTCGCTGCCGGCCACCGGCGCTACCTCGAAGGTCTTCGTCGCACAGCCACAACTCTTCCACTTCTTGCTCTCCACGTCCAACGGGGTCGGCGTGACGCTCACCTTACGCGACGGAGCAAACCAGGTCGTGTTCACCTTGACGAGCAATGGCACCCCAACCAGCGCTACGCCGGTGATCCTCCAACCCGGCGAGTACCGCATCCAACTCACCCCGACCGCGGGCCAGCCTACGATCGTGACCCTCAAGGGTGCTTCGTTGAGTGATCCCATTGGCGCTATCGTTATTGATCCGACGAAGACGCCGGCCTATCAGACTCCTGGCACTCCAGGCTCTTACACCTATCCCACGGGTACGGTGACGACGAAACCCTACTTGTTCTCGTCGCTTGTTCTGTAAGTTCAGCCCCTGTCGTTGCCTCACACCCCGGTACGCCCAGCCGGGGTGTGTTCGTTTTCATGGCGGACGACGTGGGCGTGATTCCTTTGGCGGACGACGTTGTGCCAAACTACTCCTCCGGTTGTCCAGACGTATTCGCAAACCCGGAGATTACTCATGTCCCGCCAACGCCATCGCGCCCGACTGACAATGGAAGCACTCAGTGACCGCATCGTGCCCGCGACGGGCGTGCTCAGGAACAGCCTCAGCCAGCTCGTCATCACCGGCACCTCCGGCGATGACTCGGCCGTTGTTTCTGTCAGCGGCAAAAATGTCGTCGTGGATTTCAACGGAGTCACATCCACCTTCAGCAAAGTGCGCAGCGTTGTCTTCAAGGGCCTGGATGGCGATGACACGTTCGTCAACAATACGTCCCTTCCCGCCAAGGCCGAGGGAGGCAACGGCAACGACTCGTTGACCGGGGGCGCTGCTGCGGACGCATTCTTCGGCGGTGCGGGCGACGACCGGCTCACGGGCATGTCGGGCAATGACCGCTTGTTCGGCGAGGCAGGCGATGATCGCATCTTCGGCGACAACGGCAACGATTCCATCAGTGGCGGCAGCGGCAACGATGACTGCAACGGCGGCAATGGCAACGACGGCATGAGCGGCGATGACGGCGACGACCGCCTCGTTGGCGGCTCCGGCCGCGACCATCTCCGCGGCGGCCGGGGCTCCGACCGCTCCGTCCGCGACAGCAATGACTCGTTCGACGATTCCGACCGAAGCGAAGGCATCCAGAACAAGGACGGCCTGGCGGAGGTCGAAGGGACAATCTCTGGCATCGACGGCCAGAACGTGACCATCCGCACCCGCGGCGGCGTGGACGTGCAGGTTATCATCGATGCCAATACAGTGCTTGAGAAGAACGGCGCTCACGTCGCCCTCGCCGCTTTTGCTATCGGAGATGCAGCCGAGGCGAAGTACAACGCCACGACCAAGGTCGCATTCAAGCTCGAATCAGGCGAAGATGCGAACGACGACAACGGCGGCGGCGCGGGCAACGGCGGCCAGGGTCGCTCACAGATCGAAGGCACCATCTCCGCCGTCGGCACCGATTCCGTATCGATTCGGCAGTTCAACGGTACTGTGGTTACTCTGAAGGTGAATGCGAGCACCAAGCTCGAACGCAATGATCTCCATGTGAGCCTGAGCGCCTTCAAGGTTGGCGATCGCGGCGAAGCCAGGTTCGACCCGGCCAGCCTCCTTGCGAGCAAGGTCGAAGCCGTTGGAGCCTAGGCCACTGGTGGGTAACACATGCGGACGGAAGAAGTCTCCACGAGTACTGCTTCCGTCCGTTCCTTTGGTGGGCGGCAGCTCCGTCCGTTAAGATAAGTGCGTTCACATGGATTCTGCGATTCACAGAGTGACAAGGTGATTCCGACTCCCTGCATTGAATGCAGGACGACAACGTTACCATGCAAATGATAGTACCCGACTCTTCTGACACTTTTTTGGACGAGTCTGTCCACGCCTTCGAGACCGCAGCGTCGAAGGACGAAAACGTCACCCTCGAGTCATTTCTGCCCGCCAAGGACCACCCCCAATACTCAAGGGTGCTCCTCGAACTGGTACGCGTAGATCTCGAACTTCGCTGGCGATCGGGCCGGCCGCGAGAGCTCAGCGAGTACCTGGCTGCTTTTCCCGAACTCAGAGATTCCCCCCATTGCATGGGTGAGGTGGCGTACGAGGAGTACCGCCAGCGATTAGAGAACGGCCAGACGCCGGACCCGCTCGATTACGAGCAGCGCTTTGGAGTATCGACTTTAGACTGGCCCCTGCCCTGCCAAAAATCGTCCGTTGCCGCAAATCCTCTCGAGTTTGTTCTCGCCGGGTCGGACTCTACACGAGGAGTCGTGATTCCGGAAGGAAGCACGGTCGCCCAAATCAAAACGGTTGTGCCCTCCCTCTCCTCGCGGCCTGTGGAGGTCGCTGCGCTACTGCGTCGTCACCTACGTCTGATCAGTGTCGGGGCGGTATGCATGTTCGGCTATTTCTCGGTTCTGGTATTGCTCAACCCCACGCAAAAGGTCGGACTGTTCCTGCAAAACCCCTGGCTTCTTGCTCTGAACTGGACTCTTCTGTTTTCTTGCGCGGCCATCGCCTCGGTGCTCTGGTCACGCAGTCCTTTATCCCTCCGACAGATGCGGTGTCTGGAGCTCGCTTTGATCGGCGCCTTGTTATCAGAGATGGCAGCGGGCTTCACCAGCGATCTCCTGATTGACCACGAACTGCGACAACCGCTTGCGGAAGGCGATCATGCGCTCTTCCACTATTCGAGTTCCTGGACACTTCCCTTCTTTGCCCTCATCGTAGGCTACGGAGCGCTGATCCCTTCGACCGGGCGGCGCTGCGCGGTAGTGGTCTCCGTCCTCGCCATCGTCCCCTTGGTGATCGGCTTGGCTGGCGGGATCATGGAAGACGGTTTGACCGGGCCTTTTTTGGTTTCGTTCCTGCTGCAAATGGCGCTCTGGATCGTGGCCGGCGCCGTGATCGCCGCTTATGGAGCACACCGGCTGGAGTCCCTCCGCCAGGCGGCGTCCGATGCTCGTCACCTCGGTCAGTATCGCCTACTTCGCAAGCTCGGTGCCGGCGGGATGGGCGAGGTCTTCCTCGCCGAGCACGTCTTGCTGAAGAGGCCCTGCGCTGTGAAGTTGATTCACCCGGAAATGGAGAGCGACCCCGCAACGATTCGAAGGTTTTCGCGGGAAGCCCAAGCCAGCGCGAGTTTGACTCACCCGAACACTGTTCAAATCTTTGATTATGGCATCGCCGACGATGGCACGTTTTATTGTGCCATGGAGTATCTAGCAGGAGACAACCTCGAGCATCTCGTCTCCCGTGAGGGTCCGTTGTCATCTGCTCGGGCAATTCACATCCTGCGCCAGGTCTGCGGGGCGTTGGGGGAGGCGCATCGCATCGGTCTCATCCACCGAGATATCAAGCCAAGCAACATCATCGTCGGCGAGCGGGGAGGCATTCGAGACTTCGCCAAGCTTCTTGATTTTGGTTTAGTGTTTTGGTCAAGCCGGCCGGATCAGCTTACCATTGAGGGGATTTTCGGCGGCACACCCACGTACGCCTCGCCGGAGCAAGCCACCGGCAAGACGGTCGATGCCCGATCCGATCTCTACAGCCTTGGCGCCGTGGCCTATTTCTTGCTTACCGGCCAGCCACCGTTCCCGGGCAAGAGTATTCAGGATACGCTCCTAGCACACCTGAATAAGCCAGTTGTCTCTCCCCGTGCTTGGAATAAGGAAATCGACCCTCTTCTTGAGCAGGCCGTTCTGCGATGTCTCGAGAAAGATCCCGCGAGGAGATTTCCCGACGCGGCAAGCTTGGACAGTGTCTTGGCTCGGTGCCCGGCTGAAGTGAACAGGCAGCCCAAGAGTGGCAGTACGAGCTCCATTGAAACGGAGTTGGTTAATTGACGGGGGAATTCCTGCAGAACGCCGGGGAAACGGCGGAACGGAAATCGATGTTAGGGGTCGCCAACGGAATGAGCCCCAGGCCATATTTGGAGTTCTGAGACAACGGCAAGTGCCACCCGGCTTAGCTGGTTTTTCATGTGGAAACGAGATTGGTGGTGAGTCTGGGGTTGCCATTCTCCAATCCAGGCCTCTGCTTCCGCGCCGCGCGGCATGCTGATCTCCACCCTCGTGCTGGTCGCTAAGTGGAGGTGTCGCGCAGGGTCGTCCGGGTGCTAGAATCTCGATGCACCAATCTGAGGAGAACGAGGAAGGTGCACGAGAAGAGTCCCAACCTTCAGCGCCTAACCATCCTCGGCCTTCACCCAGGACTTTTGCTCGGCGTCACGTTTCTTTCAGCCGGTTACCGAGTGCGCGAGGTGAGGAATGAGTTTGCCTCGTCACTTCTGATGCTTGAGCTGCGCTCGAAAGGCGCACGCTCCTCCCGACCAGCGCGATGTCTTCGGTGTTTTGCTCGGCCAGACCAAACGCTACAAATCGAGAAGCCTCAGTTCCGTTGTGGAAGGACTCTCGGGGACCAGCATCTGGCTCTTAGGCTTAGCCACCACGACGCTGTTCTTCGGGGTGTTGATACCCTGCTTGCGCGTTTTGGGTTCTCGCTAGCACTTGGACTTTTCGTCGGTCTCATCGCTGCAAACTTTGTGGTCATCATCGGGTATGGGGAGATTGAACGGTCACCTTTGGAAACCGAGCGATGGTTCGTCGGTCACGCCGGTTGGACTTCATGCCGAGCACTTCGGGAGCGGCTGGAGTTATCTTGAACAGGATGAGGGCCTCAACAAAGGTACCATTCTGGTTCTCGGTGCCCTCACCCTTAGCGTTCCTTTCACCGCGCTGTGCTGGTTAACTGCCCTCTTCGCTCGTCGCCACCGTCCCGACTTGCTCGCTGCTTAGCGGCGCGTCACAATGGACGCCATGCCCGCAGCGTCTCCCATTCCGTGCCTCCATCGCTTCACGTTTAAGCGCGTGTTGCTCGGGGTCGTGTTGCTCGGGGTCGTGTTAGGGTTGGGCGTGGTGTGGGGTCAAGGCGGTCTGATGGACCGCTAAGGCTGAGTTCCATGAGGTGCCAGGTACTAGCTTTCTGGTGGATGAACCATTAGTCTCATGGCTAGCATGCACTCCGACGGCGATTCTCTTTATCGAAGCCGTGATGGCCTGCCCGAATGCATGGAGTTAGTACCATGCGGCCTAACTTAGCCCGGTTTGGTTCAGCACTAGTCAGTCTACTCTTCTTAGTCATGCCGATATGTGGCGACGAGAAGGCACTCGTTGACCAGTACAACCGAGTAGTCGGCTTATTCAATCAGGGCAAGTATGCCGAATGCCGGGCCGCCGCGGAGAAATTCATCGCTGCCGCGGAAAAGCTCAAGACCGGTGACGCTGCGTACGAACGGGCGCAACAACTCCTCGAGGCCGTTCGCGAGCTTCCTGCGAAGAGTTATCACAACGCTTATGTAACAGGCCATAACAAAGCACAGGAGGCTTCACGAAAAGGCGATTTGGCGGAGGCAGCGCGTCAGTGGGAAGTCGCCGTCGAGAATGCGAGGGAACTGCACAAGCTCAAGCCGGAGGCAGGCACGACAGACACACGGCTAGCCGAAGCGCGAGCGGCCCTCGAACGCACCAAGTCGCTACACGCGCTTGCCGAAGGGAAGACGCCGGATGCCAAGGCGTTGGAAAAGCTTGAACTGCCCAAGCCTAAAGAACTCTCGCCGTTCGTCCCCAGCTTCAGCCTTCTGCAGTGGGACCAGCCGCGACTATTCTCGCTCGCGGATCTCCCCGAGCAAGGCGTGCTCGTTGTCCATGTCGGCACCATCGAAACCGCATCGGAACGGCTGGTCGTCAACGTAATACGCGGCTTACAAAAGCAGCACGGCGAGCGCGTCCGCACCCTGACCTATCTCCTCGAAGTGCCAAAGGACCGCAAAAAGCTCGGCGCGTTCCTGAACGAACACAGCAGTGTCTCCGCCGTCGTCGTGGACGACGGAGGCGAGTTCCGCCAACACGTCCTCCCGCAGTCCCTAAGCTATCCGGCCTATGTGATCGTTACGCCGGATCGCCGGGCGCTCCTCGTCTCCGACAGTTCGGCGGAAGCGATGGCCGTTGCGCTTTCTCGCACCGTCGCCGAGGAACTCTCCCGCGATGCCGCCGACCGGCCCCGTGGTCCAAGCCCTTACTACCCCAAGGCCGTGCCAGTGGACGCTGTGAGAATTGGCGGCACTACCGGGCTTAATCCTGGCAAACGTCCAGCCCTTGTCCTCTTCTGCGACGCCGGTGATCGCGGCGCCTTCGTTAAGGCGCTCTCGGACCTCGCTGCCAAGATGAGTGCCAAAGTGGACATTGTCGCTTTCGTTCACGCACCTTCCGCCGAGGCCGCTACCAAGTTTGCGCACGGCAAGGGTTTCGCTACGTGGTGGGCAAAGGGCGCGGCGCCGCCGGTCTACGGGGCACGCGACCATGACCGCCTCGCTGTCATCTCTGCCCGTGGGAACATCGTCAAAGTTCTCCCTCTGTTCTCCAATCTCGACATCGGCCCTGCCCTGGAGCGGTATGCCGAGTTGCTCACCACGCCTGGTGCGTTGCCAAAAGAGGTCGATGCTCTGCCCCGGTCCAACCTCGCTCACCGCGTCGCGGGCGGTACGGTGCATGTCTCCTCCTCCAAGGAGGAAGGTACTGCCGAATCGCTGATCGACGGCCGCATGGACGCGGTGACTTGGCGTCCGGCCGATTCGGATCAGCGGCCCATCGTCCGTGTGTCCTTTCTCAAGGATCAACACGCACGCTTTGGCAGAGTGATCCTCGACAATCCCGCGGGCGTCAAAGACATCGAGATCTTCATTCCTACCGGCGGCGAAAGACCCGTTCCCCTGGGCCGCTTTCGCCTGGAACAGCGACCCGGACCTCAGGCCTTCCTTCTTCCGCTGACCAATGCGCGATCAGTCGTGGTGGAACTCCGTTCGACGTATGAAGGCAAGTCCTTTGGTCTGGGAGAGGTCGCCGTCGAGGAAGCCCTGGACGCGAACCCGGAGCTTCCGGCGCGCCTCGCCACGGTGCTGGGGGCGGGTTTCTCAGACGAGTTCGCGGCCGGGCGACTGACCTTCTGGGAACAAACCGATTTCTTGGCGTTCGGCGACCCGCCGGCGTGGGTCCTTCGCGGTGGGAAGTTGACGCAGCCCCAATCCCCGCGAGGCGGCGACCACCGCGCGACGGCCCTTCTGCACGCCGCGACCATCACAGGGGATTTCCGACTGCGTGCGACGCTGGGCGGGTCCGCCCGTGCCGCCGGGGTCATCTTTGGTTTTCGTGATTGGGACAACTTTGATCGCGTGCTGGTGCTGGAGGGCCAATCCCAAGCCAATGGCGCTTCCGAGATCAACAGCGTTCGGTTGGAGCGCTGGCGTGAGGGCAGGCCGCGCGTCCTCAGCGTCCACGGCGAGTCGGCACCGCGAGGTCAGGAATTGCGCCTCGAAATTTTGGGCCAGGGCACGCGTTTGGCGGTGACGCTGCAGGGCCAGGTCATCATGAACTTGGACACGGGCGACTCGCCCCTGCCCGGCCGCGCCGGCCTGTTCACCTCCGACAGCCACGGGATGACGTTCGATCAAGTGCGCTTGGATCCGATCAAACCCCTCGTGGCGGTGACCGAGCTGAATCCACTGTCCACAGCCGGCGGCGCTTCCATCGTGTGGCTCAGTGGTCAGAAGCGCGGCAGCGATGACAAAGGCTGGGCATATCACCTGCTTCGCAATCCTGTGCTCTCTTCCGGAGGCACCTGGGAAGTTGTCCCCATAAATAGCAAGCCGCCCGAAATCGTGCTTGCCTTTCGCGATGCTGCCGAGGTAATGCTTCAGGAGGTTGGCTTCACCTTGCCACAGCTGGCAGGTGAGGCCCAGCGCAATGCCACTCGCCGCGTTGAGGTACTGGTGTCGAGGGAGGGCGCTCTCGACCCGTCCCGCTTCCAGTCAGTCGGTACGTTCGACCTGGCCTCGCGCGCAGGTGTGCAAACCTTCCACCTGGCCCGACCGGTGCCTAGCCGCTACATCATGCTCCGCTTGCTCAGTAACCAAGGTGGCTCAGCATACACACTTGCCGGTGTCACGGCGCGTCTCGGCCCGGCGCCCGCGGACTTGTCACGCGGCACGATCTACCGAGAGCAAGTGGAGAAGGAGTTCAGCACCGCCGCTGACGCTGTCGAGAAGGAGCCCAATGACAGCACTTCTCAGGCCACCCCTGTCCCCGCAAAGCAGACCGTCGAGGCCAATATCCAGCCGGCAGAGGTGGATTTCTACCGGATCCCTGACCCGCCCACGGGGAAGGGGCGGGCCACGCTGCGCTTGCAACTGGCCGCTCTGCCTTGGATGCGCCTGAATGCCGAGGTACTCAACGACACTGGCACCGCCATCGCTCCGCCACTCTCTGCTGTCAGTGCCGGTCAAGTTGTTCAACAGACACGGCCCGCGACACCGGTGCCGCGCTTCGTCAAGGTCCAAATGCCCGGCTCGGCCATCAGCTTCGTCATGGACAACAGCGGCAGCATGGGTGGGAGAGAGGACGATGTCCGCACCGCCGTCCAGCACTTTCTTGATGGTGTCGCTACGACCGAGGAAGTCGAAGTGCTCCGCTTCGCCACCGACGTTGTCCCGCTTGTCCCATTCACGCGCGACCGCTCCCGTCTCGCCGCGGTGCCCGCCAAGGTGCAGATGAGTGGTAATACGGCGCTGTATCCCGCGCTGATCCGGGCCATGACGGGCCTGGCCGGCCGAACCGGAAGCCGCGCGATCGTCCTCTTGAGCGACGGCATGAACACCGTGGCGGGGCCTGACTTTGCTGAAGTCTGTCGCCGCCTTCGCGACCAACCCGTGCCCGTTTACGTGATTGGCGTGGGCTGGGACCTCTTTGAGTATGATGCAGCCAGCGGCAACACTTGCCACGACCTGCTCCGAAACCTGGCCCTGGTGACCGGCGGACGATTCTTCTTCGCCCCTTCTTCGGATCAGCTTGACGCGCTCTACCATGAGATCGCCACCGAGTTACGCGGCGCCACACGTTATCGCTTGCGTGCCGAATGGGAAGTATTCGACCGGACGCCGGAACTAGTTGCGTCATCGGCACCGCCAAGCCCGGGGCCGCATCCCGCATCCCTTCCGCCGGCCATGGCCGAAATCGCAGAGATCAATCCCCCGACTGTCGTGGGTCCGCTAAGCTCCGGCCTGCCTCCTCTCCCTGCGGAATTAGCCGACGCCAGTTCCCCGCCTTTCGTCGTCGCTCCCGGCCGGCTGCCGAACTTCATAACACCCGAGTTGGCTGAGCTCAAAGTCGTGACACCCCCGGTGCATACTAGTGGCGCGATGCCGGAGTTTGCCCGGCTCGAGCTGAGGTACGAGCCCCGCGGTGGTGGGACCGCGACTGATCCCGGCCTGCCCCCCGCTGTCAGGCCTTCGTTCCTGCTCATCCTCGATTCGTCCGGCAGCATGGCGCAGGAGGTTGGTGGCGAGAAAAAGTTTCTGGCCGCTCGCCGGGTCATGCATGACTTGGTGCGCTCCCTGCCCGACGATGCCATAGTCGGCCTCCGCCTCTTCGGCATCTCCTTGTTCTGGAAGCGGGGTCAGGAGCCGCAGCCCGACGCAGGCGACCGACGTTACGACACGGACAGCGATCTGGTTGTTCGTGTTGGTCCGCTCGATGCCGCTCGTCGTCAGGACATTCGCAAGTGGATTGACTGGGCTACGCCCACAGGGGGCACACCGCTCTGCTTCTCGCTGACTCAGGGCCTCAAGGACTTCCCCGCCGAACGCGTCGGCCCGCGTACCGTGGTGCTCATCAGCGACGGCATGGAAAGTCAGGGTGGCAAACTGGAAGACGTCGCCAGGGCCTACGGGGGCGGCGAGGTGGGCCTGGTGATTCACGTTGTCGGCTTCGACGTCGGCAAGGCCGAGGAACAGAACCAGCTCAAGGCACTAGCGCGGATCGGCCGCGGCAATTACTACAACGCTGCTGACGCCCGACAACTAGCCGAGGCGCTGCGCCAAGCGCTTCGCGGCGCCCGCTTTGCCGTCCACGATGAAGCCGGGAAAAAAGTCGTCGCTCGTGGCGATATCAATGGGGATGCTCTCGACCTGCCCGCAGGCTCATACCGTCTCAGTATCCCCGGTACGACGGTTTCTCCGCTGAATGTCCGCCTTGGTGGTGGGGCGCAGCTTCGAATTGGGCTGGACGACCAGGGCAAGATGAGCCCGCGTAGGAGAGAGTAAGAATCAACGGGAAAGGTGAACCATGTACGTCCATAACCTGGTGGCCACTACCCTAGTAGTTTTGGCGTTCGCAAGCGCAGCTGCTCAAGACGGGGGGCGAAACTCCGGTTCGCGGACGGACGCTTTTCAGAAGTTGCGTCAGGCCCGCGCGGCCACACTCGCTGGCGAGAAAGAAAAGGCGAGTCAACTTGTTGCCGCCGCCCGCGCGTGGGGAGCGTCCGCCAAGGATCGCCTTGTCACCGCCTGGGCCGACCAGCTTGCAGGCGAATTTGCATTCGCCGCGAAGCAGCACGATCAGGCAATGTCGGCATTCAATACGGCCCTGGAAGGATTTACGGAACTCAAGGACGAGGTGGGCATGGCCAACTGCCGGCTCAACCTCGGCCGCCTCTCCCAGGTCGCCGGCAAGCCAACAGAGGCGGCGAGCCACCTTCAAGCCGCGCTGGCGTTGTACGAGAAGCTAAACCGCTCGGCTGATGTGGCGGCCGCTTTGACTGATATTGGTTCGGCGCTGCGCACGCAGGGTAAGGCGGCGGAGGCGAAGGCCACCCTTCAGAAGGCACTCGACCTGTATCGTGTCTCCCACAAGCAACCTGAGGCTGAAGCTCGCATCCTCGGCGAACTAGCCGCATGCTGTGAGGCCGTCGGTGAAAATGCCCAGGCCCTGCAGCACGTTCAAACTGCTCTCGCCCTGGCCGGCGGCCTCAAGGACGCATCGGACCGAGCGTGGCTGTACAACGCCTTGGGCCGCTTGCAACAAAAAGGTGGAAACCTCGACGAAGCAGCTAAAAACTACCGCAGTGCACTGCAAGAGACCACATCCTCGGCCGCTGAACGAGCGGCCGCGCACAACAACCTGGGAGCTCTCCTGCATGAGCAAGGGAAGTCCTCAGAAGCACTGACGGAAATCAAGAGGGCACTCGAACTCGCGACACAGGCAGCCGATGTGGCAGGGCAGTCCCGGGCTCACTATAACCTCGCGGTCGTTTACGAGGCCCAGAGCCAAGAGACCCCAGCCATCGAGGCATACGAGAAGGCTCTTGCGCTCCGCCGCCAAACCCGGGACAAGAGCGGCGCGGCACGCATCCTCAACAATCTCGCCCTCCTCTACGACGCACAAGGAAAACCAGAACGAGCCAAAACTGCCCGGGAGGAGGCCGAAAAGCTGCGATAAGTAATCGACCACAATTGTTAATTGCAGAACTGAGCATTCTTCATCACCACCGCTAAGCGAGACCGTGACTCGGCTGTCTGTTAGCTCCCAGGAACGACTACGGCTTGTCGGGAAAGAGCTCCGCCATCATTTTGTTACGTTTCATCAGAAGCAGAGTTGCCGGCTCCCCTTTGGTGCCGTGCTTCTTGAGAAATGCGAGAAGCGCGTTGTTGTACTGCTCAAGTGCCTCTTTGGTTTTTCCGTCCTGGGCGAGCAGATCACCACGCCACTCGAACCCGCGCGGGTTGTCGGGTTGCGCTTTGAGCCATTCGTCCACCTGCCGGAATGCCTCCTTCCTGTCGCCGCGAAGTAACTGGTATCTGACGAGGTTCTGGTATTTCACGGACTGCTGGGCCGCGGACAGCGGAGTCGGCGCGGCACGCACCAGAATCGATGCGCTCTGACTCACCACCAGCCCACGCCAGGCTCCCGCCACCGTGGTGTCACCGGTCTCCAGCTCCGCGGTCAGCTTGTATCGGCCCTCGGCGATGGCGGTGGTTACTTCTGGGGTGAGCCACCACACCAAACGCTGCGGAGACTCCACGCCCAGCTTCAAGGTGCCGCTCGGTGGCGACGCCAACTGCCAGGGCCAGGCCACCTGTTCGCCTTTCTCATTCTGGACTTTCAGCCGTACCGCGGCCGTCCACAGCCCCTCCTTGGACGCCACCAACAGCGGTTCGCGCGCAGCTCCGCTGCGGTAAAGGCCGGGGTGAAACAGCCCCAACTCCACAAAAAAGGGGGCACCCCGGAACCCTTCCGACTCCATCGAGTCGTTGACCGCGAGCGTCAGCTTCGGGCCGGGATTCGTATTTGGCTCGGACTGGGCAGAAGGCATTCCCCCCTCGGGACGGGATGCCACGGGCCGGCCTGCCTCGAGTGGCCGCGAATCGCGACAGGCGACGGGCAGAACCCCCAGTCCGGCGGCCATTACGTAAAGAGCGCTGTTCTGACGAAGTCGCCTCCATGCCCGCGAAACGATCGCAAACCTCATCGTCGAAGCTCCCATTAGTGACCGCGCAGTGCTGCGTTGTCGTAATCATTGACCCGGATCTGACCCTTACAGTTGCCTCGGGGCGAGGGGCCTAATGGGGCCCCCTGAGACGTCATGGGCGCCGGATCGGCGGTGCCATAGAGCGAATCCCCACTGATTCCCGTACAGAGGTCCTGGGCGAAATTGGGTCGCCACAGAAAACGGATGCGCCGCATCAAGGTATGTGGATTGTTGATCTTCCACTGGTTCTGTTCAGCGCTGAAAGAACCGTCCCCCTCCTTCGAGGCGAACGCATTGGCTCGGTCGTACGTCATGACGCACTCGTGCGAGCCACTGTGGTCACTATGCAGCGTGGAGACATACACCAGCCATGGGGTGTTGAATTTGCTGTGCGTAGGCGGGTATTGCGTACGTCCATCCCATTTCCACACCGTGAGGTCGTGACCGTCCGAGATGGACAAGAGTGACTCTAGGGATCTAGAACTCATACCCGAAATGCGCCTTGCTTTTTCATCGCTAACCGGCATCGCTCGCAGCGTTCCATCCTCCCTACGCCACCACAACTCATAAAAGCCCGTGGCTTCGCCGTGGTGCCAGACGCCTACGGTGTGGCACAGCTCGTGTGCAACGAGCGCCGCCAGATAGTTTTCGAGGTTGGTGGGCTCGTTGTAGAACATGCCCCAGTTAACTACCATCGTTCGGGTAGAAGGGTCGAGGACGACATGCTTGAATTTTTTCGGGGTGCCATGGCGTGAGTCGGCGGTACTCTTATCCACAGGCACAGCCGCCCCCGATGCACCTCCCAAATCTTGTTCACCATTGTTGTCGTCGGTCGGAACCACTATCCGCACGCCGTGCTGCCCGGGGACGCCTGGTCGGTCATCGCGATGGGCGGTCTTGTGGTTGAAATTCACCACGTTAAACATCGGGGCAAACTTCTTCTGGTCCTTTACGGGGTACATCTCATCTGTGCCGAGCTGATGCACGGCCAGTTCGGTAATCCTCTGAAACAGCAGCATGCCCTTTTGAATTTCCCAAAGATTGGCTTCGTCGAGAACGAACAGGTCTTTCTTGTGGGGATCCGTACGCAGATGGTGGTCCTGCGGTCCCGAGGCCTGAGCCGGATCGGGGGGATCGGCGCTCGCATAAAAGCCGCGGTACTCTTCATAGAGCGTGAAGCCGTCGCCGACGCCGCCGTCGCCCTTGGGCTTTTCATCCACGTCGTCTTTGTCGACCGTATTGGCCTGGACCTGGTTGTCCGCCTTCCACTTGTCGGCGATCACGGAGTTCGGCTGCCGCTTGGGCAGGAGGATCTTCTCCGAATGCGGCGGGTCCTTCAGCACGCCGACGATCTTCCCCTGATTATCCTCCAGCTCCGCCGTCACCTTGACCGACCCATAGGCGCCCCAATCGTAGGACGAGACAAACGCCTTGGCTTCGGTCAGGGCGCCTTGCTTCTCCGCCTTGCTCGGGCTCAGCACGTTGACACCCTCGGCGTTGTTCCGAGCCTGGTCAAACTGCAGGTCCGGATTATCCTTCGCCTTGTCATGCGGAGGGTGATTCAAGCAAACGCCCGGCTCCGTCGACACGTCGAGCAGCTCAAAGGTGAATTTCTTCACGATACCGTCCTGCACCGCCCTGCCATCCCAGGTCAAGAGGTGGGCATGCACAGAGACATAGTTTGCCGGCCTCAGCTCATCGTTGCCTGCCTGGGGCAACCAGTCCTCGTAGTTTGTCGGGACGTCCACCCCGTTCTTCTTGACCACTCCCTTGATCTCCACCACCACCTGATACGCAGGCTTCCTCGCCTTCCAATCGATCTTCATCTTTAGCGCGTCCACCGTGCCGGTTGCCTTGACCGCCAGTTCCTGTCCTCCCGGCTGAACCGTCCCCTCGATTCCCCCGAAGACGTTCCACGAGCCCATGGCACTTCGATTTCCGCCGTTGATCAGGGTAAGGTCCCTTTTCGGTGCCGCGATCAGCTTCAACTTGCCCTCCGCGGACATGGTGCCCGTGATGTCGAAATCGACCTGTTCTGTATTCCCGGCGAGATGGGAGTAGGGAGCTCTCGCTGCCATCATGATCTTGGCATCGGACGACACGTCAAACCAATATGTCGCCTTGCCCGTGCCCTTGACCTTGCCAGTGTCAGCCACCTCAATCTCAAACTGGTCGATCAGTGCCCCCATGTCCACCAGCGCATCGGTGCGGCCGATTTTCGTTTGCCGTTTCGAGAGTTCCCTGCCGCTTCCTTTCCACCAGCCGACGTAGACTTTGGGGATTTGACCCTGCGGCCCCGGGGCCGGCAGTTTCCCATTCCCGTCAAAGGGGACCGTGCCCTGCGCCTTGGCCCGCCAGGCGATCTTTGTCGTCTTTCCATTCACCACAGTAACCCCGAAAGCATCGGCCACCAGCCTGTCGCCTTCAGCATCCACCTGCACCACCAGCCCGCCCAGAACATCCCAGGCCGGCATCGTCGTGCGCTCGCTGGCATTGATCAAAGCCAGCTCCCGCGCCGGCGTCGCCTTCAGCTGTAGCTTCCCGTGCCGCGACATGGTGCCCGCGATTTGGAATTCCATCCGCTGCGTCTGGCCCACCAGTTCCGACGCAGCAGCGCTATTGGCGGCCAGCGCGTTGGCTGCGGACATCGCCTTGTACCGATACGTCGCCATGCCTGACCCGGTCACGGCGCCCTGGGCGTCCACGGTAAACTCGAAGCGTTCCACTGTATGGCCGAAGTCAGTAATGACGACGGCCGCTCCCGTCTCCTCGCGGGTGAGCGCTTCGCCCTTGCCAGCCTCGCCCACCCATTTGCCGACGTATTTTTGCGGAACGCGGGGCTGGGGCTCCTGGGCTACTTCCTTGCCGGCCATCACCACGAACGACAACAGAATGAGCGATGCCAAAAGCCAACTACTTGCTGGCCGAACGTACGGGAGCATGATCAACTCCTGGCGCACTGTCTGGATCGAGGCGGCTAAGCCAACGCGATTATAATCCAAAACCCGGGCAACATACAAAGTGGCAAGCGATCAGGCATCTCTCTCATTCGATGGCTGTCCCAGGGCGTTGATCGGGGTAAATCGCGCCTCATCCCACTCGCTCCATTCCCCTCCGGGAATCCGCCAAAGTGGAGCGGAACCTAACGTGCCCGTGCCAGGGGCTAGAAGTTGCGGAACCGCTCTCCGGGCAATGCCCAACCTATTACTCGCGGTACGGCTTTTTCTCGGCAAACAACTTGACCAGCCCCCTGTGATGGTGCCAGGGCGATTGTTAGGGAATCGCCTCGGCAACCGCGTGTGGCCGGCGTAGGGGCGCGGGCCGGTCCAAGTTCGGCACGAGTCGCGAGCAAGGTATCCAGCAACCGAAGCGAGGAGAACAGCGAGCAGGAGTCTGCGCCAGGTCAACCGTTTTCGTGGATGACGCTCCCGGCTCGGCGGGGATGCGTTTTTGGGGTGTCGGTCGGCGTGCGCCAAGAGTGTGATCGCTCCATAGAGGGCGTGAGCACCGCCACCCAGGTACAGGCGCCAAATCACGCGACTTTCCCATTGGAGGTCAGTGGGTCACAACCGAGCCTAACGCGCCGCCGGGCCGGGGCCAAGGGAATCGTTAGCCGACCTTGCTTCGTAGAGGAGTGGCGAAGTCGTAGAAGACACGGAAGAGATTGCCATCCTGGTCGGCTGCCGTTAACTCCTTCAGCAAGGAACGGTTAGCGAGTATCAAAGCCAGGCTATCCGCTATTCCCTTGGACGACTGACCGGCCGCTCCTTTGCCACGGATCGAGAGTGGGTGGATTGGTATTTCGTTAGAGGCGAAATTCGTGAATACCCCAAACCGGACTTCAATCAATGGCACGCCGACATCCAGAAACAGGTAGTTCTGCTTCCTCTTCCTCGGTCTTTGGCCTCGGCCCGGCGGCGCGTTAGGCTCCGGCGAACTTCATTACCGACGCCCATGTCTAGCAGGCACATGCCCCGGAATAACCGAGAAACGAGGTGTGCCTTGCGACGGCAGGATCAAAACGACGCGAACTTTTTTCGAGCCGACGAGCAAGCGACGGAGAGGCTTGCCTTCCGAGGCGAAGGCGAAGCGAGGCGTCCGAATTGTTCGTGGATTCAAGGAGCTGACCGAGAAGCTCGGACGAAACGATTTGTGTCCGTGCGGCTCGGTCCGCCGATTCCGAAAGTGCTGCCTATCCAAGGGCCGCTTTTGACGGCTCCCACCACGGGCACTACTTTTCGAGACTGAAACCCGATGGGCGTCGATTGGATTCCCTACCGCGTTGAGGCGGGCTGCTCGCGCGAGGAGCTGCGCGAACTCGTCCGTCTTGAAGCGGCCCACTTCCGACTAAGTGAATTCTCGAGCGCTACTCAACTCGATCCGCGACTTCGTCTCTCGGAAGCAGAAGAGGGCGAAGTTCGTCGCGCCTACGCGGAAAGCGGGCCACTTAACCGGCAGCTACTATTCAAGTGCGAGAGCCATCGAACCTCCGTTGTTACCCAGAAGGACATCTTTCCGGTTGAGTGGCGGACCGATGCCGAGCGCACCATCCTGCCCTGGGAACTCGCCGGGCAACTCTCGGCTTGGCAGGATTATCTCGATGAAATTAAGCAGGGAGGACATCGGGCGTACCTACGCCAGCTCTATGTCTACCAGCATCTCCAAGACCTTAAGACAGTTGAGGTTGAAAACCTCGTCTCGGTAGCGAAGAAGTCATTAACTGCGTCCGGGATCTGGGCGCTGCGACCGGAAGTGGGGGTCTGTGGTAACAAAGTGCTCGAAGGAGGCCGGGCGGCGAGGAAGAGTCGGATGTTGCGGTTGCTCCGCAAACGTTTGAGCGTCTGTAGCCGTGATCCGAGAATGGAATGCCACAGTTCGACGAGGTAACAAGCTCGTCCATTTTCCGAAGCGTCCCCTTGGATTTGACGATTGGGTCCCCCACAAGCTTGATGATGATTGGTTCTCATCGTTCCTCGCCTGGGTTGAACCTTGGTAGTGGGGAGGGTACGGTCTCTATCGAGATTGCGAGTAGATCAAGTCTGTGATTTCCCTTCTCCCTGGTCCGGTAGCGCGGTAGTTACGGAGAATCTCAAGACGCAGTCGTCTACGTCTGGCCGCTGCATGTGCTAGATTGCCCTGGGGCCGAGCCTACCGTGTGGGCCTCAGGGGTGGCGGCCCGCCCGAGGGCGCGCTGAACGCCGCCGACCTCGGCCGAAGCGGCGGTGGACCCATCGAGAAGACGGCTTTGATGTCCTCCTCCAGGGCCAGAGCGAGGGACAGGTTTGGGATGCCCAGGCGCAAATAAGCGTAGTAGGCCTTGCTGACCCAGGCGGCCATGCGCCCTTTGTCCGTGGCCTTGGCCACGCGGTAGATTTCATAGAGCTTATGACCGTACCCGCCTTTGACGCCACTCCAACCTTTAATGTGGCTGAACTGACTTTTTCCCAGTAGTTTGCCGGACAAATCTTCCGCCTCCTTGGCGTAGATCATCGCCGGGATGTTCACCTGGATCTCGCCGAACCGACCATTGATAAGGCGGATGACGAAGTTCAACCCCGAATAGCCGCAGGCGTCCGCATTCGCGTTAACGACGATGTCCTTGGCGATCCCCATCCGGTTCCGTGCAGCGCATCGATCCCGGATGACGCGGCCGACCTCTTCCACCTGGCCGAGGGTCGGTGCGATAATTGTCATGCGGACGAGGTCTTTGAGACCATACCAGTCGCCGCCGTAGCCGTCCAGCGCGGTGGGGGCGTAGACCTTCTCGTTCGCCCGCGCCTCGGACTTGATCGGGCCGAAGTTCGTGGTGCAGCCGCACTGCTTGGCGATCTCCATCCCCAGGGTCCGGAGCAGGTTGTTGGTGGTGCCAGCCTCCCCCAGGAGTTGGTCACGGATGCGTCGCTGGGCCACCTCGCGCACATCGTCGAATACGGACATTGCAGCGTCTCCTGGGGGCCGTCGATTTGATTCGACGACGGGATGGGATTCCGAAGCATAGCTCGCCCCTGGCTGGGGGGCAATAACCTCTTGGCCCCGGCCCGGCGACGCGTTAGGCTCACCCCGGGGCTGACTAAATCGCGAGTATGAGACGGTCTCGATGGAACTGCTCGCTCTACATATCCGTCCCCCATGATAAGGGCAGCGCAGCCGAGCGCGATGTCGAAGTGCTTGACACCAATGGGATTTCTGACTTGTGGCGGATTGAGCGACCCACAGAGGAAACAAGCTCAGTCGTTGTGGCTGTTGAAATCGACACTCCCCTGAGGGAAGTCTGGCAAAGGAGACAGAAGAAGTTAGATTAAGGCGTTGAAACTGCTCGAACGGCTTTCGGTGAATACTGTCCCTGCCATCCGAGCGCTGGGTTTCTCGGTCTCGGTGCGTATCCACACGGATGAGTCCTATCTCCCACTCCCTTCGGAGTTCGTAGTGACCTGCGGGAAGTGCGAATTGGACATCTGCATCCTCAACACGACGGGCAGGCGTCATGGCACATTGACAGGCACTGCACCCAAGCAGCCCCTTAAGCAATGCCACGCTCTTGTTCTTCAGTTCGCCTTCCTTTCCACTGGCACTGAGCAGATTTTGCACGCGGGTCCAGAGAGCTTGTCGATGATGGCGGAATGCTCACCGGGGAAGGTCTCCTCTTTGTGACGCACCTTCCCGACGCACACAGGGTTGGTGAGCAGCAGATGCAGGGTGGACTTGGTGAAGGCGTTTCCACCTCGCCGTTGGTCTTTCCGGGTTCTCGGGTCTTGGTCAGCCAGCCACACGCCGGTGAAGCTCGATGACGACCGGGCCCAGTGCCTGATGTTCCTCGTAAGTCGAAGATGGCCCGGACGCGCTGGGCTTCATTTTCGTTGACGATTAGCTTGCTGGTCTCGGCGTCGAGGTCGTAGCCCAAGACGACGGTTCCACCGCTCCACTTCCCCCCTTTGGCGGGCCAGCCTGATTTGTCTCACGTCCACGCTCACGACCTGCCGCTCGAACTCGGCGAAGCTAAGCAAGATGAGCTGAACGACGTTCACCCACCCGGCTGGAGCGTTCAGGCGGTGCACGCTCGCGGTGAGTGGGACGGCGTGCCGCGACTTACCGGGCTCATCGAACACCCGATGCTTCGCCCTGACTTCACGATCCTGGCGCTGCCGGGCTGTCGATCCCGAGACCGGACACATCCACTCGATTCGTCACGAATGTGGGAACTTCCCATGAGCCGCACCACCGACCGACGACCCCCCAACGACGAAGCGCTTCTCCTCGCCCTGGCCTGCGGCTCGACCGTTGAAGTGGCCGCACAGGAGTCCAGCCTTTCTCCCCGCACCGTCTACCGTCGCCTCGACGATCCTGCCTTCCGCCAACGCCTCTCGCAATACCGCGCCGACCTGGTGAAGAGATCAAGCGCGATGCTCACCGCTGCCGCGATGTAAGCAGTGCAAACCCTGCACTCGCTCATGGATAAGGGCGTGCCCCATCCCACGCGGCTCGGTGCGGCCCGCTCCGTTCTGGAACTGGAGCAGCGCCTTGGCGAACGCGAACCGTACCAAAGCCTCTGCTCGGAAGCGAGGGGTTTGCGCACCCTGTGGAAGACGAGACGTGGGTTCTGTCCCTCGCCTCAACGCCCCCGAGAAGCCACCATGCGCCTCCGCCGAGCGACCAGCACGAGGTCTCGCTCGGTGTCCCCCCTGCACAAATCAAAAGGGAGGCGTTCGGGACGGTCAAACGCGACCCGTCCGCGAAGGATGCAGGATCAAAGGAGATCGCGGGCAAGGCTGTTTTCCTGATTTCCGGCGTGACTGCGCCGGTTCCGGTCGATGCGACGATTCTCGACGCCGCCGAGACGGCTGGCGTCACCATTGACAACGCTTGCCGCTCTGGCACATGCGCATCTTGCCGCGTCAAGCTGGTCTCGGGCCGCGTGACCATGGCCGCCGAAGATGCGCTGACAGATCAAGACCGGACCGAGGGCTACATCCTGGCCTGCCAAGCTAAGGTTCAGGGCGATATTGAAGTTGACGCTTAGCAAGATTCACAGCCTCATACGCTCTCACCGAGCAACCAGCAGGAGGGCGGCGAACAGCAGACCGACTGAGGCGACTCGCACTGCCCTATTCCATTGCACCGCCCCAGGCCCACGGTTACCCTGACCAATTATCCGTCGAGCCGCGTCCAATGCGTGAACGTGGTGTGACCCTGATCTGCGTCCTGCTACTTCTCTTGATTGTGCTCGTTTACTACTTCTCACGGACGGGCCCTCCTCCCCTAACGACGATGGCCGCAATGACACAGCCCCCCACAGCCTACGGTCATCTCCGGTCCGCTTCCCAATTCGGTTGTCAAAGACCTCAACAAAGCGAAAGAGAATCCCTGACGTTCCGCCTCCGCCTGAGGGCAAGCGGTTGCTAACAGCACAATGTGATCCGATTTCTCGTACTGACTGCCGTGTATCCGCGACGGAATGGAGCACTGACCTGTCGTCGCTGCCGGGGGGCGTGGCTATCGGACCGCGCCAAAATCCGCGAAGACTGCCGTCGCGCATGCTTGTGTCGAGAGCGACAATCCCAGTATTGGCTCCCCCGTGTTGCTCCCTGTGGTTGGCCAGATACTCCTCCGGCCCGAAGGAGCGCGACCGCAAAGATTGCCCAGTTGCCAGATCAAAGGCCTCCAACGTTAGTCGCCTTCAACCGCCCCTTTACGGTGCTGCCCGCCCAGGCCGCCGATCTACATCGCCGGCTTACACCAGGAACGGCGCTGGAGCCCGGGAACGGCGCTGGAGCGCATTCTCGCCTGCATCACGAGCGGCAGGTGCAGAACGATGGCACGGTGCGTTGGGAGAATCGCTGGCTGCAGGTGGCGGCCCGGCATCGGCCGCTGGGTCTGGCGGGGCGAAGCGTGACCGTGTGCTAACAACTCGACGGTCGGCTCCTGCTGCTCTGCTGGCCGCGCCCTGACCTGGACGGAACTGCCCGGCCCGCCTGCCAAGGCTCTTCCGTCGCGTTCGTCTCTCCCGCAACGCCAGGCCGCGACGAAGCCGACCCGCCCGCGGGCCTCTCAGCATCCCTGGCGGCGCGGGTGGACCGCTGTGACGCGGTGCCCACGCCCGAAGAAAGTGACCGCTGCGGCGAGTTAGTGACAGTTATCGACCCTTCCCCCGGGCCCCCATCCGAACAAGACTCCGACTACTGTTTTCTAAATACGCAAAAGGGGACATTTCTATCGGTGAACGACAGGGTGTATGCTGATCAGCCGCCGATGAACAGCGAATAGAATGTGCGGCGGTTGGTTCGGCGTGCCTAGGGCCAGGAGGCAATCCGGTTCAACGCTTGACAGTGCCGACGACGCCTCAGGCCCGAATTGGCATTTCGACGAAGGGGAATACGGACGCGAGGAATGCTGCCTGGAATTCTGGCAAGAAATCGGAAAAAAGAAAAGCGGAGGGCAGGTTGCACCCCTCTATTCACGTGAAGTAGTAATTCCGGTGTACCCGAGGCGTCGTCCTCCGAAGATGGCGGCCTGGGCTAGAAAGGCGTCCGCCATGCTTCCTCTCGTTGTACTCGGCGTCGCACTTAGCCTCATCACTCCCGAAATGGCAGGCCAGAGGCTAACTCTTGGGCGGAGGGCCTCACAAACCGGCACCGCAGAGCCGAAGGAGCTCAGGCGGACGGTTGAGGACCTCAACCGCAAGCAGATCGAGGCCTTCATGAAGGGTGACATGCCGGGCGTGGCCCGCTTCTACGCTGATGACGCGACGATCTACTTTCCAAATTACACGGCAAAGAAGGGGGACCGACTGAGCGGCAAGGCGGCGATTGAGAACTACTGGTCGGTCATCAAGACCCCCAAGGAGTGGAAGCTAGAAGTTGCCGAGGTCGGGGGCACAACCGGGGCTATCTGGGTCGTAGGCCGATCTACACTCACCCATGATGTGGGTGGGAAACTCAGCACGTATGCTTCGGACTTCGTGGTCATCTGGAAGCGGCAACCCGACGGGACCTACAGAATCCACACCGACATCTACAACTGATGCCTCGTTAACCCGCTGCCCGTCTTGGCGAGATCATGTTTACCCGCGGGTCCGTCCCGGCCGGACGCCTGGCCGACACGGACGTTCTCAAGGCGTTTGGGTTGAGAGGAACAGGAGACCTGCGCCGCAAGCCTGCTCGGCATCCTGTCGCGCTTCTTCCGCCGTTGTAGTCATGGCCTGTCCTTATCGAGCAGTGGGAGGCTACATCTAATGCCGAAACACTTCGCAACCCCCGCAATCAGCCTCTTGGCGTTGACAGTGCTTGTCAGCGCAGGCGGGTCGATTTCACAATCGCTGGCGGGCAAGAGCAACACTGATCCGCCGCGCCGGGATAAAGAACGCGCGGATCGCTTTGAGAGGCAAGTGGAGGGGCTGCGCGCACTCCTGAAGATTCCCGGCATGTCCGCAGCCGTCATCAAGAACCAAGAAGTGCTGTGGGCGAAGGGATTCGGTTTCGCCGACCCCGAAAACCGCGTCGCGGTCACTCCGGACACCGTTTTCCACCTCGCGTCCATCACCAAGACCTTTGCGGCCACGCTGGTCCTGCAGCTGGTGGAGCAGGGGAAACTCGACCTCGACGAACCGATTTCCCGTTACTCCAGCGATTTCAAGGATGACTCGGTCAAGATCAGGCACATTCTCAGTCATACTTCGCAGGGAACACCGGGCGAACGCTTCCAGTACAGTGGGAATCGTTACGGCAACCTCAAGGCGATTATTGAGAAGAAACACGGTAAGCCGTTTCTGAACGTGGTCGTCGAAACCTTCTTCGACCCGCTGGGGATGTCCAGCACCGTCCCGTACCACCACGTCGTGGCAGACGGCGCGAAGTGGCGGCCTTCGCTGGGGCAAGTTCACCTCGACCGCTACGCGCGGAGTATCTCGAGGTTGTCCCCGGGCTACACGCTCTACGGCGATCGTGAGATCATCCCCGTGCCCTACCCCCTCCCGGACTACGTCGGTGCGTCGGCGGGATTTCTCTCGACAGTCCAGGATATGGCCAAGTACGACGCCGCGATTGATCGACACGTCTTTCTCAAGAAGGAGACGCAGGAGAAAGCCTGGACCGCGTCCGTCTCCAACCGCGGCAAACGACTCCCGTACGGCCTGGGCTGGTTCGTCATGGACTATCACGGACTGAAGCTGGTCTGGCACACCGGGCACTGGGGCACCGGCTACTCGGCGCTCTACCTCAAAGTGCCGGAGAAGAATGTCTCGCTGGTCTTGCTGGCCAACAGCGAGGCCCTGGTTGACCACGAGTACCAGATCGGCCAGGTGATGGTGGATGACGTCGTCAACAATGTCTTCGCCGCCAACTTCCTGCGCTTGTTCGTGTTTGAAGACATGCAGGGCCGCACACTGCCGGACCCCGCCTGGACTCTAGCTACCGGGGAGTTCTCCAGCGAACTGACCCGGCTGAGTAAGGTGTCGGGGGGCTATGCCTACGACTGCGAGCGCACTGCTCAGACGGCACTGGCTAAGTGGAGGGAGCAGCGCCGGGCGCAGGCCCGCGTTGCCGTTCAGTTAGACCCAAAAGTTCTTGACGAATATGTCGGGCAGTACCGATTCGAGCCCCCGCCCCATGATATCCACACCGTCAGCCGCGAAGGCGGCCGGCTCTTCATCGACTGGCCCAAGGACTTCAAGTCCGAGCTGTTTGCCGAGTCAGAGTCGAAGTTCTTCCTGAAGGTGAGTCCCGTCCAGTTGAGGTTTATCAAGCATGAAACCCAGGGCACGCAAATGGAGTTCATTACAGGCGGGCGGTCGCTACGATTGATGCGAATTAAGTGAGCATCTGCTGGAGTTCCTGCGTTACGTGCCCTCCTCACTCGGTCCGCGTGAATCTACTAGCCAGGCGAATATCGCGGGACGAGAGTGCGTACGCCGCCGCCGGGCCGGGGAGAAGCGGCTGATGGCCCCTGCCCTCTGCTGCAGCTCTGGTTCGGCGTTATTTGACGATCACAGGCGTACCTCGCTCATCAGCGCAAGAAGGTTGCCATCCGGATCGTGGAAAAATGCCATCCACAATTCATGGTCGGGTAGTTTCGCGATGAGGTGGGGCTTTGCTTCAAAGAGAACGCCGCGGGCGGACAATGTCTTGAACGCCGCCTGAAGGTCAGGAATCCTGTAGTGGATGACCGAGCTGTGATTCTCAGCCTGGGCTTTCGCAGGAGCGCCTAGCATAAGCCGGAGACCAGCGCAGTCGAAGAACCCCAGCCCGGGGGGAGCCTGAAAAAGAAACCTCATTCCGAGGACATCGCGATAAAAGGCGATGGCCCGGTCGATATCACTGACCGGGACGGCGATCTGCCCGATTTGTGCCCAGACCGAAAGTGACTGTTCGAGAGTCGGGCATGACGGACATCCTGCTGTGCAGTTTTGCCGCGAAGCTTGTATTAGCATGCAGGGCTTGGACCGCCCGACAAGGCAACGTGAGTTGTCCACAACGCCAGTTTCTCAGCGTGTTCGAGGATCAGCCGGAATCGCTTGCTAGCCACGAGTCTAACGCGCCGCCGAGCCGGGGCCGAGGCAGAACTAGCCGGCCTTCGAGGCCAGGAGCGTAGCAGCGGAGAGTAAGTGAGCTACATTAACAAGATGACAAACCCTAGATAAGGACCGCAATACACATGGCAACCACTCGCGCCGCGGCATTCAAGAGCCTCCTCGCCGAACTCCGAACCATCGGGGCCGGGGACTTGGCCAACGAGTGCAAGCGACTCGGCCCCGACGAGACAGTCCAGCGGCTGCGGGGCGGAGTAAACGCTCTGTGCCGTGGTCTGGCCGCTTCCGAACAGATCGCCGAGAGCCCTGAGGCGGTTTCGGGACACGAGGCCGTAAGGGTTTAGTCTTCACGATGACCACAATCAGAGAGTTCGTGTACGGCCGTCACTACAAGGCGCTTCAGCGAGCATACGCCGCTCATCAAGAAATGGATGCGCAGCTGACGCTCCCCGAGGTGCTGTCCAAGTTCCATGACGACTTGGACAAGCGCAAGGAGTCCGACCCCTTCTTCGAGGTCGGGGAGCTCGCGGACGAAAGTAGCATGGTTCGCCTCTTCAATGACTTTATTTCACATCGGCTAGGACTGCGGGATTAGCGGCGCTGTTGATCCACGTGAATCGCGAGGAGACAAACGCACCACCGGGCCGGAAACAAGGTGGGATGAAGAGCATGTGCGGTGGGCGCTCCCCTAGATCATACCAGCACTCTGCCAGAATCCCGTCTATTGGGCATGCCGGGTGCTACTACTTGTCGAACATCGAGTTACAAAAGCCCTCGCATCCTGTGCCTCCGACGGGAGAACCGTGAGTCACCTTGCTCAGGGATGGATGCGAGGTTAGCAAGAGGGCCAGGGTGAAGTATGCCCTGGCCCTCTTTTCATCAGACCTCTCACTTGGTCGTCCTGTGAACATGAATTGGAAGCATCAACGTTCTAGCAACGAGTTACGTCACCTAAGACCTATCTCATCACGCACTGCGCGGCAAATATGAGCAGGAGAACGAGAAGGCCGCAGCCCGACTTCTGCGGTGTCGGAGGGAACTGCCAGGGTTCATTGCGGCGCAACTCCTCTTCAAGGGTTTCTACGTAGTTCTTCGCTTCCCGGAGGCCCGCGCCAGTGCATTCGCGATAGAGCTTGATCGCTTCGATCTTGCGACCCGCAACCAACGCATTGCGAATCCGCTCCAAATCGCCGGCAGGTAAAGAGTTTGCCATTCTTCTTCCCTGCGTCAAACGGACGGTTAGTACACCCGAGTCGCCTGGAGGGGCCTTCACGCTCTGCCAATGAATCCAGGCACGGTCCGGTATCCAGCCAGCCACGCTGCGACTGCACGGTGGGAGCCGTCGTCGATCCTACTCTGGGCTCCGGCGGCAAGAACAATGATCGGAAAGGACTTCAGAAATAACTGTGTGCGTGACTTCATGAGCGAGACACGGCTCTTCTCTCCCTCACGGCTCAGGAAAACAGAAGCCGCCTCTGGAACCTTCAGACCACGCACCCACGGTTTGCGGCCCATGCCGTCAGCCACGAGACAGGACTCCAGGTCCACTTCCTCTTTCGTCCAGGCGGCACTGTTGTAGCGGCGAAGCCGGCTCGCGTTCTTTCCGCCAATGATCAGATCCAGATCTTGCGCTGGCGCGGCGGAGAGCCGGGCTCGCTCCCGCTCGACATTTGCCAGGAATTCCGCAGTATCCCCAGGAGTAAGGCCTGGCGAAGCACGGGCAGTATCTTTCAACCGTTCGGCCAAGACAAGGTGGTATTTGACCTCGTAGCTCGTCGCCTTCGACACGTAATCCCCTTCGGGACGAGGCCCGGTCATGACTTCTTTTTGGGGAGATTGGGAGGACGCGAGCTACCGGAGGCAGCCTGGCTCTTCTGAGATTGAGCCCTAACACTCGCAGCCGCCGCTGCTTGTTGCTTGGAGATTGGCCACAGGGCGATGAGTTTCGAGCGAAGTTTTGCAGTCATGCTTAAGAATGTATCTGAAATCGAGTTTCCTCACCACCCCAAGCTTCCGTGCACTGCAAACACCCTTCAGCCTCGATCCTCTATGATGGACTGTTACGAGTTACGCCTGCATCCAGAGTAACAATGAGTGTGCTGTTGAGCGTTCGAGGGCTGAGCAAAGGCTTTGGCCTTCGGCAACTATTCGCCGAACTAAACCTGGACGTGCGCGCAGATGAGCGACTCGGGCTGATTGGCCCGAACGGCTCCGGCAAGTCCACCCTCCTGAAGGTCTTATTCGGGACGGAAAGCCCCGACGCTGGAACGCGCGAGATGCGACGTGGCACCCGGCTCGGCTACCTCGCCCAGGATGATTCATTCGTGCCCGGCATGTCCGCGACCGATGTCCTTCGTGAGGGCCTGGCGGGGAGCGGCTTGGAGGAGCACCAGCAAGACCCCAGGGTGGCCATCTGTCTGACACGCTGTGGCTTCGACAACCCTCTCATTGAAGCCTCCACTCTCTCTGGTGGCTGGCGCAAGCGGCTGGCCATTGCCCGCGAGCTAGCCCGCGAACCCGACCTGCTCTTCTTGGACGAGCCCACCAATCATCTCGATCTGCCAAGCATCCTCTGGCTGGCTCGTCTGTTGGCCGAGGCACGCTTCGGGTACATCGTGGCCACGCATGACCGCGCTTTCCTCCGTGACATCGCCACCGCCATCCTCGAAGTGAACCGGGTCTTCCCGAGCGGCGCGTTCCTCTCGGAGGGGTCGTACGACACGTTCGTGTTACGTCGCGAAGAGTTCCTGGAGGCCCAAGCCAGGCAGGTGCAAGCAACTGCAAACCAGGTGCGCCGCGAAACGGAATGGCTGGGACGGAAGGCCGCGGCCCGCACCCGTAAGGCTGCATCACGAGTCCAGGCTGCTCACGATCGTCGGCAGGAGTTCGCCGATATGCTGAGCCGCACCACTGCAGCAAAGCGCGCGGGGATCGACTTCGCCGAGACGGGTCGCCAGACGCGAAAACTACTCTGGGCGGACGGTATTTCCAAGTCCCTCGCGGGCCGCCAGCTGTTCGGCCCTCTGGACCTTTTGCTCTCACCTGGAACCAAAGTCGGCCTCGTCGGCCCCAACGGGTGCGGAAAGAGCACACTGCTTCGCGTTCTCCATGGCGAGCTTTCGCCCGACATGGGGCAGATTCAACGGGCTGAGAACCTGCGGTCGGTGTACTTCGAGCAGGGCCGGACTACTCTTGATCCCCAAGTGACGCTAAGGGATGCGCTCAGCCCGAGTGGGGACACCGTTCTGTATCGCGGCCAACCCATTCATGTCGTCTCTTGGGCCAAGCGACTCCTGTTCCGCGAGGAGCAACTGGGCTTGGCCGTTGGCGCGCTCTCGGGCGGGGAGAGGGCGCGGGTGCGTGTGGCGCAACTCATGCTGCAACCTGCTGACGTATTACTCCTGGACGAGCCAACCAACGACTTGGATATTCCTGCTCTGGAGGTCATGGAAGAAAGTCTGGAGGAATTCCCCGGCGCGGTGGTACTGGTGACCCACGACCGCGAACTCTTGGACCGGCTCTGCACGGAGGTGATCGGCTTCGATGGTCGGGGCGGCACTGACACGTTTGCTGACGTGAAACAGTGGCTGGCCCGCCTGGAAAGCCAGGCTCCCAAGCCACCTCCGAAGGCTGCGAGCCGTCAGACGGACCGGCCGCCCCAACCGGAGGTGAGACCAAAGAAGTTCAGCTTCCAGGAACAACGTGAGTGGGATCAGATCGAGAGCGCGATCCAGAGGGCTGAGGCGGAGTTGGCCGCGAGCCAGGTGGAGGTGGAACGGTCGGCTCAGTCCGGCCACGAAGCACTCGCAGCTGCTTGTCACGCGATGGAGCAGGCGCAGCGCGCGGTTGAGCATCTGTATGAACGATGGCAGGAGCTAGAGATGAAAAGAGCGAGCTTCTCCCAACCACAAAAGCCAGGCTAATGGGGACAACTGATAGCAATGGTTCTCCGTCAACCCGTCGGTACTCCCCACCAAGAGACAGAGAGACTCCGGCCTCTCATCAATGCCCTTTCGCCCAATCAGCGCCCTTCCCCCCAATTGCTCTCCCACCAAAACACCCCCAAAAAAAACACCAAAAGGATGCGGGAAATCCCCACGTCCTCTTTCATTCCAGCCTCAAAACCGACTCGCTCCAAGCACGAAACCTCCACGGGGTAGGACGGAAAACGAACTGCTTAACAGGTTGAGACTCAGAGACTTTTAGGTGATCGTAAGTTGTCTTGGAGTAAGGGATTGCTGTGATTACCTAAACTGAAAGCGTACATGAAGGATTAATGATTATGAGAGAGACTTAGAGAGTCTGTGGTGCAGAATTTGTCTATTTGTCGCGCGCGGTGAACCAGTGTGTCGTGTTGGTTCGTTGGCCGACGTTCGCCCTGTACGATTCCCTGATGGCGTAACCACAATGACGTAACCACAATGATGCGGACGGTTGTGATTCGTTGATGACCAATCCCCGACCGAGGGTTTCCCCTGTTTTGAGCGTCGAGCGAAAATGGCGCGAATTCCGCACAATTACAATGACTGAAGACCGGCGGATGACCCTGATGACCCGCTCTCTGCTTTTCCGCGTAACTGCACCCTGGCTGATTGTTGGCTTATTGGCATGCGGACTGTGCTGGATCAGCGCTTGGCATGTTTACCGGGTCCAGCGTGATCTGAGCAACCTGCTCACTCATGACGTCGCCAGCCTGCTGGCGGCACAGGAGATCGAGATTCGCGTCAGACAACTCCGCTACCATAGCTTCCTCTACCTCACCGACCCATCGCCCCGGCGATTGCCTGACATTGCGAACGACGAGGCCGCCTTCGAACAGGCCTTCCGGTCAGCGGAAGAACATATTACTTCCGACGCGGAACGGGTTCAGCTCGGCACGATAGCCGAGGGCTTTCGGCGCTACAAGGAGGACATGGACCGCCTTCGCGAACGAGTCAAAGAGGGGGCTTCCGGGTTGAATCCCGCGCGAGTCGCTGACGACCACCCCATCCGTCACATCGTCAATCCGTGTCACGAGTTGTTCAGAATCAACCAAGAGCTGATGACGGATGCCGCGAGCAACGTGGCTTCTGCGGCCGATCAGGCGCGATGGATCATGATCGTACTGGGAATCGCGGGCCCCCTCGGGGGGCTTCTGGCCGGGTTCGGCGTCGCCCGGGGGATCAGCCGGTCGATCTACCGCCTGAGTGTGCGAATCAAGGACGTCGCCGGTCGACTGGACCAGGACGTTGCCACGGTGAGTGTGTCGACGGGCGCTGATTTGCAGGCCCTGGATGCCCACCTCCAGCGCATCGTTTCCCGAGTTGAGGAGGTAGGGGAGCGGCTGCAGCAACAACAGCGGGAGCTAGTCCGTGCGGAGCAGTTGATCTCCGCGGGCCGCCTGGCCGCGAGTGTTGCCCACGAAGTCCGAAACCCTCTCTCGGCCATCAAGATGCTCGTCGAAGCTGCTCGACGGCCTTCCGGGAGTAGTCCGTTGACGGCGGAGGATCTCGACGTCATCCTGGGGTCAGTGACTCGGTTAGAGAAAACCGTCGAGAACTTTCTGCAATTCGCACGTCTCCCGCGGCCGGAGAAGCGACCATGTGACTTGGTGGAGGTCGTTTCTCAGTCACTAAAGCTGGTCGCAACGCGAGCACGGCAGCAAGGCGTTCGCCTGGAACAAAGTGCTCCTCTCGCCCCGGCACGCATCGTCGCAGATCCTGGGCAGATCACCACGGTCCTCATCAATCTGCTCCTCAACGCACTGGACGCGATGCCCGAAGGCGGAGTCTTGACCGTTGTTACCAAGCGTGATGGCGTTTCTGGACACGTAGAAATCCTGGTGCGTGACACGGGAACGGGCATCTCCGAGGAAGTATTGAATAAACTGTTCACGCCCTTCAACAGTTCCAAGATTGCCGGTACGGGGTTGGGGTTGAGTATTGCGAAGCAGATCGTGGAGGACCATGGCGGTACCTTGGAAGGGCGCAACCTTCCTGGACATGGCGCGGAGTTCATCATTCGCCTCCCGGATCAGGATGCGGTGAAATGACCATGACGACCTCCAATGCGGCGGGCATCAACCAGTGCGTCTTGCTCATCGATGACGAGGAGGCAATCCGCTACTCGTTCCGGCGCATCTTTTCGAATGAACGCGTGAAGGTCCTCACGGCAGCAACCGCGCAGGAGGGCGTTGAACTTTTCCGGGACCAACATCCCGACGTGGTCGTACTCGACCTTCAACTTCCCGACGGCAATGGACTGGAAGTTTACCAAGAGTTGCGTCAGGCAGACGCGAAAACTCCAGTGGTCTTCGTCACAGCGCACGGTACGACCGAGACGGCGATCGAGGCGATGAAAGGCGGGGGGTTCGACTATCTCGTCAAGCCCGTCGACCTGGGGCGGATGACGACGGTACTCGACCGTGCCCTGGAAGCGGCGCGCTTGATGAGCACACCGGCTGTCCTGCCGTCTGAGGACGTCGCCGACCGGATCGTGGGCCGCAGCCCGGCGATGCAAGAAATGTCCAAACACATAGGCCGCATCGCCCCGCAAGACGTCAACGTTTTGATCCTGGGGGAGAGCGGGACCGGGAAAGAGCTCGTTGCTCGCGCCTTGTACCAGCACAGCCCGCGGTCCGGCATGCCTTTTCTGGTGATCAATTGTGCCGCCATTCCGGAGAACCTCCTAGAGAGTGAGTTGTTCGGGCATGAGGCCGGCGCCTTCACCGGGGCAGTGCGCCGGCAGATCGGCCGGTTCGAGCAATGCCACGGCGGGACGCTTTTCTTCGATGAGATCGGCGACATGAGCCTCACCTTGCAGGCGAAGCTCCTCCGAATCGTGCAAGAGCAACGGTTCGAGCGCGTCGGCGGGCGCGAGACGATCCAGACCGACGTGCGGTTGCTGGCCGCTACGAACCAGAACTTGGAAGAGCTCGTCAAGGCGGGCCGTTTCCGTGCGGACCTGTATTACCGGCTGAAGGTCGTGACGATCAGCCTGCCGCCGCTGCGCGAACGTTTCGGTGACGTGGCCGAGCTGGCCCACTATTTCCTATTCAAGTTCAACCGCAAGCTTGGCCTCGTCCTCCGTGGATTTCACCCGGAGGCGCTGGCCCGATTGGAAAGCTATCGCTGGCCGGGAAACGTTCGACAGTTGCAAGGAGTAATCCAACAAGCGATGGTGAGCGCCTCCGGGCACGTGATCACGCCCGATTATCTTCCGGCGGATCTTTCGAGCCCGACCAGCGCTACATCCTCGGCTTCCCATTCAACGCGTCTGCTTGAATTGTTTGAAAGCGCCGATCGGGAATACCCCGGCCACATTCATGGCAAAGTCATGGAGGAAGTTGAGCGTCAGTTGATCCAACATGTCCTGGGCGTCACGCACGGGAATCAGTCTCAGGCGAGCGAGTTGTTGGGTATCAATCGCGCGACGCTTCGGGCCAAACTCAAGCAGTTCGGCATCTCCATTGAAAAGGTAGTAGGCGGGGACCAGCCAAACTCCGAATGACCGACTGGCGCGCGCTTGACCAGACTGGTGAGCTGCGCGCCACCCTTTGTCACTTCTGTGAAGTATCCGCCTGATTCCACAGAGGATTACTGGTCAAATTCGACCATCTCAAGCTGACTCGTCTTGGCACGGCAAGTGCCATTGCCGGTGCCCGAACAAAGCGGGCAGCCCATGAGCGATCTTTTTCGACGCATCGTCATCTGGTCCGGAGAGAGTCTCCATGGGAATAGGGTGGCGACACACGCTCGTGAGTGGTCTCATTTCATGGGCGGAATGGCGATCACCGCGATCGGTCCCTCGTCACGTCACCGCTTTGGTTCTTCTGTTGAAGCTTCGGATGCAAGTTCCCTGGCCGAAGAACTCATCTGGTGTCAATGCGCTCCGGCTGAGTTGAGGGAATTCCTGAATTCCAACGACCTGTTTCTGATCTCAAGCCAGGACTTTGCGGAGCTGGCGGCGCATGTCCCCGAGTTCCAAACCGGTTCGCTCCCCGGCCCTGCCGTCCTCGTGTGCGGAGATCACTATCCTGCCGCCTCGCGGGTGATGGTAGTCTGTCGCAGCCAAGATGAACAGGAACTTACGCGATACCTTGAGGACGCTACGGCGTGCTGCTCAAAGTTGAAGGCAAGTCCGATCATTCTTTGGCTTCAGCCGTTCGAGGCTGACGAGCAGTTCCAGCGACGAATGGTCCAAAGTGCACTTCGGCGCGTCGGGTTATGCGCGGAAATTGATTTCTTCAGCGGTCCGCAGCGGTTGGAGAACATTCTCGCGATCGCAAGGTGCCGCCGCTGTTCGGTCACGATCTTGCCGGGCATGGCCTTGGGGGTGATCGCGGGGACCTTCCCCGCGTTGAGTCAAAAGGCGTGGTGGCAGCGTCTTGATCAATCGCTCTTGATCCTGCGCGAGAGTCGATCGCACGAGGTCGGGGACGCACTGAAACCATCAACCTCTCAAGTAAGCAAGCCGGCACACCTTGGAGAGTCCGTGTCATGTGGTTAGTCAGGGCGGCCTTACGTAACACCCACGCCGTGAGCGTCGTTGCGCTCCTCCTGGTCGTCATTGGCACTGTTTCGCTTTCGATGATTCCGATCGACATCCTGCCGGTCTTTCGCAGCCCCGGCGTGATGGTGCTGACTTTTTACACTGGTATGCCGGCCGGGGCCGTGGACCGGACGATCACTAGCCGCATGGAGCGCTGGTGCGGCCAGGCGACGGGCGTGACGAAGGTCGAATCGAAGTCGATGGTCGGCGTGAGCGTGGTACGCATCTACTTCCGGAGTGACGTCGATCCCAGTGCTGCTCTCACGGAAGTAAACACCCTCTCGATGAGCGCCCTGCGCTACCTTCCGCCCGGTACCTTGCCTCCCGTGATTCGGCCGTTCGACCCGACGGCAACGCTCCCATTGTGTCTGTTGAGCGTCAGCGCGCCTGGCGGGGAACTGGGAGAGTCTGCACTGCAAGACCTTGCCCGCGTCGAGCTGCGTAATCACCTTGGAGGCTTGCCCGGAGTCATTGCCCCGACGGCGTTCGGCGGCAAAGAGCGGGCGGTCATGGTCTACGTGCGGCCGGACGATATGGAGGCGCGGAACATCTCCCCGCTTGATGTGGTGAACGGCCTGCGGGACTACAACGCCATGATCTCCGCCGGCACCGCGAAGTTCGGCGATGAGGAGGTCCAGCTCGACACCAACGCCCTCGTTGAGCAGATAGGCGAGTTGAACGACGTCCCGTTGAAAAGCAAGAACGACCAACAGGTCTATCTGCGAGACGTGGGCCACGCTGAGGACGCCAACCGTATCCAGACTGCTCTGGTGCGCATCAACGGCAAGCCGCAGGTTTATGTCCCAATTTACCGCCAGCAAGGGGCCAGCAGCCTGGCCGTCGTCAACAGTGTGAAAGGCGCGCTCCCCGAGTTGCAAGCCGTCTCCCCTGAGGGAGTCGAGCTTGACGTTGTGATGGACCAGTCGGTCTTCGTCCGCAACTCGATCGACTCGCTTGTGCATGAAGGGGCCCTGGGCGCTGGGCTTGCTGCCGTCATGATCCTGCTCTTCCTGGGCGACTTCCGGCTCACACTCATCGCGATCCTGTCCATCCCCCTGGCCGTTCTGGGCGCCATCGGTGCATTGCTCGGCTCGGGAAATACGATCAATGCCATGACGTTGGGAGGGCTGGCCCTGGCCATCGGTCCGCTGGTGGACAACGCGATCGTCGTGCTCGAGAATACGCACCGTCACTTGGGAATGGGCAAATCACCCCGGCAGGCCGCGGAGGACGGGGCCGGCGAGGTGGCGCAGCCCGCGATTGTGGCGACGGTCGCCACTATCATCGTGCTCATCCCACTGGCCTTCATGCCAGGCATGGGGCAATTCCTTTTCCGGCCCCTGGCACTGGCCGTCACCTTCGCCATGCTGGTGTCGCTGTTTCTGGCACTCACGTTCGTGCCGGCGCGTTGCGCGGCCTGGTTACGGCCGCACCAGGCCCACGCGCCCCACGGCTTCTTCGGCGTGTTCGAGTGGCTCCTCCTCAAACTGACCCACGGCTATTCACGAGTCCTCGGGGTCGCCCTCCGGTCGCGTACCGTTACGTTGATCCTCGTTGCCGCCGTCTTCGCTGGCACGATGGCACTGTTCCCGCAACTGGGCCGGGAGTTCTTTCCGCAATCCGACTCGGGGCAGATGACCGTCTACGTTCGCTACCCGACAGGCCTGAGAATCGAACGCACGAATGAACGGCTCGATCATTTCGAGCGGTTCCTCAAAGACGTCATCCCGTCCGAAGAGATCAAGATGATCGTCTCGGACGTGGGAGTGACGGCCAACTGGTCGGCGGCGTACACGCCGAATTCCGGGCCACAGGACGCCGTGGTGAAAGTGCAATTCACTGATCACCGCACCCGCAGCGTGCAAGAATATGCCGCACTCCTGCGCGAGGAGTTTCAGCGCCGGCAGGATCAGGACAGTCAGTTCTCCGACGTCCGGGTCAGCTTCGACACCGGCGGCATGATCGCCACGGCGCTGAATTACGGCGCCAGCACTCCCATCGAGGTGCAGGTCGTCGGCGGCAGCCAGCAGAGCGCGGCGCAGATCGCCCGCGAGCTGCGCGACCGCATCGTGAACGTTCCCGGCGCCGTTGACGTCCGCATCCTGCAACGGTTCGACTACCCACAGCTCGTCATCGAGGTGGACCGCCAGAAGGCGAGCCTCCTCGGCTTCGATGTCTACGAGGTGTTGCAGAACGTCACCACTGCCCTGAACTCCAGTATCACTGTCACTCGGAATTTCTGGATCGATCCCAAGAGCGGCAACCAGTATTGGATCGGTGTGCAATACCCCGAGAACTCGGCGAGCCATCTGGAAGAGGTCAAGAACATCTCGCTTAAGAGCAAGCGCGGGGGCGAGGTCGTAAAACTCGGCACGCTGGTGAGTTTCCGCCGAACCGAGTCGAGCCCCGCCGAGATCAACCATGACAACCTGGCCCGCATTGTCAGCCTCGCCGTCAACGTCCACGGTCGAGACCTGGGCAGCGTGGCGACGGAGATCGACGCCATTCGCAAGGACATCGAACCGAAACTGCCGCGGGGCATGACGGTGCGCATGAGCGGTGAGTACCAGAGGATGAACGAGTCGTTCGGAAACTTGGGCGCAGGCTTGGTTCTGGCATCGGTGTTGGTGTACCTGATTATGGTGGCCCAGTTCCGCTCCTACCTGAGCCCTTTCATCATCATGTTTGCCGTGCCACTCGGCCTGATCGGCGTCGTGCTCACCCTCTACCTCACACACACCACGCTGAACGTGCAGTCACTGATGGGCGTGATCTTCATGGTGGGTATCGTGGTAGCTAACGGCACGCTCCTGGTCGATTTCGCTAACCGCATGCGTGATGCGGGAATGACCGTACGTGAGGCCGTCGCCCGGGCGGCCCACGTGCGGCTTCGGCCGATCCTGATGACGTTCCTCGCCACGTTCCTCGGCCTGCTGCCCATGGCATTAGGTGGACGGGGGAGCGAGGCGAACGCGCCACTGGCCCGTGCCGTCGTCGGCGGTTTGCTGACGTCAACCGTTTTGACGCTCTTCGTCGTGCCGATCCTCTACACGCTCTTCAATCGGGACAAGAAGCCCGCCGAGCCGGCAGGAGGTGCATCGTGAACCCGCTGAACAGTTCCGAGACCACGAACCTCCACACGAAGGCCGTCCACGTGCAGACAGAAACCGCTGAAAGCTCCGTGCACGCGTCAACGGTCCACGAGGGGACAGCCGTCATGGTCGCACGACACGCTACCAAGTCAGACTTGCCTCCTCGGCGGGCAAGGGGCCTGTATTGGATTTCTATCCTGGGAGTCATCGGCATCGCGGCGGGAGCAGGTTACTACTTCGGCAGCGAACGACTCCTGAAATTCTTCAAGAAGTCTGACGCGACTCCGGGTCATGTCGAGCCGAACAGGTCCGCGACAATTTCCGTGAATACCGTTCGCCCGATGAGAAAGACACTTTTGCGCCAGGTGGAGCAGGCCGGTTCGATTCTCCCCCGCGCCCAGGCCGAGCTTTACGCCAAAGTCCCCGGGTACTTGAAGCATATCCAGCGCGAGTTCTCACCCGCTGTCGTCGGCCAACTGTTTCTCTCTCGTGCGACGGGTGCTGCGGCCGGAGGATATCTGTCCCCAGCGAGTCTGGTTAGCGGCGGACTAGGGTTCCTCCGGCGCGTCGGCCACGATGCTCCTCAGATTGACATTGGCTCGGTGGTCCGGGAGGGCGAGGTGCTGATGGTCCTCGATGTCCCGGAACTGAACAGCGACGAGGCCCAGAAGCAAGCCGTGCTGAGGCAGCGGCAGGCGGAACTTCTGCAAGCGCGGGCGCTGCTGGCAACATTCGAGGCTGGGCTGGAAGCTTCGAAGGCGAAGCAGCAATCGGCGGCTGCCGACCTGCACCGCACCGAGGCGGAGTGTGAGTACCGGGAAGGAGAGCTGCGCCGCATGCAGTCTCTGGTGAAGGACCGCACCGTTACTGAGGACCTGGTTGCCGAGAAGACGAACCAGCGGAACGCGGCGCGGGCGGCGTGCGAAGCGGCGCAAGCGAAGGTTGATGCGGAAAAGGCGGAATACTCGGTAGCCTCGTCAAAGTTTGCCGCCGCGCGGGCCGATGTTACCGTTAAGGAGGCGCTCGTGGACGTCGCGCGCCAGGACTTGGAACGCGCCCGGGTGCTCGCCGAGTACACCCTCATCCGGGCACCGTTTGACGGCGTCGTCACCGAACGAACTGTCGACGAGGGCGATTTTGTTCAGAACGCGAGTTCCGGGCAGTCTCGATCGCTCATGACTGTCACGGCCGTGGATCATGTTAAGGTCGCTCTTCAAATCCCCGAAAAGGAAGCCGCCTGGACGTCGGTCGGCGCCGAGGCGGTCGTGCGATTGGACGCCCGCGAGCACTGGCAGGCTGTCGGGCGCATTAGCCGGGTCTCTCACGCCCTGGACCAACAGGCGCGCACCATGCGCATCGAACTGGACCTGGATAACACCGAACACAAATTGATGCCGGGAATGTACGGGCGGGTCACGCTCGTTCTGCAGCGGATTGAGAATGCCCTGGCCATCCCTGCCACGGCGGTCTTCAGCCGGCGGGGCGAGAATTACATCGTCCTTGCCGAGGGCGGCGTGGCACGGCGCGTCCCCGTGCACATCCGCTTCGACAACGGCGAAGAGCTCGATGTCTACAAGATGATCGACGGCAAGGAAGTACCGCTCGATGGCCGGGAAGAACTAATCGTCAGCAATAAGGGAGAGATCGGCGACGGGCAGCTGATCAAGGCGAAATCCCTCGCCAGGAAATAGCTGATCGCGGCTCCAAGGAGGGGGGTATGATCAGGAATCGTCGTGGGGCCCGATCCGTCCTTGCGTGGTCGGTGAGTTTTCTTGGATCGACCTTGGCGGGTTGCCACTGCTTAACTCCACCGCCAACCCCTTACCCGCCGCCTCAGGTGAACTGCTTAAGCTACGAACACTCGTTGCTGCATCAGACTCAACACAAGCAGCCTGCCGCGGCGGCGGCATCGTCAAAGCCCGAAACACTGCCGATTGACCTGGCGTCCGCCTTGCGACTTGCCGACGAGCAGAACCCCGACATTGCCCTGGCCCGTGAACGTGTGACCGAGGCTTTGGCCCGCGAGCAGGGCGTTGAAGCGCTCTGGCTACCGTCGCTGGAGTTCTCGCCCAATTATGTGTGGCACGACGGGCGCATCCAGCGCGCCCCGGGCGAGGTCATCAACACGCAGCGCAGCTCCGTCTTTGGCGGCGGCACCGCGGCGCTCGCAGTCAACCCCGGCGTGGCGTACTATTCCACCCTCGCCGCCCGCCAGGTTACGAGCGCGAGACAGGCCGGAGCCGAAGGTGTCACGAATGACCGCCTGCTCGAAGTCACACTGGCGTACCTCGACCTCCTGCAAATCCAGGCCGAGCTGGACATCAACGCCGAGACAGTCCGGCACGCCCGGGTCTTGTTGGATTTGACCTCCAGCTTTGAGCGAAGCGGCAAGGGAGTTGCCGCTGACACCGCGCGGGCACGAGTGGAATTAAGCAACCGCGAACGTGAACGCGCCGAGATCCTGGGCAGGCGGGGGGTTGCCGCCGCCAGGCTCGCTCAACTCCTCCGCCTCGCACCCGAGGTGGACCTCGTGGCCAGCGAGTCCAGTACCCGACTCTGGAAACTTGTCCCTGAAACCGTCTCCGTTCAGGAGTTCGTGACCCAGGCCTTGACGACCCGCCCTGATCTAGCGGAGAACCGTGCGCTGATCGCCGCCGCACTCGAGCGCTGGCGGACGGCGAAGGTGCTGCCGCTAGTTCCGACCTTACGACTGAGTTACTCCGGGGGGGTTTTCGGCGGCGGTCAGGACGACTTCGTCGGCCACTTCGGCGGCCGCAGCGATGTCTCCGCGGGTCTTTCCTGGCAGCTCGCCGGACTGGGCTTCGGCAACCAGGCCGAAGTCGCCGAACGGCGCTCCCAATATGCCCAGGCGATTTTTGCGCAGGACAGCCTCGAAGCCCGGGTCGCCCAACAGGTTGTGTCCGCCTACCAGGTCCTCACCAACGTGCGGAGCGCCTTTGACGCCGCGCGCCAGGCGGTTCTCGCGGCGGAAGAGTCGTACCGTTTAAACGAGGAACGCATCCGCCGCGCCCCCGATCAGGGCCGGCCCATCGAACTACTCCAGGCTCTTCAGGCGCTAGCCCGCGCTCGCCAGGATGCATTGCAACTTTCGACCGAGTACAACCGCTCGCAATTCAGACTCTTTACCGCCCTCGGTTTTCCTGCGAGCTGTGGCCTCCTGGGCAGCAGCCAGTCGCCCAATTCTGCAAAGTAGCGTGAATCGCGGTTACTGTCTCTTGTTGGGCATCGGGCCGGATTGCATCTGGTTGTGTCCGCTGTGTTAAGCTGCGTAGAGTTTAGGGACGAACAACCGTTTCTGTGAGTTCCGCAGCGAACACTCACGTGTGGCCTGTATTACCTGTAGCGGTGGTGCCGGACGGTGAGGGGGGTAGGCGCGTGTAAGTAGTTCTCCTTACACGCAACTTCATATTTGCAACGGAATTGCCGTGCCGATAGCTAGGTTCGCCAGGCAAATGTCGCACTTTGCATTTGCTTATCTCAGAACCGCCGCGGTCGTGGCGGAATCTCGCTCAAGGAAGGGTTCAGGTATGCTCTCCTCATTCCGCCGGAAGTGGCCGACGCTTGCAAAGTACGCGTTCGTTGGCTGCGTTTCCCTCGGTCTGGGTGCCGCTTCGGCGAACGCCCAGCAAGTCCCCGGGCCCGCTTCCTCGGACCAGGCGGTGCTGGCCGAGATGAAGGCCAGGCTCGACCGCCTCGAACAGGCCAATCAGCACCTCACGCAACAGAATCAGCAACTCGTCGAATTGCTTCAGCAGCAGAAGCCCGTCCAGCCGGCCGGTCTCCAAGGGGGAGGCTCCAACGAAGAGACGAAAAAGGTCGTCCTGAGCGTTCTCAAGGAACAGGATGACAAGAAGAAAGCCGCCGATGAGGCTAAGAAGAAGGAAGCCGCCGAAAAGGGCTATGAAGTTGGTAGCGACACCAAACTCTTAGGGGCCTTCGGGAACGGTTTCATCTTCGAGTCGGAAAACAAGGACTTCCGCCTCCACGTCGGCGGAGGCATGCAGTTCGATTCAGTCTGGTTTCAACAGCCGTCCAACATGCACGGCGCGGCGCCAGGTGGCAACACGGGCGTGGTCGGCTCCTCTGGCCTCGGCCAGCTTGACGACGGCTCCTTTTTCCGTCGCGCCCGACTCTATACCGATGGCGTCATGTACGAAGTCGTCGAATTCAACTTGGAGACGGCCTTCGAGAACATCAACAACGTCATCTTCCAAGACTTCTGGGTTGGCGTGAAGGACGTGCCCTGGCTCGGCACGATTCGTATCGGCCAGGTGAAGACGCCGATCGGCCTGGAGTCGATCTCCAGCAGCAAGTTCCTGCCTCTGCTCGAACGTTCGCCGCTCTTTGACACCTTCTGGCAGGAGTTTTCGGCCGGCTTGTACATCACCAATACCGCCTTCGACCAGCACATGACGTGGCACTACGCCTTCACGCGCCAGCAGTTCGCGCAGAATGGCGACGGCGCCAGCTTCGGCGACGGCGAGTACCAACACACCGCTCGCCTCACGTTCTTACCTGTCTGGGAGTGCAATGGCCGTGAGTTCTTGCACATCGGCGGCGCCTATCAGTTCCACACGGGCGCCCTTGGCCGGGACAGTGGATTCCCTGGCACCGGCACTGGCGCGTTCAACGACTCCCAAGAACTAGCCCGCTTCCGCACCCGAATGAGCCAGCGCGATGCGATCGGCACGCTTGCCGGGTCGACTGTCAGTGGCTCGATCCTGGGCAACGGCGCTCGCATTCTCGACACCGGCAACATCATCGCCAACGACGGCGTGCATACTGTGGCGGCGGAATTGATGTACAATCACGGGCCATTCTGGATCCAGAGCGAATACTCCGCTGCCTATGTCCCTGACGGCCGTTACCCAGCCACGCTCGCTGGCAACACCGTGTCGCGTGGCACTCCCTGCTTCTGGGGTGCCTACTTTATGGCCGGCTATTTCCTCACGGGGGAGCAGCGCGGCTACGACCGACGCATTGGCCGCTATGACCGCATCATCCCCAACGAGAATTTCTTCGCCGTCAAGGACGAGGACGGCAGCTTTAACCACGGCACCGGCGCCTGGGAAGTCGTGTACCGCTACAGCCACCTTGATCTCAACGACAATGGCATCAACGGTGGTCTTCTGAACGAGCACACCGTCGGTCTGAACTGGTACTTAACGCCTAACTTCAAGCTGCAGTTCCAGTACGGCGTTGCCGATCGCAATGTGCCGGCCCCAGCGGTCAGCGGGCAGATTCAGTTCGCCGGCCTGCGTGCGGCAGTCGACTTCTAAACTCCAGCGCCCGGCCGCACCTTCGGCCGGGCGTCTTCCCTCTTACAGCCCATCCCAAGGACGAAACGTCATGAAACGGATTTGTCTGCTCATGCTAGGCCTGGCCCTTGCCATGCCCGGCGTGGCCTCGGCGCAGCAAGGCTCGGCCCCGTCCGTCGTGGTTTTTGAGCAAGAGAAGGCCCCGGCTCCTGTTCCGGTCGTTGTGGTGCCCGCACCTGAATGCAAGACCACCGTCTGCGTCATGGAGCCGAAGAAGAACACGAAAGTGGTCTATTCGTCGCGCTGCAAGGAATACTGCCTGTGCGAGCCACGGTTTTCGTTCTTCGGTCTCTTCGGCGGCGGTTGCTGCGATTCATGTGACGGCAACAACTGCGTGAAGCGCACCCGTAATGTACTGGTCAAAAAGGTTGTGCCTGATTGCGACACGACTCAGTGTGTGCTGAAAGAAGTGCCTGCCGCAATCGTGCCGTGTCCGCCGTGTCCGCCTGCCCCTTGTGGCACGGTCCACTATCCTCACGGCCGCTAACGCTTCAGTTTCTACGAAGAGCCCTCTTCCACTTGGAAGAGGGCTCTTTTTGTTGAGGTTCGGCAGAATCTCAACCGGGGAGGCGTTGCCCCTCCGAGATCGAGGCGGCTGGACTCGCCAATTGCTCGGCGCCGGTGAAGTCAGTCCACTCACTAACGCCTGCTCGCTTGTACTGGCGGACTTGTGTGAACTGTCCGTCGCCGCGGCCGAGCCGGACTGGAACGCGAACGGCCTTGCCGCCTTCCGCGAAGTAGACGACTGACTCGTCGCCCGCCCTCCCGATCGCGGCGGCCGGCACGCACCAGGCGGCGGGTAGCTGCGCGGTCAAGTGGGCATTGACGTACATCCCTGGGCGGATCGCGGCATCGGCGTTGGGCAGGTCGATCTCGACGCGGAGTGTCCGCGACCCAGGTTCGAGCGACCACGATGTGCGGGTCACCTTTCCGGCCTTCGTCGGGCGCTCTCCCGCCTGCAGGGTGAGTCGCGCCTCCTGACCGGGGGCGATCAGACCACTGTCCGCCTCGGACACATTAACGACCACGCGCACCGGGTCGATCCGAGCGACGCTGAACAGTCCGCCTTTTTCATTTCCCGTGACGAAGTCGCCGGTATTAGCCTTGCGGTGGGTGACGACGCCGTCGAAGGGCGCGCGAATCTTCGTGTAGGCTCGCAGGGCGTCGACTCGCTCAACGTCGGCCCGGGCAACTTCGCGCTTCGCCCCGGCCGCGTCGACGTCCGCGACGGCTTTGCCCCGGTCGGCTTCCGCCTTCTTGACGGCCGCTTGCGCCGAGATCACGCGGGCGTTCGCCTCGGCCCGCGCGGCTTCCGCAGCTTTGAACTGGTTGCGCGTTTCGTCCAACGGGCCCCTCTCAAAGACACCCTTATCCACAAGGCCGGAAAGCCGGGTGACCTCGGCCTGCCAGCGGTCGAACAGCGCCTGGGCACGAGTCACGCCCGCCTGGGCTTCCGTGACCGCTGCCCGTGCTGCGGCCACTGCCTCGGTTACGGCGTCGAGGGCTCTCTCCGCCTGGACTACCTCGGCTTCGGCCTGCTTGACGAGGGCCAATTTCTGCTTCCATTCCTTTTCCAGCTCCGGCACAGACAGCTCGGCGAGCACTTGGTCCTTCTTGACGCGGCTACCGATGTCAATTTGTCGGTCATACGCAGCATGATCCTTCTTTTGGGGGTCTTCTGCGAGGGCGCCGACGTACCCGGGTACTTTGGCAAAGAGGGCGGTCTCCTCAAATGCCAGCACTGTCCCTGGCTGATCGACTGTCCGCGAGATCGACCGCTGCACAGGCTTGATGACCGTAATCGCCGCGCCTCCCGCAGCTGATGGGGCACCGGAGGCCGGGGGCTGATGACAGCCGAGGCTTGCTACGCCCAGTGCACCTGCGAGGAATATCGCAAAGCTACGACGCATGGGACACTCCCGCGGGCTGAGCAGCCGCGCCCTTTTCCAGCACAGTGGGATCCGAAGCTTGGAATTCACGTGACTTGAAGTCGCGGC
>JADMIO010921740.1_pt1 | contig 97747 bp, 81 predicted proteins | sample 8958161 | NCBI WGS metagenome assembly JADMIO01 (sample SAMN16585339, study PRJNA669376) | soil metagenome | isolation source: Crop rotation soil | place: USA: Cullars Rotation, Alabama | collected 2011
ACTTATCGTTCCGACGCTGGTGGATAGAACGATGACTTGGCATGCCAAGTCATCGCGATCGCGCCGGGCTTAAACTCGATTTCTTCCAGCAATACAGGCACTTATCGTTCCGACGCTGGTGGATGGAACGATGACTTGGCATGCCAAGTCATCGCGATCGGGCCAGGCTTGAACTCTATTTCTTCCAGTAATACAGGCACTTATCGTTCCGACGCTGGTGGATAGAACGATGACTTGGCATGCCAAGTCATCGGGGCGACGAGAAGACCCCTCGACGGACGCGTGGTTTGGGGGGCGCGCGGTGGGACCGAGGGACGGCACGTGAGCTTCTGCGATTGGGGCTGCGATTTGGCAGCCCAAGATTCATTTTGGTCTTCGGCCGGCCTGCCCATTGGCTCACGCCGTGCTGGTGAGCGCGCGGTGGTTGATGGTGGTCAGCGCGACGTTAGGCTTGGGCGACGTCTTCGCGGGCGCCGTGCTCGGCCCAGAAGACGGCGGCTTCGGCTTGGGTCCAGGCCGGTAGCTCCAAGTCTGCGAGCGCGCGCATCAATTGGCCGGCGCTGGTGTAACGGTCGTCGGGGCTTTTGGCGAGGCAGCGCATGACCACACGCTCGAACGCGGGCGTGACGTCGCCCAGGCCTCTCCCCTTCAAGGACGGCGGCATCTGCGTCAGGTGCAGCATGGCGATGCCGGCGTCGGTCTTGGCCGCAAACGGCTCCTGCCCGCTCAGCAGAAAATAGGCGACGCAGCCCAGCGCGTACAGATCGGCGCGCGGGCTGGATTGCGAGCTGGCAAAGGCCTCGGGAGCCATGTAGCGCGGAGTGCCCAGTAGGGTTCCGGGACCCGACTTGCCGGCCTCGACGCCGCGCGTAACGCGCACCAAGCCAAAATCCAGCACTTTGATGAAGTCGAAGATGCCGCCGTTCACGCCAACCATCAAGTTGCCCGGCTTGATGTCGCGGTGCACCAAGCCGAGGCCATGCGCTTCCGAAAGCGCGCCGCATGCCTGCACCAGCAAGTGGCGCACGCGCGCGGCAGGCTGCGCACCATACTGGTGCACCAAGCGCTCCAGGTTGATGCCGTTCACGTACTCCATGGCGTAGTAAAAGTCGCCACGGCGGGTGCGCCCGTAGTCGAAAACGACGACCGTGTTGGGGTGACAAAGTGCGCTGGTCGTCTTCGCTTCCAAATCGAAGCGCCGCAGCTGTTCTTCGCTCGCTTCTACTTGGGCAATGACTTTGATGGCCGCACGCCGCCGAAGCAGGCTGTGGCGCGCCTCGAACACGCGCCCCATGCCGCCGCCGCCAATCTCTTTGAGTAGCGTGTACGGTCCCAACGCCTCCAGTGCTTGAAAGCGCTGGCTCGAGCGGCGCAGCGAGCCGGCCAAGCCGACCAACAGCGCGATCAGCACGCTACCTACCCCGCCGATCGCCAAGGTTGGAGCCGCCGCGCTCAGCTGCGAAGGCGGAGTGCCCGACGTCACCAGCGCCCAAGCCCGCCCCGCAAAGTGCAGCTCGCGGCGAAACGCGAAGCCGCGCCCATCGGCCGCGCTGGCGCTACCAAAGAGCTGCGCGTCTGCCGGAGAAAGCTGCGGATCCATGTCGAACAACGCGACGCTGCTGCGGTCGAGCGCGGTACCGGCCAAGGCCGCGTTCATGAGCGGCGACAAACGATACAGGGCGATGGCGAAGCCGCGCAGCTCCTGATCGCGCACGCTGACGTCGACGGGCGCCTCGCCGTCGACGTACAGCGGGTAGTAGACCGCGACCGAGAAGACGCCCTCCGGATCCTCGACCAAGCGAAACTTGCTGGTGACAGTCGGCGCGCCGGCGCGCGACGCTTGGGCGATCTGCTCTCGTCGCAGCGGATCGAACATCAGATCGAGGCCGTGCAACGCCGGTTGATACGGCAACAGCCGGGTGAGCACGACATGCCGGTCGCGGCGCGGCGCGACGACCATCTGTTGCGGTACGTCGCTGGACGGCTCCCGAAACGCGAACGGGTGACCACTGCGCGCGCTGAAGCGCCGCTCGAAATCTTCGCGCTCGTCGCCGCGCACCACGTCGAACAGCTCCAGCGCGGCTAAGCTGGGGTAGCGCTCCATCAGCTTGCCGGCGAACAGCTCGAAGCGGTGCTGGTCCACGTCGGGCAAGGCGCTGGCCAACGCGTGAATGCCGAACAAGGCTTCCAGCGGCGCGCCGAAGCTCTGCTCGACGTGCTCGGCGGCCTGCCGCGAGCGCTGCTCGAAAGCGACCCGCGCGCTCTCGTGCGCGCGGCGCGCAACCTGCGCGGCCCACGCCAGGGTACCGCCGACGCCCAACGCCAAGCTCAGCCAGACCAGCCGGTTCTTCAGGCTGTCGAGCAGGAAAGCCTTCGAAGAGTCGTAACGCGACGGCGCGGCGCCTGCGACCGAGACTTGTTCCACGGAGTCCAAGCGGCGGAATTTAACGCACCCGCAGGCAGCACGAAATCACGACCCTCGAGGTTTGTGAAGAACTGCCACGATCCCGCTCATCGGACCGCTGTCGGACGCCCGATCATCGGCAGAAGTAGCATCGAGGCCGTCTCGCGTAGCCCGGTGCGCCGCGGTCATGCCGGGAAACCGGGGTCTGCCGGCCCGCGCCTGTCGGCCTGTAGTAGAGTTGTGCACGTGGCAGACAAAGAGGGACCCGGCACCAGCTCGCTATTCGAGGCGACGCGCCTGGGCTTGTCGCGCATCGCCCTTCGAGACGCGGGCGAGCTGACGCGCGCGCTGGAGCACGCGTGCAAGGCCAGCGCCCAAGCCCTACAGGTGGAGCGCGTCGGCATTTGGTTCATCTCCGACACCGCCGCTGGCGCCGAGCTACGCTGCGCTACGCTCTACGAAACCAGCCCAGATCGCCACAGCGCGGGCGCGGTGCTGTCGTTGGCGCTCTTGCCCGGCTACTTGCAAGCGCTCGAGGAGCGGCGGGTGCTGTCCACGCCGCCGCCCGGCGGGGGCGTGCCGAACGCCGAGCTCCGTCGCAGCTACCTGGATCCGCTCGACATCCGCGCCACGCTGGAGGCACCCGTATTTCGGCTGGGCGAAATCGTAGGCGTGGTCCGGCACGAGCACACCGGCTCCGCGCGTGAATGGACCTCCCGCGACCGCCATTTCGCCGGCTCGGTTGCGGACTTGGTCGCCATCTTGCTCGAGCAGGCCACGCGGCTCGACGTCGAGGCGGCCCTCACGGCCCAGCGCGAGCGGCTGATCAAAGCCGAACGCATGGAAGCGCTGAGCCGCATGAGCGCGGGCGTGGCGCACGACTTCAACAACGTGTTGACCGCCATGCTGCTGCGCGTGGAAGCCGTACGCCTCGATCACCCCAACGACGCCTCGCTGGTGAGCGCTTTGGGTGAGGTGTTGGACGCGGGCGCGCGGGGCGCGCGGCTGGTGCAGCAGCTGTTGACGTTCGCCAAAGCCAAAGCGCCCGCCCCGCGCCCCGTCGATCTCACGCGCACGCTGCGCGACATGGAACCCATGCTGAGCACGCTGGCGCACGGTAAGGCCACGCTGCGCGTCGAGCGCCTGGCCGCTCCGGCACTGGTCAGCGTCGACCCTTCCCAGCTCGAGCAGGTGATCTTGAACTTGGTCATCAACGCACGCGACGCCAGCAGCGCCAAAGGCGGGGAGGTCCTGGTGCGCTTGCTACTGGAGGCCGAGCACGTCTGCTTGACGGTGCTGGACCACGGCGCCGGCATGGACGCTGCCACGCAAGAGCAGGTGTTCGAACCGTTCTTCACCACCAAAGAGCACGGCTCCGGGCTGGGGCTTTCCACCGTCTACAGCATCGTGCAGCAAGCCGGGGGCAACGTGACGGTCGAGAGCACCGAAGGCCAGGGTTCGACGTTCTCTGTGCGCTTGCCGCGCATCCAGTGATAAGAATGCGGGGCTAAAAATGATCCGAACCAGAGTCGCCGCCACCCTCGGGCTATCGTTCGCGCTTAGCTCGCTCCTGTCCGCCACGGCCAGCGCGCAGTTTCCGACGAACGAACCGACGAGGCAGCCCGTCTTCGGTAAGAGCCCCGTCACCAACGACGACTCGAGCGCGCTCGTGCAAAATCCTGCCAACCTGGCGTTTCTGCCAGCCAGTGAGCTGCGTTGGTCCAGCGTGTACTTGAGCGAGGCCGCGCGCGCGCCTTGGCAAGGGCACGCCCTCGCGTTCGCGTTCCCGATTCCGTTCTTGAACGCTTCCACGGGCCTGCGCGTCGACTTGATGAGCCCACCCAGCGGCGGCGTCGGGCCGCTGTTCAAGAGCGACGGCCTCTACCAGTGGGTTACCTGGGGCCTGGCCTTGAAGGCCAGTGACAGCTTCGCGTTCGGCATGTCGCTGCAGCGCTCGTATTCCGACATGCCGCAGGCGCACGGCTTGTTCGGCTGGTCGCTGGGCTTGACCAGCAGGCCTTCGGACTATTTCGGTTTGTCGTTCGTGGCACATGACATCAACGCGCCCAAGAACGACGCGGGCGGCGTCATCGATCGCAGCTTCGACGTGGCCGTGGCCATGCGCCCGCTGCGCAGTCGCGCCCTGGAAATCGGCCTTTCGGGCAAGATCATCGACGCACCGCAAGCCTATTGGTCACCCTCGGCGACGCTGGGCGTCGACATTCCGGATTTGGGCAGGCTGCGCGGCGGCCTGTCGCTGGTCGATCCAGACGACGGCATCGCGCAGAGTGAATGGCTGGCCAGCGCCAGCATGTCGTTTTACTTGAACGGCACCGCGGGCTCGATGGATCTCACGGGCGGCAGCCTTTTCGGTGGCGCGCTCGGGCAAAAGGTCAGCGGCAAAGCCCACGAAAACCTGGCCGCCGAGGTCGCGTTCAAGGGCTACCGCGAGCCCTCGGGCACGCAAGCGCCCACCTACGCCCTGCGCATTCGGCTGGAGACGACGCCCAGCACTCGCGAGCACGTCGCCCTGCTGCGCCGCCTGTGGCAAGTCGCCGAAGAAGAGTCGTCCATCGGCGCCATCGTGCTCGAGCTACGCACCGCTCCCGCGGGCTCGATGGCGCACGTGCAGGAGCTGCGCGACGCCGTGTACATGCTGCGCCAAGCCGGCAAAAAGGTGCTTTGCCACCTGGAAGACGCGGACGGCGCTTCTCTGTACCTGTGCTCGGCGGCCGATCGCATTTTGCTCAATCCGGCCGGCGGCATCCGCTTCGCGGGCCTGCGCGCTCGCTACTTTTACTACGCGGGCCTGCTGGACAAGCTGGGCATCAAAGCCGACTTCGTGCGCATCGGCGCGCACAAAAGCGCGCCCGAAGCGTTCACCCGCACTGGCTCTTCCGAGGTCGCGCGTGACGACAAGATCGACCTACTGCAGCAGCACGAAAAGCACCTGACGCTCGGTATTGCGCACGGCCGCAAGCTCGCCCCGCAAGTCGTGCGCGAGCGCATCGCCAAAGGGCCGTTCGTCGCCATCGAAGCCAAGACGGCAGGCTTCGTGGACGGCTACGCCTTCGACGACGAGCTGGAGTCGCAGGTGTCGCAGCTCACGGGTCAACCGGTGCGGTTGATCGACGACAACCGCGGACCTTTCGCGGATCGCTTCAACGGCGCCAACCCGGGCATCGCGCTCATCTACGTCGACGGCGACATGGTCGACGGCCGCAGCCAAACCATCCCGCTCTTGGGCATGAAGCTGGTCGGCTCCTACACCATCGCCGAGTCGATCAAGAAGGCCCGCGAAAATCCGCTCGTAGGCGCGGTGGTGTTGCGCGTCGAAACTGGCGGTGGCTCGGCCATGGCCGCCGACGTCATCTGGCGCGAAATCCAGCAGACGACCAAGATCAAGCCGGTCGTCGTCAGCATGGGCACCGCGGCAGCCAGCGGCGGCTACTACATCGCCTCACCGGGCACGCGCGTGTTCGCCAACCCGCTGACCATCACCGGCAGCATCGGCATTTTTTACGGCAAAGCCGACGTTTCCGAGCTCCTGCGCAAGCTGGGCGTCAACGTCGAGATTTACAAGACCGCGCCGCGCGCCGACGCCGAGTCACTCTACCGGCCCTTCACCGACGAAGAGCGCACGGAGCTGAAGCGCAAGGTCTGGCAGTTCTACGACGTCTTCTTGCAGCGCGTGTCCGAAGGCCGTCACCTCACGAAGGAGCAGGTCGACGCCATCGGCCAAGGCCGCGTGTGGACCGGCGAGCAAGCGCTCGGTAATAAATTGGTCGACGAGCTGGGCGGTCTCCGCCAAGCCCTGGCCTACGCGCGCGCCGCGGCGGGCTTGTCCGACCACGCCCCGATCGAAGAGCTGCCGGTGCCGCAGAGCAGCTTGGTCGGGCGCTTGCTGGGTATCGAAGGCATCAGCGAAAACATCCCCTCGCACCTGCAAATCCTGCCGCCCGCCATGATGGACATGGTGCGCGCGCTCGGCCCGTTCGTGGTGCACCCCGCCGACAGGCCGCTGGCGCAGATGGAGCTCACCAACATTGAGTGACGCAACGCTCGAAGCCAAAGCCGCCCGTATCGACCTGCTCGGGCAGCCGCTGCTAGCCGGGCTCGAGCTGAAGAGCGAAGCCGAACGAGTCGCCCTACTGGGTGATTGGTCGGCTTTGTTTCACCTGCTGTCGGGCGAGGCCGAGCTGGCGGCAGGCTCGCTGCGCATGGCCGGCGTGCCGGCGCCGGCGTGCGTGGCCCAAGGCGTGGTGGGGTTGATGCGCCTCGATCCGCTGCTGCCCGGCACCTGGAGCGGCGAACAGTTCCTGGCCGGCAGCGCCGAGCTGAGCGGCACGTCCAGCAAGGCCGCGCGCAAGTTGGCTTTTCAGACGCTCGAACAGCTCGGCTTGAGCGAGCTTTCCGCGCGCCGCTTGGCGCACCTGCAGCTGGCAGAGCGGCGTGCTCTGCTGATCGCGCACGCGTTGCTCACCAACCCAAGGGTGCTGTGCCTGGAGCAGCCGCTGGCCGGTCTGGACACCCACGCCGAGCAGACGGTCATGGCCGTGCTGGAGCGCGCCTGCCAGGGCCGTCGCTTTCTGATCGCGGTCGGCAATTCCGAGCGCAGCCCCGGCTCGCGGCAAATCATCGAAGCCTGCCCAGAGCGGCTGCGGCTGGTGGCCGGCGTAGTGGTGCCCGAGCTGGACCGCGTGACCACGACCACACGCGTCACCGCCACCGTGAGCCGCAACCACCAAGCCTTCGCGCAGGCGCTCGGTCAACGCGGCCTGCAGGCGCGCGCCACGCACGAAGCGGGCATGCTGAACGCCCTCACCTCGCCGCTGGCCGGGCCATGCTGGCGCTACCTGGTCGAGCTACCAGACGGCAGCACCGCACCCATCCTCGACGCCGCGCTCGAAACCGAGGCCGGCTTGGTCGAGCTGACTCCGCTCTGAGCGGGCGCGTTAGTTGCGCGCGTCTTCGTCGTCGCCGTGCTTGGGCGTCGGCGCAGGCGGCGGTGCAGGCTTGGTGGCGGCTGCTGCAGGCACCGCCTTGGTCGACGCCGTGACGCCTTGAGCCGCGTACGTTTCCATGCCGCGCCGCACCGCCAAGATGGCCAAGCGGCGGTTCTCGGGAGCGAACGGATCTTTCTGGTTGTACAGCGCCGAAGAGCCGTGCGCGAACACGCCGCCGACCTGGCCCTTCTTGAGCCCGCTCTTCTCCAGCACCAAGCGCGCGGAGTCTGCGCGCTCGAACGACAGCTGCCAGTTCGAACGGCTGGAGCCAGCCGGAAACGGCTTGGCGTCGGTGTGGCCGTGGATCTGAATCTTGTTGTCCAAACGGCCCAAAATTGGGGCAATCGTGGCCAAAAGCTCGTCGAGCCGCGGCTTCAAATCGGCCGACGAACGGTCGAACAACAGGTCGTCACCGCTGCCGTCCAGAATCTGAATCAACAGGCCTTCCTCGGTGACGCTGACCTTGAGCTGCTTGGCCAGCGCTTGCAGGCGCGCGTCTTCGGCCATGGTGCGCTGCATGGCGGCGCGCACGGCGGCTGCCACCCGCTCGAAGTTGGCTTGCTCGGGCTGAATCGAAGACTGCCCGACGACGTCGAAGTACGCTTTGTTCTGGATACCGCTGCCGCCGTTCAACACGGAGGGCGCACCCGAGAACACGCCGGTGCGAAAGTACTCGGACAACTGCTGACGCGTCGACTGGTCGGTCTGCGCCAGCAGCCACATCACCATGAAGAACGCCATCATGGCGGTCACGAAGTCGGCGTACGCCACCTTCCAGGCGCCGCCGTGGTGAGCCGCGTGCCCTTTGCCCTTCTTCTTGATGATGATGACGCGACCGCCACCACCACTCGGAGCAGGGGGGCCCGCCATTACTTACCCTTCAGCTCCGCGAACGCCTTCTCGAGCTCTGGCGTCGAAGGGCGCTCGTCCGAAAAGATGGTGCGGCGCGCAAACTCGATGGCAATTTGCGGGTTCACGCCGCGCGCGGCCGCCACGATGGCTTCCTTGATGCACAGCATGAAGCGGCTCTCGGCGCCGCCTTGAATCTCGATGCTGGTGGCGATGGGGCCAACCATGCCGTAACACAGCAAAATACCGAGAAAGGTACCGACCAGCGCCGCGGCCACGTGGTGACCAATCACCTCGGGGCCACCGTCCAAGTGACCCATGGTCACCACGATACCGAGCACGGCGGCCACGATGCCCAGACCGGGCAAGGCGTCACCCGCGGTGCGGATCAAGCCGATAGGTTGGTGCTCTTCGTCGTGGTGCGTCTCCAGCTCCGCGTCGAACAACAGCGAGAGCTCTTCAGCCGAACAACCGTCGACCAGCTGCTTCAAGCCGTCGACCAAGAAGTCCGCGGCGTGGTGGCGATGCATCACGGTCGGATAGGCACCGAACAGCGAGCTCGTGGCCTTGTCGCTCACGTGCGGCTCCAGCGCCAGCACACCCTCGCGGCGAATCAGCGCCAAGATTTGGTACAGGAGCTTCAAGAGCTCCATGTAGTCGGCCTTGGTGGGCGCGGCGCTCTTGAACCCCTTCTTCAAAGCGGCCGTCACGCGGCTCAGCACCTTGCCGGGCGCCGAGATCAAGACGGTGCCGATGGTCGCGCCACCGATCACGACCAGCTCGGCCGGCTGAATCAGGATGCCGAACGCGCCACCGGACATGGCGAACCCGCCAAGCACCGAGCCGAAGACAACGAGAAGCCCTATGAGGGTGGACACTGCGTAGACAAGACGACCGTCTCACGCGTTTCTAAAGGCTCGTTCTGAGAATCGCGACAAAACTTCATTAAAATCATGAAGTTACAGCGCTCAAAACTGCAAACCCCGCAGGGTAGGCCCAGTTCCTGATGGGCTGCCCAGCTGGGCAGCCTGGCGGGCCGTTAGCCTTCGGGCCTGTCCCTTGCCTATCCGTCGACGCGCGAGCCCTCGAGATGTCGCAGGGAGCACGCAGGAGGGAGGGAGGTCCGAGATCTTCTTATTGTTCGAGCCGCGCAAAGCCGTTAGGCGGCTTTGAGATCGCTCGTGCAGAACTTGCAGCGCGTGGCTTTGGCGGGGACGATTTCGCAGCAGGCCGTGCACTCTTTGGTCGCGGGGGGCGCAGCTTCGACCGGTTTGACCAGGCGCTTCTCGGCGGCCTGGATGATGCGGCTCACGATGATGAACAGCACCAGCGCGACGACGAAGAAGTCGAGCACCGAGCCGACGAAGTCGCCATACTTCAAGACGACGTTGTCTTCCGGCTTGGCGCCGTGCCGCAGAATGATGCCATTCGCGCGCCAATCGCCGCCCGGCATGATCAACGCCACGAACGGCATTACCAGGTCCGCCACGAGGGCCGAGACGATCTTGCCGAAGGCTCCGCCGATCACCACGCCGACCGCGAGATCGACCACGTTGCCTTTGAATGCGAACTTCTTGAAATCTTCGACGAACGCCATGTGACCTCGTTGAGTGCGGAGATGAAACTAGCGGAGCTTTGGTTTCGGGACGACGACGCGCACGCCTTACTTCTTTTCGGCGTTGCTGTAAGCGTAGATGAGGCTCAGCGTGCTGGTGGTGTCGAGCTTCTCTTTCTCGGGCAGCGGCTGATTGTCGTAGCGGGCGTTGAAGCCCACGCCCAGCGCGAGATCGCCCCAGACTTTGGCCGTGAACAGCACGTCGTAGTTCACGCGGTAGCGTTTGCTGTCGACGAAGCTTTGCAGGTACTCGATACCGTTGGACAGCGCGGTAGAGTCGTTGAAGGCGTGGCGGAAGCCCAAAAACAGACGCGCCGAGTGGTCGGTCTGGTGCTTGTCGAGCCGGTCGATGACCATGCCCATGTCGTCGAGCACGTCGCGCGCTTCGTCGGTGCGAATGTCGTACTGGAAGTCGTAGCCGGCTTCAGCCCAGAGCACGGTCGCCGGACGATTCACGAACAGGTACTTGAAGCCAGGATCCAAGTTGAGGCGAAACTTCAGGCCTTGAAAGCGATCGTGCCTGCCCGTGGCGAGCAAGAACACGCTCGCGTCCTCGATCACATAGCGGTCGTAACGGAGGCGACCCTGGAGGTTCTCGGTGGTGGTCTCCATGTCGCCGTCGGGCGGCGCGCTCTTGCCGTAGTTGCCCACGAGTGACGCACCGAAGCCGTTGCTGCCGCCACGCCAATCGAAGGTGCCGCTGCCTGTGAACGCCACGAGGCGCGAGTTGCCGGTCGAGCTCAGGCCACCGGCCGAGAGGGCTGCGTTGGTGGTGTCGGGTGACGGAGCGAGCTTGGGGGCCTCAGCCGCCTTGCCGGGGCCGGCCGCGATTTTTTCGGCTTCGGGCGGGGGTTTGCCGAGATCTTGGGCGTGAGCCAAAGAAGACATGGCGGTCGTGCCGCCAGTCAAACCCAAGATAAAACCGTACCGAAGAGCAGTGCGCATGATGGTTCTCTCCCGCTAAGCGTCGCGGCAACGCGAGCGCGCGGACCCTAGTCGTTGAAACGAACGAGCACAACCCAGCCAAGCGGTCTTAGGAGCCGGGTCTTCTGCTGTGTCGTCTCGGATCGGCCTGGTCGTCGAGCCCAGCGAAGAAGGACTGAACGACGGCCAGCTCGGGGGTCGAGAGCGGAGCGTCAGAGCCGCGCAACAGGCCCGAAAGCTCGTAGCAATGATCGATGGAGACTCGGAAGTAGTCCTGGTGCCGCAGCGTTCGGCGTACCAGCAGCGCTTCGACATCGGGCGCGATGCCCTTCAGGACGGGAAAGCGCCGCTCGAGCTCGCTGTAAGCCTTGAGCGGAACGAAAGCTTCTATCAGCCCGGCCCGGCCGGGAAAGGTCGCCACCACCTCACCGGTTCGGCTGCGGGTGGTGAAAAACGCGAGGCCGACTGGAATGCTCAGCTCAGCCCAAATGGCGTCGTCGAAGTCGAGCTCCGCCAAGCGCACCGCCCCGCGCTGCACGCGCAGGTAGCGAGCGCTCTTTCGTTCCTCACGCGGCTCCTCGACCACTTGCTGCGCGCAAGCGCAACACGCACAGAACACGCGCCGTGCCTCGGGCTCGAGCAAATGCTCGTGCTCGACCGAGATGGTCTGGGCACACAGCTCACACTCTTCGACAGGCGTACCCGCCACGAAGGCACGAAGCTTCGCCAGCACGGCATTCGTCATGCAAATTCCCTCGTTGCCCCAGCGCGCGCGTGAACGCGTGCCAAAGCGAACCGTTCGAAGATACCTCCGGCCCTACCCGGAACGGAACGCTTTTGATTTTCTTGAAGAGATTCAGGGGGCCAGAAGCGAGCGCCAGAGCCCGTGCTAGGTTCCAGGCCGGGAGATCTGGGTGATGCGTCAGAAGTGGAGCATGGGTCGGGTGGCGTTGGGGCCGACCACTTTGGCGCTGGCGCTAGGTTGTGGCCGCAGCTCGTTGCTCGACACGGGCGAGGAGCCTTTGGCGCAGGCTGGTTCGAGCGCGGCCGGCTCAGCCAGCGTGGGCGCCGCTGGCAAAGGCGCGGCCGGCAGCGGCTTCGGGGGCGCGAGCCAGGCGGGCTTTCCTGGTGGTGGCTTCTCGAGCGCGGGCTTTCCTGGTGGTGGCTTTTCGAGCGGGGGCGTGGTGAACGAAGGCTGCCAACTGGCGGTCGGCGACTGTCGCCGTGACAGCGACGTCGCTTGCCTCGAGTCGCGCGAGTCGTGCCAAGGCGCGCTGACCGGGCAGCAGGTGTTTGGCACGAACCGAGCGTTGGTGCGTGACATCGCAGTTTCTTCCAGCGGACGGGTCGCGCTCGTGGGCGAGTTCGTCGGCGTGCTCGATTTTGGCGGTAAGAGCCAGCCGCTCGCCTCCGTCGACAGCAGCTCGGGCACCAGCGACGCTTTCGTGGCCTCGTTCGACTCGCAGGGCAACGCCGAATGGGCGGACACGTTTTCGGGCAATGGCCCCGACACTGCCTCGGGCGTACGCTTCACACCCAAAGGCGACGTCGTGGTGCAGGGTAAGCGCGGCCCCATGGCGTTCCTGATGAGGTTGAACGCGCAGGGCGAACCCCAAGGCAGCAACCAAAGCCGCTGTTTGAGATGTGAGCCGGGCAAGGTCGCGGCCGACAACGACGGCAACGTCGTGCTCGCTGGCAGCTACAAGGACGACCTTTTTCACGCTGGCGCAACGTTGACCCACGCCAATTCGGCCGGTTACCTGATCAAGCTGAACGGCTCGGGGGATCTGATGTGGGCGCAAAACGTCGTGCCCGACGCGTGGACCACCGCCGAAGTGACGGGCGTCGCGATCGACGACGAAGACAACGTCGTGGTCGTTGGCAACGGTGAGCAGGCTGGCGTTCCCGGCGCCTTTCTTCGAAAGCTAACGCCCAAAGGCGAGGTCAGCTTCACGCAGCAGCTGCAAGCGTCGGGTGGGATTGCTTTGCGCGCCGTCGCCGTGGATCGCAGGATGCAAATCGCCGTCGCGGGCGAGCTCCGAGGGCAGATGTCCGCGGGCGGCGAGCTGCTGCGGAGCTCGAGCAGCGCCGATCCGGACCTTTGGTTGGCACGCTACGATCGCGGCGGTCAGCTGGGCGTGCAGCGGCTGTATTCCACGAACGCCAGGGGTGTCGTGGTCGACGCCGCGACCGTCGACCCATTCGGCAATGTCTTGATCGCCGGCAGCACGAACTCGCTCTCGGTGGACGCGCTAGCGCCAATCGCGAACACCGCGCTGTTCGTGTTGAAGGTGCGCGGCGACGGCGGCGGCATTTGGCTGCGGTCCTTCGCAGGTCCGGCCAGGCAAGCGGTGCTCGCAACCGACAACCAAGGCAATGCCTGGGTCGGCGGCTCTATCCAGGGCAAGGTGCAGCTCGGCATGACCGAGCACGACGCCATGACCGACCTGCACAGCTTCTTGCTGAAGCTCAGCCCTTAGAAGTGGCGCGCGCGCCCCTTGCTCTGTTGCGTCGACCCGGCCAGCTGTCTGCCCCACCTGCCCGGCCTGCCTCAGCCCTGAGCATCCGGGAACCCAGTCCGTCCCGCATTCTCAAAAAATGCCAGGGCACGCGACGTCGAAAGATTGTGGGAAGGATCGCGAATCGGCCGAAGTTTCAGCGCTGTCTAACTCCCCGCGCATGTAGTCGGCACCTGGCGGGCATGGATAAGCAGCGCATCCGGGTTGCCGTCGGGCTGCAAATCGGACACACCAAGGCCCTACACTTCGAGGAGCCAGAATGAAGAAGTCGACTCAGTGGATGGCGGTTTACGCAATAGCGTTTAGTTCGGCAGCCGTCCTTTCTGGCTGTGGTGACCCCACCCCAGCTGTCACTCCGCCAAACACGGCCGGCACGAGCGCCGGTGGTACCGCTGGTGTCGGCGGCGCCGCGGGCGGAAGCAGCACCACCGGAACTCAGCTAACGGGGCCTGCAGCCTATACCGTCCTCACTGGTGCGGACGCGATGCCTGGCGCAACGCCGGCTCCCGCCGCATGGGCTGCCAAGGGCTGCTCCACCTGCCACGGCCCCAACGGCGAAGGCGTGCTCCTCGGCACGACTCCCTTCGGTCCCGAGATTCGCCACACTCCCGTAACGTACGCGACATGGGTCGTACGCCATGGTCGTCCGGCTCCGTCGGCGATGGTCGACTTCCCCGAGATGCCCGTGGAAAAGAAGACGGACATCAGCCCCGCCGACTTGACCGCGATTCTGACCTGGCTGGGCGGGCAGCCCAAGCCGACCACGGGGCAAGGTCTGTACAAGGATTTCTGCGGCAACTGCCACGGCCCCAACGCCGCCACGGGCGGCGCGGTGCCGGTTGGCGTGATCGGCAAGAAGAACGCCGACATCTTGCAGCGCGTGCGCATGGGCGAAGGCGCGGACCCGAGCATGCGTAACGGCTACATGCCGGCCGAAGACGCGGCCGCGCTCAGCGACCAAGAAGTGACGCTGATTTCGCAGTATTTGATGGGCGTCCCCTGAGGGGTGCCGGGCGGCGGGCTTCTACGCCGTAGCGTCGACAAATAGCGCCCCTGGCCGGTGATTCTTGCCGGACACGGGGCGCTCGCGCTATTGACGGCGCCGTGACGGCACGCAGCGAGCTTCAGCAATCCCGACGCATCGTGATCAAAGTCGGGTCGAAGGCCCTCGCCGCGGACGGCGACCTCCAGCAAAAATTCGCGCAAGAGCTGGCCGGCTTGGCCAAGCCGAAGCGCGGGTTCGTGCTGGTGACGAGCGGCGCCATCGCGTTCGGCATGAAACGGCTTGGCTACCGCACGCGCCCCAAAGAGACCGGCAAGCTGCAAGCTGCCGCCGCCGCCGGCCAGACCGTGCTCATGCGGCGTTGGGACGAAGCCTTCAGCGCCGCCGGCTTGACGGTCGCGCAAGTGCTGCTGACGCACGACGACTTGGCGGATCGCGAACGCGTCAACAACGCGCGCGACGCCTTCGCCGAGCTGCTGGACGCCGGCGCAGTACCGATCGTCAACGAGAACGACACCGTCTCGACCGCCGAGATCCGCCTCGACAACGACCAGCTGGCGGCCATGGTGGCGCCGCTGGTGTCGGCCGATTTATTAATCCTGTTGACCGATGTGGAAGGCGTGCTGGACAAGAACGGCAAGCGCATCGCGCTGATGAGCGACGCCGCCGAGCTGGGCACCGTCGTTCAGTCGGGTGAGCGCCTGGGTTCTGGCGGTATCCACAGCAAGCTCGACGCGGCCAACAAGGCCTGCCATTCGGGTGCGTCGGTGGTCATCGCCTCGGCGGCTCGCCCCAACGTGATTCGCGACATCGTGGCCGGAGCCGATGTGGGCACCCTGGTGCCTCGCCGAGCGGCCCTGCGCGCCCGCCAGCACTGGATCGCCTACACGCTGCGCCCCCGCGGCACCGTGCTGATCGACGCAGGAGCCGAGAAGGCCTTGCGGGGCGGCAAGAGCAGCCTGCTACCCGTCGGGGTGGTGGGCGTACGGGGCGAGTTCAACGTCGGCGACGCGGTGAAGCTCGTCGGCTTAGACGGCAAAGAGCTCGGGCGAGGCTTGACCCGCCTGGGCGCCCTGGACGTCTCGCGTGCGGCGGGCAAGCAAGCCGCCGAGCTGGAGCTGGCTTTCGGCGCCGAGACCGATGCGAAGGAGCTCGTGGTCGTACACAAAGACGATCTCGTGCTCTCTTAATCACCGCCGTTTCCGATGTGCGTAGGTGTGCGTAAAGCGCGCCGCGACGCGAGGAGCGGCAGCGACGAGCCGCGTGTGGGGAGGCTGCGTGTGCCGCCCCCTGCAGAGAAGCCATTTCGAAAAATCGTTCCCAAGCTTATTCTGTGTCGCGTGTCGGAACTTCCCGCACGCGACGGTTGTCCGAGCATGCCTCCGCACATGGGGTACCCGACTTGAGCAAGCTAGCGCCGTCGTCGCTGGGGTTGTGCCTGACGGGCGTGCTGGCGCTGTCCGGTTGTGCTCGTCTGCCCTTCTTCGGCAAAGTGGAAGCCCCGACTCCCCGGCCCGCATCCGCGCCTGCGCCTGCGCTGCCAGCATCGCTCGAGCTACCATTCGTCATCAGCAACCGCGACGACTACGTAGTCCGGCTGGTGATCGGCAGCGTCACCTGCTCGGGCGCGTTGATCGACGACGACCGGGTGCTCACCGCGCACCACTGCGTTTCCGCGCGCTCGCGCCAGGGAGAAATGCTCAGCCGGGACGTGCAGCCCGAAGAAATTCGCATCGAGCTGGGCGGCGAAGATCTGCCTTGGGGTGAAGCCACCGTCCGCGCCATCATTGCGCCCACTTGCGGCCACGCCGCGGGCGACGGTGACATCGCGATCTTGGTGCTCGACCGTCCGCTCGTCGGCATGGAGACTCGGCCCGCTCGCATCGACAGCGCCCCGAACCTGAAGGAATCCATCGAGCCCATCGGCTTTGGTCGCTGCGTTCTCTCCACCGACGCTTTGCACCGTCGTAAGCGCCCCGTCGCCAACATCGACACCATCTCGGACGCCAGGTTCCGCGCCGACGCCTCCATTTGCCCGGGTGACTCGGGCGGCCCGGTCATGAGCGACAGCGGCGAGGTGCTGGGAGTCATTTCGGCGGCCGTGATGGACGGCGACGAGCGCACCGCCGGGCGCGCCGAGTTCACGCGCCTCGACCGCTTCCGCGCCTTGTTCGCGCGCGCCCAAGCCGTCTCCAAGGGGCAAAGCTTGGCCGAGCTGCCGCCCGTCGACTGCGCGCGTCTTCCTAGTGGGGGCGGCACGCGCCGCCCCTCTTCGCCGAAGTGACCCGGAGTGGACCGAGTCCACGGAGGACCACGGCCCGAGCGCAGCGAGGGGGCGCCGTAGGCGCAGTGCATTCGACGAAGCTTCCCCCCACGCGCCAAAGCCGAAGGGGGTTAGACTCGGGGATCGGCCCCCGATGATGCGCAAAATGTTCAGGTTTTTGTTCTGGGTCGCGCTCGTGATCGGCATCGTGATCGGCTTCTTGCGGCTCACCATGATCCGCTGGTGGCGCGTACCCAGCGACGATCCGTATTTGACGGCGTCCCTCTCGCCCAGCATCCGCGGGGGCGATTTGATCTTGCTGTGGAGGTTGACCAAGCCTGGCTTCAGCGATTTGGTCCTGTGCCCCGAGCCCAAGCAACCCGGGCGGGTGGTGATCGGGCGCATCGCCGGTGTCGGTCGCGACGAGGTCGAGGTGACCGGCGCCGACATCAAGGTGAACAACGTGCGCCAGTCGGTCGAGGGCAACTGCGCAGAGCGCACCTTCGTCGAGGCAGACCCAGGCACGGGCTTCGAGACGACGCAGAGCTGCTCGATCGAAGATCTGGGCGGCAGCACGAACTTCCGCGGCGAGCTACCGCGCGAAGGCACCCACCCGGCGGACGTGAAGACCGTCGTGCCCGACAACCACGTTTGGCTCGTCAGCGACAACCGCCAGTTCCCCTACGACTCGCGCGATTTCGGCCCCGTGCCTCAAGAGACCTGCACCGAGACGGTCTTCTACCGGCTCGTCAGCTCCAAGGGTTTCTTCGATTCCTCGACCCGAAACGTGTACATCCGTTAGGTGGGGCGGCACGCGCCGCCCCCCTCGGCCGAAGTGCATTCGGCCGAGCCTCCCCCCACGCGGAGGAATTTGCCCCGTTCGTTCCCGAGCAAACCTTTTGCTGCGCCCGGAAGGGGTAGTATGACGAGGCAGGTGATGGCGCTCGGATCGCTCGATGTCGGGATCGTCTGCGGCCGCTGCGATGCGTTCAATCCGATGGGCGCGGCGCATTGCGGTTTCTGCGGGCACGACGTCCGGCTGCTGCCGGCCAATAGGCCGACTGGTTCGAGATCTTCCCATCCGGGCGAAATTGTTGGAGGCTTCGTGGACGCGAGGGACGACCTCGCGGTGTCGAAGGTCGCGGAGGAGCGGATGGATCAAGCCAGGTATTACGTCTGCGAGTCGTGCATGACCCCGGTGCCCAGTGGGCACAAGTTCTGCGGTCGCTGCGGCACGTCCGTGCCCGACGCCGTCATGCACCTGCACGCCGACTTCTACGGCGACATGCAGGACCCGGCGAAAGCGCGCCTCATCCTCATCCGCGGCGAGGGGATGGACGGCCTCTCGTACCACCTCAAGGCCGACCAGCATTTGCTCGGGCGCCAGGGGCAGCTCGAGTTTCCGGACGACCAGTTCATCTCGCCGACGCACGCAAATTTCTTCTATCGCGACAACCGTTTGGTGGTGCGCGACGAAGGTTCGCTCAACGGCGTTTACTTCCGCATCCGTGGCTCGGTCGAGATCAACCCGGGCGACCAGTTCGTGGTGGGCGAGCAGGTGTTCCGTTTGGACCCGACGCCCAAGGCCTCTGACGGTGCGGACCCGGACGGCACGTTCTTCTACTCGTCGCCCAAGTATCCGAGCGCATTCCGCCTGAATCAAATTCTCGAGGGTGGCTCCATCGGCATGACCATCTGCGCGCGTGGCAACACGTTGCAGGTCGGTCGTGAAGACGGCGATCTCAACTTTCCGGGCGACATGTTCATGTCGGGCAAGCACGCCACCGTCGAAGAAAAAGACGGCAAGTTCGTGCTCACCGACTTCGACAGCCGCAACGGCACGTACCTGCGCCTCAAGACCGAGAAGGCCTTGTCGCACGGCGACTACGTCTTCATCGGCAAGAAGCTGCTGCGCGTCGAGCTCAACGCAAACTAGCGGGTAGGCCTCGTTACGGGCGCGCAGCTGCGCGCCCAACGGTGGCCTAAGTCCCCAGATTTTCTTACAGGAAGATCGGAAGGACAGAAGGGCGAGCAAAGCCAGCAGGGGGCGCCGCTTTGTTCGCGCCATTGCGTCGGGCCTTAGCAATGTGAATCGCACGTGGCGATTCGCTTCGGTCGATGCAACGCCATCACCGCATCGGCTTGGCGCCCCAATTCTCGCCTTCTGATCTTCCGATCTTCCTGTGAAAAAATCTGGGTCCGTTCACTGCCCGCCAGCGCCGCTGGGTGACGGGTCGATGTTGCCGGTGCCGCCGGTGCCGCCACGGCCCATGCCTACGCCGAGCTCGCAGCAGACGGTGTTCGCGCCGCATTCGTAACCTGGCTGCGTCGTCAAGCGACCGGAGCAGTGTTCGCTCGGAGCCAGGCAAGAGCCGCCGGGCTGCGCTTCGCACGGATACGTTGGGGTTGGGGTCGGAGTGGGATCAGGGGTTGGTTCCGGAACCGGGATCGGATGCGGAGTCGGGGTCGGAGCTGGGGTCGGGGTCGGGTGCAGATCTTCCCCGAGGCTGACGTCGCGGCTGCTGCAGCTGCACGCGAGCACACCCGCGGCAAACAGCCAAAGCACGGAGGAACGCGCGCGCTTCAACGGCTGCATGCGTCCCTCACCCGCGCCGCGTACGGGGAGCCGGCGTAGCGTTGCTCGAAATTGGCCAGAATAGCTGCGCGCGAAGCGGGCTCGGCCAGTTGGCAATGCGCGATGGCACGCGCGCCTTCGCGCTCTTGCGCAAGAGCACCGCCGGGAAAGCGGCGCGCGTGCTCGTTGGCGAGCGCCAGAGCCTGCGAGGCGTTGCCGGAGCGAAGAGCGAGCTGCATCGCGCTCACCAAGGCTAGCTCATCGGCGGGCTGCTCGGCCTTCGCAACGGCGCGCGGCTGAGAGGAGGCAGAGCGCGCGGGCGCCGGCTCGGCCGAGCTTACAGCCACCGTGGCGCTCGAGGCCGCGACGAGGGGCGGCGCGGCCTCGCTTGTCGGCTGAGCCAAAGCCAGCGAAGACGTGGCCGAGGCACGCGCCGGCGCCGCAGCGGGCGAGGCCTTTTCGGGCTGGCCCAACAGCGAAACGCCGACCAGCACCGCAACGCCCAGCGCGGACAGCAGCCAAAGCTTGGCGCCCCAGCCAACGCGCGTCGTCATGCCGGGCTTCACGGCCGCCGCGCTGGCGAGCCCTACCGCCACCCCTGCGCGGACTCGCGCTCGCGCATTGGCGTCCGGTTCGGTCCCGACGCGCGTTGCGTTCAGCAGCCGCTCGAGCTCCTGGTCCAGATTGGGCTCGCTCATGCTCGCTCCTTCTGCTCAGCGCCCAGTAAATGGCGCTGGAGCTTGCCGCGGAGCGCTTCACGCGCGACCCGCAAACGTGAGTACACCGTGTTCGAGTTGCCGCCGATGCAGGCGCAGATCTCGGGCACGTTCAGCTGCTCCAGATCTGCCAAGACGATCAGCTCACGCTGCTGTTCCGGCAATTCTTCCAACAAGCCGAGCAAGAGCCGCATGTCTTGCTGGAGCTGCGCGCGTTGCTCGGGGCCAGAGTGGCTGGACGCCGGCCCGAGATCTTCGTCGCGCTCGATGCCCTGCAGCGGCTTTTGCTTGCGCCGAAACGCACGCCGGTACTGGCGCACCGTGTTGGCCAGAATGCCGTAAACCCAGCTGCGCAAGGTCGCGCGCCCGTCGTATTCGGCCAGCCTGCGGTGCAGCACCAAAAACACCTCCTGCACCACGTCGTCCGCCGCGCTCTCGGGCACGCCCAAGCGCCTGGCGTTGCGGTAAACGAAGTCGAAAGACGCCTCGTACACTTGCTCGAAGCTGACTTGGCCGGCCGGGGCGGAGCTCGTGAGCAATTCGACGCTGTCCATCAAAACCTTACGACCGGTCCAAGCCGCGCGCTGAACGTCAGAGCCGCGGCGCGCGCGACCTCGCGGCCGTCCACCAAGAAGCGCTGCCGCGAAACCGGTACGGAGCCCTCCGTTTGCAGGCGCCACTCGAGAAATTCAGGAGCGCGCAGCGTGAAGTCCAGCGCCACGAGCGGCGCCGCGGTGAACAAAGAAGCCGAGCGGTCGATGTCGAAGCCTTCGCCGTGGCCGCGAATCCACAGCAGCTGAACGCCACCGCACGCGTCCAGGCGCGCGCGTTCGCTGGAATAGGGCGCGAAGCAGCCGCGCGCCGCGCCAAACAGCAGGCGCAGGTAAGAGCTGCGCTCGTTGCCGTGGCTTCGTTCTCGCTCGTCGCTCACTCCGCCCTGCAGCGCGAGCGACCATCGGCGACCCAGCCCGAGGCCCAGCTCCAGCGCGCCGCCTAGCGCTACCGAAGGCAACACACCCGCCTGAGCGAATACCAGCAAGCCGACGCGCGGTTGGGGCCGTAAGGGGGGCGCGCTCGGCGGAGAGCGCTCCGGCGTAAAGTCCGGGTCGGGGTCGCGTTTGCGCGTCCACGCGCCGGATTCGTCGGGTACCACCGGGCGCTCGGCGACAGCGGGGGCCGCCGCATCCTCCGAAAACGCGGCCATGGCTGCGGCAACGGCCGCTGTTTCTGCTGCGGCCTTACACGTGCCGGCCTGGAACTGGCGCTGGCCCAACTGGTGCGCCCCGAGCGCCAACGACAACTTCACGTCGAAGCCGCCGCTCTGCGCTGTCACGGACACGCTGCCGCTGAGGCGCGCCGCGTCGGCCGGCTTGACCAGCCGAGCCAGCCGTTGCTCGAACGCGGCTTGGCTATCCAGGCAGGCAGGGCCCTGCCAAGCCAGCTGCGAGCCTTCGGCGCGCGCCGCGCGCGGAACGAGCTGGAAAAGGCCCAGCAAGATCACCAGCCATGCCCGAGGCATCCCGACCGGGAGTAAGCCATACCGCGCGTTGGCCAGGCAGGGGCCGGGTCGTGAAAAAATCGTCCGCGCTCGGCTACTGCTTGCGACGGCGCCGACGTCGGCGTGGGCGACGTTCTTCCGTCGTACCTGCAATGGCCGCGCCATCAGACGGACCCTCGGGGGCATCGAAGGCGCCTTCCGCTGCGTCGCCGAGCGCCGAGCGGTAGATGTCGAGAACTTCCATCGCCACCGGGTACAGCGGCGTGCGCGAGAAGCGGCCGCCGCGCCCCGACTCGAGCCGCGGCATGAGCGCCACGATGCGTCGAATCGATTCGGCGATGCGACGCGGCACGTTCAGGCGGTCGACCACGCCTTCCAAGAACTCGTGCGCCATTTCGACGCGGTCGCGCGCGCCGTCGCAGGCTTCGCGCAGCGGCTCGGCCAGCAGCACGGTCCACAGCACGACGTCGTCCAACGGACCATGCTCGATGGTGCGCCGGTCGATCTCTTGCAAGAGCTGCCAGACGCGATCGTCGTCTTCTTCGCGATCGGCCAGGAACGTGGACAGCTCGGGCAAGAGCACGTCCATCACGCCGGTTTCCCAGCACAAGAAAAGCCCGCGATGAGCCGCGCCTTCGCGCATCAGGCGCAAGATTTCTTCGAACAGGCGCGGCTTGGCGGCGCGCGCCAAGGCTTTGCGCGTCTCGACGATGGCGTCGTACGTCTCGGGGGTGATGCCCAAGTCGAGCTTCGCGCTGAACTTGATGGCGCGCAGAATCCGCACCGGATCTTCCAAGAAGCGCACCACCGGCTTGCCGATGGTGTGCACGGCGCGCTTCTCGATGTCGGGCATGCCGCCGACCCAGTCGAGCACCTCGCCCCGCTCCAAATCGTAAAACAGCGCGTTGATCGTGAAATCGCGCCGGCGCGCGTCTTGGTGCGCCTCGCCGAAGACGTTGTCGTTGCGGATCAACAGATCTTCGGTTCCACGATCTTCGTTGGCTTCGGGCGCGCGCCGAAACGTCGCCGTCTCGATCACTTTGCCGCCACCGAACAGCACGTGCACCAGGCGGAAGCGCCGCCCGATCACCCGCGAGTTGCGGAACAGGCGACGCACGTCGTCGGGCCGCGCGCTCGTGCAGACGTCGAAATCTTTGGGGCGACGGCCGAGCAGCAAGTCACGGACACAACCGCCGACCAGGTAAGCCTCGTACCCGCCGCGCACCAGACGGCGCACCACCTTGGCGGCGTCCGCGTCGATGCGATCTTCGTCGAGCTCGATTTGATGAACGGTCGGTCGGGGGCGGCCGTCGTCGGGTGGCTCCGAGCCCCCCGCGGACGATTCTTCGTCCATGTCCTCGACCTTGTAGCGAAACTCTTCGACCTCGTGGTCGTGCGCGTCGGCCGGCTCTCCTAATTGGCGTCGATCGCCTGCGTCGTCGTCACCGCTGCGCGGCGCTGTTCGACGCTTTTGTGGACTTCCCGTAACCATGACGCTTGCTCGGTCGCGAACCCGCCGTATACCCAAAAACGAGGCCACCGGGCAGGCTTCGCGCATTTGTACACTGATTACCGCGTGCCTGCACGTGGCCGTGCCGCGCGTGCACCAGCCGCGGCGCCGGGCCTGACCCCGGCCAAGCGCGAAAGAGCGCTGCAAACGATCGGATCGAGGCAGGGGCCGGCGGTCGCGCTCAGCCGAGGCCATGCGGGTCCCGGGCCGATTTTTCGATCGCGAACGTCGGGGCCGTCGAAGGTGATGGGCTGGCGCGTGATCTGAGACTCGCGCTCGGTGGCCGGTGCCAGCGGCAGCAGCAGCTCCGGCGTCAGGCCGATTTGCTGCAGTGGCCTGCCGTTGGGCATCACGAATTGCAGCGTGGTCATGCGCAGTACGCCGTCGGGCACCACCCCGTCGAAGTATTCTTGCACGCAGCCCTTACCGAAGGTGCGGACCCCCAACAGCGTGCCGCGCGCGTAGGCCTGCAGGGCGCCTGCCAACATTTCGGCGGCGCTTGCGGTGTCGCCGTCGACCAGCGCCGCGACTGGCCCCGCGTAGGTGAATGCCGGCCGCGGTGCCTCCAGCACCTCGGTGACGGCGCCGCGATGCACGAGCGGAAACAACTTGGCCCCGGGCAAGAACACACCAAGCGATTCGACGGCGGCGTCCAGCGAGCCGCCACCGTTACCGCGCAGGTCGAGCAAAACTGCGCTGCTGCCCGGCGCCTCTTGTTGCAAGACTTCGGTCAGCGCTTGCCCCAAGTCGTCGCCCACGTCAGGCACGATCACGCGCAGCACGGTCTCATCGTCGCGCCCGTAGCGGATCCGCTCGAAGTCGAGCCCGGCAAGCTCCGCGGCTGACTCGTCGGCCACACGCAGCGTGAGCAAGCTGGGCTCGCCCTGGCGCAGCACGCGCAGCGTCAAGGCGCCCTGATCGCCCGCGCTGCGTGCCGCCTGTTCGATTTGGTCGATGCTGGCGCCGGCCAGCGTCAGGCCCCCGATGGCCAGCACCAGATCGTCGAGCTCGAGCGGTGCCGTCGGGGCGTCGACGACGCGCGCGCCCAGCGCCGTTCGGGTGACTTCACCCCACAGCGGCGAGCCCGGGTCGAGCGTGTCGTCCCCCGCGTAAAGGGCCCATTCTTCGTCGTTGGGCGCGAAATCACCGTGCGGATCGACGAGCGGCACATACGCGCGCAAGGCGGCCAAGATGGCGATGTCGCGCAGCGCGCCTTTGTCGGTGGGGAAGAAGCGCGCGCGAGCTTGCGCAGCCAGCGCCGCCTCTTCCGGAAAGCGCGCCAGGAACGCGCCCACGCGCTCACCCAGCTCGCGCGCCAAGTCGAGCCCCGGACGAGTCACCGGGTCGTCCTCGAAGATGGGCTCGGCCGCGAGCTGGAACAACGCGCTTTCGGCGTGGGGCGTCTGGTTGCGAGCGGCGTCGAAGGCGCTGTCGTACGCCGCCAGCAAGCGGAGCTGCCAAGGTTGCCAGGCGGCCGCGACCTGCTCGGCGCCCGCGCAGTTGGTGGACACCGCGAACAGGCTCGTCAACATGTCCGGAGCGGCTCGCGCCAGCTCGGCCTGGACGGGGCTGTCCGGAGCTGCTGACCACAAGCCGTGCGGGTCCAGCATGCCGCCCCACAGCTCGGCCAGCTCGGCAGGCTTGGGCGGGATGGGCGGCGCCGCGAGCTCGCGCTGCAAGAATGCCGTCACTCGCTGGGCTTGCTCACAGCCGATGCTGGGCGGCGCGCCCGTCGGCAACGCCAGGGCGTGCTCTTCGGGCTCGCCCAAGGCAGGAGGCTCGACCGGCGCCAGCAAGCGCGAGCGAGGCATGCGCTGCGGGCTCGCGTCGTCGGCGTGCCCCTTGTCGACCCGCACCGCCACGAGCGCGGCCATGCCCAGACCCAGAAGCACGAGCAAGGGGCGCCCCAAGCGACGCCAACCGGCCCCTGGTGCGGGCGTTTGCGGGCTTGTGCCTCCAGGAGCCACCCAAGACGAATGCCTGAGAGCAGCACGGGGCGCAAGCGCCGGGGCGAGACCTTCGAGTATGTTACGCGCCGTGAGCTTCGACGTGCTGGTCGTGCTGGGTTGCCGCGTGCAGAGCGGGCAGCTTTCGCCCGCCGCCCGGAGACGCGTCGAGCGCGCCGCGCAGGCCTACCACGAAGACGGGGCGACGCTCATCATCGCCAGCGGCGGCAAAGAGTGGGAAGGCGTCAAAGAGTGTGAAGTCTTCGCGCGAGGGTTGGTCGAGCGTGGTGTGGCACCCGCGTGCGTGCTGCAAGAGCGGGAGTCTTTGACCACGCGAGGCAACGCGCGCGGCGTGCAGCGCTTGCTGGGCGGCAAGCCCGTGCAGCGCTTGGGCGTAGTGACGTGTGACTGGCATATGGCGCGCGCGCTGCGGCTGTTTCGGCGCTTGGGTTTCGCTCCGCTGCCGGTCCCGGCGCCAACGCCCGCGCGCCCGCTGCACGTGGCGCTGGCGCGCGCCGTGCGTGAACGCGCCAGCCTAGCGCTGGACCTGTTCCTGGCACCGCTGTGGCTGATCTGTGTGCTGGTGCTGTTCGGCTGCTCGTCGTCGGGCGCCAAGTCGGGTCCACCAGGTCGAAGCTCGGTCGCGCCTTCGGCCAGCAGCTCGCCGGCGCGCCTGGGCAGCCTGCTGCAGGCCGAGCTGCGGCGAGACCCCAACGCCGTGGCCAACGACGACTTGGTCGCCGAAAGCGCCGCGCAGCGCAGCGACGCCGTGCGCAGCCTGGCCAGGATCCAAGATCCTCGCTCGTTCGAGTTGCTCGTCAAAGCACTGGCTGACGAAGCCCCGAGCGTGATCGGCTGGGCCGCGTTCGGCACCGGCCAACTGTGTCGAGGCCACGAGGCAGAAGCCGTGCGGCGCCTGGTGCTGCGCGCCGCCAGCTTGGCCGCCGGCACCGTGAACGAGAGCGTGGAGCAAGCGCTCGGCGCCATCGCGCTCGCGCTGGGGCGCTGCGCCAGCGACGAAGCCGAAAAGACGCTGCGCTCGTGGCTTCGGCTGCGCCCCAACCTGGCCGAAGCGGCCGCTTTGGGGCTCGGGCAAATCGCGCGCGAGCGTAAGCGCCTGGACGACGCGACGGTGGCGGCCCTGCTCGACGTAGCCGCCAAGGCGCCGCGCGGCCCCGCGCTGTACGCGATCGAGAGCCTGCCCGCCCTTGGCGCAGCGGCGCGCGAGCGGCTGCTGGAGGTAGCGGGCACGGCGGTCGCAGAACCAGGACCTGCGCGTGCCTTTGCAGTGCGGGCGCTCGCCAAAGGCGGTCCCGCCGCGGCCCCCTTGCTTGCTCGACTGATCGAAGCCGACAACAGCAGCGACGCCGAACGCGCCGATGCAGCGCGCTCATTGGCGGCTCTAGGCAATCCCGGGCAGCCCGACTTGGCCAAAGCGCTCGCCAGCCGTGCGCGGGCGCTGCTCGACGGCAAAGCTTGGCTCACCACGCAGCACGGCGTCGTGCTCACGTTACTGGAAGGCCTCGAGCCCAAGAGCGCCGAGCCAGGCCTGCTCGCGGAGCTGGCCAAGCTGCCGCTCGAAGGTGACGCGCCACCCGTCGTGCGGCGCAAGGTCGCTGTGCGCTGTCGCGCGGCGGCGCTCTTGGCCGGACGCGCCAGCGCCAGCTCCGCGCTTTTGAGCTGTGATCCAGCGCCGCCCGGCCAGCAGCGCGAAGGCTCGCTGGCCCGCCTCAAAGTGTTGGCGCGCGGCTCGCTCGCGAACGAGCGCGGCCCGCGTTTTCACGAGCTGGCGCGGTCCGAAGACCCGGTGGTGCGCGAAGCCGCCCTCGAGCTGTTGATGGCGCACGACGAAGTAGAAAACATTCCCGAGCTGCTGGCGAGCGCGCTCTCCGCCAAGACGGCCGGCGTGCGTGCCACCGCGGCCAAAGTTCTGGCCCGCTACCCCGCGCGCGCTCACGCCGCCTCGCCCGCCAAAGCTGGCGCCAACGCGCCCGCTGCCACGCCCACCTTCGACACTCGCGTCGTCCAGGCCTTGACCAAGCAACTGGCCGAAGTTGGCGCCACCAGCCATAACATCGAGCTTGCAGCTTGGCTGCTCGACGCCGCAGCGGCGCTCGAGCTACTGGGCGCCAAGCCGGCTTTCGAGCGCGCCTGCGCGGCCCCCAACTCCACGCTGCGCCAACACGCAGAGCGCGGCTTCGCCGCGCTAGGCGAGCCCAAACATCGCTGCCCCAGCGTCGCTGGCACGGAGCCCTGGAGCAGCGCGCCGGGCGCTGATTTCCAGCTAGCGTTCGACACCGACGTGGGGCCGCTCAGCATCACCCTTTGGGGTAACAAGAGCCCCTTCGCGACCGCGCGCTTTGCCGAGCTGGCAAAGGCCGGCTTCTACGACGGCATGCTGATTCACCGCGTGGTGCCAGGCTTCGTGGTGCAGCTGGGCGATCCGGACGGCGACGGCTTTGGGGGCCCCGACCTGCCCCCGCTGCGCTGCCAAGTCAGCGGCGAAAGCTTCGAGGTCGGCAGCGTCGGCGTGGCGCTGGCCGGGCGCGACACGGGGCTGAGCCAAATGTTCGTCGCGCTACGCCGTGCGCCTCACTTGACCGGTGAATATTCGCTGATCGGCCAAGCCGGGCCGGGCTGGGAACGCCTGGCGGTGGGCGATCGAATCCTCAAAGTGCGCGTGCTGCAAGGCGCTACCGCGCCGTAACCAGACCGCGCCTCCGCCCTTCCATTCCCGCCGCGTTACCGGTACAGGCCGCGGCATGCTGCGCTTCGACGCCACGCCTTGTCCCCTCATTCTCGGTGCTGACGGCACGATTCGCGTCAGAGGCAGCGGCGTCGCGCTCGAGCTAGTGGCTGGCGCCTTCGAAGCGGGGGCGACACCCGAGCAAATCGCCCACCACTGCCCCTCCCTCAGCTTGGCCACCATCTACTCGGTCATCAGCCACCTGCTCAGCCAGCACGCCGAGGTAAAAGCGTACCTGCACCAGCGCCGCCAAAACGCGCGCGTGCGGGCCGCGCACGTCAGTCCCTGAGTGGCATCGCGGCCACTAGCGCCGGTAGGCCAAAGACAACGCGAGCTGCGGCACTGCCAGCGGCAAAACCAGCAGCTCTTCTCGATTGACGCGCACGTTGCGCGGAGCGCTGAAGACGCGCACACCCAGCAAAGGCGAGAGTCCGAAGGCGCCGAACCAGAACGGGCGCGAGACCGCGAGCTCCAAGTACCCCGCGCCCAACAGCATGGGCGACTCCGACGTGACGTGCGCGCCCGGCGTGGTGACGAACAGGCTGGCGCCGACGCCCATGCGGCCGCGCAGCCCGCCGAAGCGCGAAAAGGTCAACGCGAAGCGGGCGCTGGCGTTCCACTCGCTGATGTCGAACGTCGCGGGCTCGCCGGTAACGACTCGCCCACCAAGCGCCAGCCCGTATTGCGCTCGTTCGTCGCCGACACTCAAGCTTCCTTCACCACCCCAAGACCAATTGTTGCTCCAACGCTCCACCAACGCGTTGGCTTGAAGCTCCACGACGGTAGAAGCGGCAGCGCGCGGCGCGACGACCACAGGCTGCGGCGTCGGGGAGGTCGAGGCGGGAGCGGGCGGCGGCGCGGGAGCCGTGGCTGGGGGTTGCTCAATCGGGCGCGCTGCCTCTGCTGCGGCGGGCGCGGGCTCGGCCACGCTTGGCAGCAGCTCACGCAGCGCTGCTTCCACGGTCGCGACCACGTCGTCCTCGATGCGCGGGCTGCGCGGAACCACTGGGCGGTCCAGCTTGCCACGCTCGGTTTCGACCGCGACCGCCACGGCTGGCCCTTGGCACGCGATGCCCACGCGTTGCGCCACGAGGCCTTCGGCCAAGAGCATGGTGCGAACCCGAGCTTCCACCTGGGCGACAGCCTCCGACGACCAGCGGGAGCAGTCGACGCTGACTGGAAATTCGGCGGCCTGGGCGTGACGAGGCAGCGCCAGCAAGCCGCTCACGAGCAGCAGCAAGCGCCCGCATTCTTCGCTGAAGCTCAGTTTATTTAGTGCCACCTGTGACCAGGACCGCTCAGATGGCACTGCTCGGGCAGCTAAGCAATCGTAGAATCGACCCGAACCCGTGAACCCCGTTTGGACCAAGACCGGCCTGACCGAAAGGCAGCTGTACGAAGCTGTCCACCGGCGGATGCGCGCGCTGGCCGGCCCAATGGCAGGAGACTTGGACGATCTGATTCAGCTGGCTGCCGAGCAGGCATTCCGAAACATCTCGCGCTTCGACGGTCGAAGCGAGGTGACGACTTGGGTTTACTCGGTTTGCTATCGGGTGCTGCTCAACGAGCGCCGCTGGTATCGCCGCTGGAGGCTGCGCTTCACCCCGGTCGAAACGTACGACGACGCGCTCGACGAGCAACCGACGCCGCCAGATCTGCTGGAGGCGCGTGCGCGGACGCGACAACTACACCGGGCCCTGGCGCAGATGAGCGACAAGTACCGCACCGTCGTGGTCCTTCACGATTTGGAGGAGCTCGCGGTGAGCGAAGTCGCCCGCATCGTCTCCGCCAACGAGCTCACGGTGCGTTCACGCCTGCGCGACGGTCGTAAGCAACTCGCCAAGCTTCTGCAAGCCGACGCGCAACAGCCATTGGGAGCACCTCATGAGCTCAATCCCTCCTAGCGAAAACACCTTGCCTCGCTCGCTGGTTGCAGCCTGGCAGGCCGACGAGCCATCGCCCGCGGAGCTGCGCCGGGGCTACGCGCGCTTGGGGCGTAGCTCACGCAAGGCGGGCGCGCCGCGCATGGCGGTTTGGCTGCTGGGCGGTCTCGTGTTGGGGATCAGCTTGGCCCAAGCGGCTACGTCGTCGCGCTGGCCGTGGCAGGGCGCCCAAGAGCCAACGCTTTCACCCATCGCATCACCGCCAGCGCGACCCGCGCCCCCAGCGCGCCCGGCTCCGCCACCATTGGCCACGCCACCGCTGGCAGCAGCTGCGGCCGCCGGAAGCGCAGCAGCTGCGCCGCAACCAGCGGCAGCAGCTGGGCCAACCCGCCACGTGCAAGAACAATGGCGACGCACCGCCGCAGCACTACGGGTCGACGACTTTGCCGAAGCCCAGGCCGCGCTGCTCGAAATCGAACGGAGCACGGCCGGCGCCGAACGCGACGCCGCACGGCTAGCGCGCGCTCAGCTGCTTTCGAGCCATGGCCGCAGCGCCGAGGCACTGCCGTTGTTGCGCGACCTTGCGGCGCAGGCACCAGCGGGCTCGGTGCGCGACAAGGCGCTCCAGCTCTTGGGGCGTCTCACGAAAAACGACGGCCGCGACCGCTCAACCTCGGCACCTGAGGTTACCAAACAGCCATGAAACACTGGCAGGGACAGCTGGGGGGACTGACCGCGTTGCTACTTCTGGCTTGCGGCGGGACAGTCGATTTGAAAGCCGGAGGAGCGGCGGGCAGCGGGGGTACGGCGGCGGGCAGTGGCCCTTTCACGGAAGGCGGCAGCTCGCCGCTGCCGGTCGGTGGCGCTCCAGCGGCAGCCAAACCACCTAGCGAAGGCGCGTTGGCGTACGACGCGGACTCCGACGGCTTGGGTCGAGCCATTTACACCACGTCATTCGCGAGCCCTGGTGAGCATCGGCAGCTTACCTTGCCCCAAGACCAAGCCAAGCAACCGGCGTTTTCGCCCGATGGCATGCAGTTGGCGTACGCGGCCCGAACGAACGGCGCCTACCAAATCCACGTGCGAACACTGCAAACCGGGGTCGTGAAGGTGGTCACGAGCGTGCCGGAAGGCGCCACTTCTCCGGCATTTTCGCCCGACGGCAAGCGCATCGCGTTCGTGACGGGCGACCCCGAAACTCCCAACAACCGCACGCCGACCGATGGCGACCTGATGCTGGTGGAGCTCGCCAACGGCCAACCCAAGCGGCTGCTGGACGCCGACAACTTGAACTGCTGCGTCGCGCAGTACCTGTCACCAGTCTTCACGGCCACGGGCGAGCTGCTCATCGGAACCGGTATGTCCATCGTCGGGTTTGACCTGGAGACTGGCGCGCAGCGCGAGCTCGTGCCCTTCACCGGGCGCATTCCCAACCCGCAGGATCCGACGCCGGCTCCCGACGGCATTCGCTACGCGTTCACCGACTATTGCGCCGGCCTCTCGCTGTTCATTGGGCGCATCGACGGCACGACGGGTGACACGTGCCAAAACGGGCGCCCCGTGACCGATAGTGCGTCGCTGATCTCGGCCGACTGGGGCAAGTTCGGCTACATCGCGGCCGAGATCGACGGCCCGGACCACGGCGTCGTGTTGATCGACGATCGAAACTTCTCGGCGAGCCCGCTCGCCAACGCGCCCGGCGCGCGCAACCCGGCTTGGTCTCCGATCGCGGAGATTCCGCTTCCACAAGAGTAGAACGGAAAAAGGCGGACCACCTTTCGGTCGTCCGCCTTTCACGTCACCGGGGGGTGAAGCTCAGTGCGCGGCTACGGCCACGTCGGCCTTTTTGCGCTTGGTAACGGCAATGGCGATGAAGGCGACGCACAGAATGGCCGGCAAGAGCGCGACCTTGCCCAGCGCCTCGAGGCCGGCAGCCGATTGAATCGCCGCGAGAGCCTCACCAGTCGGGGGCGTGCCGGCGGGGGTACGGGCTGCGATGCCGGCGTCATACCAACCACCGATGACCGGCAGCACGAAGCTGACGCTCAGCATGCCGGCGCCGCCCATGATGGCCAAACCGAGCGCGCCCGTCTTCGGGAAGTTCTCGGCGACGAAGCCGAGCATGGTCGGCCAGAAGAAGCACACGCCGAAGGCGAACAGGGTCGCCGTAGCGAAGAGCATGACGCCCGTGCTGTGCGACATGGCGTACAGACCGAGCATGCTCATGACGGCGCTGGCGACCAACATGCCGATGGGCGACAGCTTGTGCACGAACGGACCCGCGAACATGCGGCCCACGGCCATCAAGCCCGTGATCCACACCAGCACCAAGATGCCCGACACGCCCGCGTTCTGAAGAATCGACGGGATCCACTGACCCGGCCCGAGCTCGGTGGACGCGGTGAGCAGCATGCAACCAACCATCAGCAGGAAGCCCGGGGACACACAGGCCGCAAACATCGAGCCGGTCGACTCGCCGCGTTGCACGCGCGCGGTCTGTGGAAACTGCTGCCCGAAGAACAACACCGCGTAGGCAGCGAGCGGCACCAGCATGGTGGCAAATTGCGCCTGCCAGCCCAAACCGAGCTTACCGAACGCGAAGGAGAGCAGACCGCCAATCACGATGCCGCCTGGAAACCAGACGTGGAAGTGGTTGAGCTTGGTGGTTTGGTTCTCGGGAAACAGCGAGGCCACCATGGGGTTGCACGCCGCCTCGACCGACCCGTTGGCGATGCCGAACAGCACCGTACCGCCGAGCAGGCTCCAGAAGTCCCAAGCGAAAATGGTCAGCAGAATGCCGGCAGCGTGGCCCACGAAGGCCAAGCTGATGATGCGACCCAAACCGAGGGCGTCGACGAGCGGACCGCCGAACATCATGGCCAACGTGAAGCCCCAGAAAGCCGAGCCGTTGACCCAACCAGCCTGCTCGTTCGTGAGGTGAAACTGGGCGACCCAGTCGTTGGTGGCCGCGCCGCGCAGGGCGAAGCTCATGGCTGTGACAATCAGCGCAACACAACTGGCTGTGAACAGTCGGGAGGAATTCATGGGGTAGGTCGAGTGAGGGTTGATGACGCACAAAGAGGCGGACGCACACGTCCGTCTTTCCGCGGTTGCACTCGCGCCGACAACACCACATCCCGCAAACGATTGCGATCACGAACATGAGACAGCGCTGTGCGTCGTCCATAAAATCAGCACATTTCCAGCACTAACGCGCCAGTTGTAAAAAAGGCGCATGCCAATTCCCTGCTTGAATGTACGGCGTGTAGCAGCCAATTGGCTCTCGGCGACGAAGGCGCGACAACCGCCGTTGCCGAAGCCGCCCCCGCTGACCCGGCGCGCAGAAAAATAACGACCAGCGCCGGCAAATTCCTTGGCCGTGTTTGGCTGTTGTTCGTCACTTTCATGGGTAGGCATTTTGCCTACCGGCTGATTCGGCGAAAGTTGAACCTGGGCTTCAGCGCGCGCTCGCAGCGCCGATTGCGAGCGTCAGCAAAACGTCTAACCTGGGACGAACCATGACGACACGTGCGACTTTGGGGCTTGTTGCGGCAACCACGGCTGCGGTCTTGGCGATGGTCGCGTGCTCGTCACCAGGTGACCCAATTTCGAACGAGACCGGCGGGCAAGCTGGCAGCAACAGCGGCACAGCTGGGAGCTCGACCGCCACGGGCGGCACAGCCACCGCGGGCAGCGCCTCGACCCCGAGCGCAGGCACGGGCGGGTCGTCCACACCAACCAACGGCGGCATGGCCAGCGCTGGCGCAGCCGGCAGCGCATCCAGCGGCGGCAGCGCAGGCGGCAGCAGTGGCGGCAGTGGCGGCAGCGCGGGCAGCGGTTCTGGGGGTAGCGCAGGTGGTGGCGGCAAAGCGGACGCCAAGCCCAGCATGGGCTGCAATAAAGCCGTGACCGAAACGCCCGACCAATGGGTCGAGAGCATGGTGATGACCAGCGGCGCCAATCGCCCCTACTCGGTACGGCTGCCCACCCGCTACGACCAGAAGCGCGCCTATCCCGTCGTGGTGTTGCTACACGGCTGTGGCGGCGGCACCAACAACGTGCCGATGGAAAAGGTCACGGGCCCGGACGCCATCTTGGTGCGCGGCACCGGCTCGGCCGCCAGTACTTGTTGGAACACCAGCGCCACAGGCCCCGACGTGGCGTTCTTCGATGCCATGGTGGCGGACGTGAAAACCCGCTTCTGCGCCGACGAGAAACGCGTTTTCATCGTGGGCTACAGCAGCGGCTCGTGGCTGGTGAACCAGCTCACCTGCATTCGCGCCGACGTCGTGCGCGGCGGAGCTTCGGTCAGCGGCGGCGAGTCGTCGAACGGCAAGTGCGGCGGTCCCGTGGCGCGCATCTTCCTGCACGACAGCGACGACACCGACAACGTCATCTCCGGTAGCGAAAAAGCGCGCGACCGCCAGCTCACGCAAAACATGTGCGACAAGGCCGCGGCGCCGGTGGCGACGACTCCGTCGCCGTGCACCCAGTACCAAGGCTGCGCCGCCGGCTACCCGGTGAATTGGTGCCAAACTTCCGGCAAGATGCACGGGCGCCAAGACACCTTTGCGCCCGGCGCCTTCTGGGATTTCTTCAAGGTGCTCTGAGCAATCGCCTCACGGCAGCGCGTCGGGGCCGGCGGTAAAGCTGGCGCTGATCTGCGCCGCGCTGAGCGAGCGACTGTAGATGCGAAGCTCGTGGTACGTGCCCGCGAGCTCTTCGTCGCCTTGGTACTGCGAGCGCCCGAGCCAGTTGTTCAGGTCCTTCAGACCAGTCAACGTGGTGGTGGCGCGGATGGCGGCGGCCGTGCCGTCGCTCACGCCGTTGCGATACAAGGCCAAAGTCTTGGCGGTGCCGTCGATCACGACTGCCACGTGGCTGAGCGTCGCGGCCGGCAGCGCAGTGGCAGCCGAGACCAGATCCTCGGCTGCCCCGCCGCCTGCCGCCGAGATGGCGACCCGCAGCGCGGTGCCGGTGGCGCGCGGCGTGAGGAACAGATAGCTCTGGCCGTCGCCCTGCATGTCTTGGCCGCCCGTGTTGCTACCGAAATCGAAGATGCGCTGCCATTCGCCGCCGGTGCCGGCCCACGTCACCCAGGCCTCGATGGTGGCGCTGTTGCCGAGCGCAGAGATCAAGCCGGACGGCAGCTTCACGTATTGGTCGCTGGTGCCGCCAGCCAGCACGAGCGTGCCGGTACCGGACAGCGTCGCGCCCACGATGGTGCCGTTGCCGGTCGCGGCGATGGAGTCCGTGGCGACCGCGCCGGTGCCGTCGAACTGATAGCGATGAGCCAGGCACAAAGCGCCGAGCGAATCGGGCAAACAGCCGCACGTTCCGGCGACGGTGAGCGCCGCATTGTTGGGGCAAGCGTCCTTGCAATCGACGGCGGCGTCGCCGTCGGCGTTCGCGGTGTCGGACAAACCGCAACCGCAAACGCCCAGGGCAACCTTGGCGGCGTCGTTGGGACAAAGGTCGGTGCAGTCAGGCGTGTTGTCACCGTCGGTGTCGGTTTCGGCCACACCGCAACCGCACACGCCGGGCTCGGTCTTGTCTGCGTCGTCGGGGCAACCATCCGCGCCGCCGGTGCCAGCGTTGCCGCCAGTGCCTGCACTGCCCGCATTACCCGCGCTGCCACCAGCTCCAGCACTGCCCGCGCTGCCGGCACTTCCTGCACTGCCGGCGTTGCTACCAGCGACGCCACCACTCCCTGCGCCGCCGCTCACGCTCGTGCCGGCTGTACCGAGCGCGGTGCCACCGGTGCCAGCGGTCGTCGCGCTGCCTGAAGTTCCGGTGCCACCGCTGGCCGTTCCGGCCGCGCCGCTCCCGCCCGTTGCACCAGCAACGCCAGCGCCGCTGCCACCAACGCTAGCCTCGGCACCCACGCCCAACGGAAGAGTCGCTTCGTCGCCACAGCCGGCGAGAGCTGCGGCGGTGCCTAGCGCACCGCCGAAGAGCAGGCCGATTCGCGGCTGCAAAATAGACCTCTTTCGACCCACACGCGTGGTTTCAAAGCCCATGACTTTTGATCACCTTGGTTGTGACGGAAGTGCCAAAGCAGACGCGAGCACGAGTCACGAGCTCACGGCTCGTTGACGCTCCAGCGCGCAGCACGCCTACCTTCGACTTCGTTGATTCACCAAGTGACGGCGAGGGCGCCAAGAGAGTCAGAAAAAGTGAGGACACTTAACTTTTCTACTCTGGGCTCTCTTGCCCCCTCGAACCCAGGCGCAATACGCCCCACCAACCGAGCTCATTCTGCCTCCGCTTCAATGCGGACCCGCTGTCAGCCGTCCGTCGCGCAAGGCTCGCTGACTTTCGTCGGAGCCGGGCGGTACACTCCAGGATCGTGGGTGCCCCGGGCGAGCTAATTCTGCCGACGTTCTCTGCGCGGCTCGTGAATCACACCGTGGTGTTCGTGTGCCAGCCGAACACCGATATTGGTGACGACGACTGGCAGAAGTACGTGCAGTGGTTGCAAGAGCTGCAGCGCGAGCTGCCGAGCTTCGGCATCTTGACGGCCGCTGGTGGACGCGCGCCAAGCTCTGCGCAGCGCAGCTTGCTCAGCCGTGAGCTGCAGACCGACCGCATCAAGGTCGCGGTGCTGCTGACCGATCCGAAGCTCGTGGTCATCGTGAAAATCACGTCTTGGTTCATGAAGGGCGCCGAAGCGTTCAAGGCGCACGAATTGGAGAAGGCGCTCGCCTACTTGGGCGAGGACGACCACGCGCGCGTCCGCGCGACCATTCGCGAGCTCGGCGGCGTCGTACACAAAGCCGCGCTGTAACGCGGCACACGTGATTCGCGCTCGAAGCCAGCGCAAAAACGGCGCTATAGTCGGCGCATGCTGCTGGTCGTGGATCTTGGAAATACCAACGTGGTCATGGGTTTGTACGATGGCGAAAAGCTCGTGCAAACGTTCCGAGTTGCCACGGTGCGCTCGCGCACCGAAGACGAGTACGCGGTGCTTTTGCAGCAGCTGCTGTCGCTGCGTCAATTGTCGACCAAAAGCGTCAGCGCAGCCATCATCGCCAGCGTCGTGCCGCAACTGACCGACGTGATGGTGTCGGCCATTCGCCAAGCCGTGGGGCGCGAGCCGTTGATCGTCGGGCCGGGGCTCAAGACCGGCATTGCGGTGCTGTACGACAACCCGCACGACGTGGGAGCCGACCGCATCGTCGACGCCGTGGCCGCGTACGCGCGCTTTCAGTCCGGTTTGATTGTCGTCGACTTCGGCACCGCCACGACCTTCAACTGCGTGTCGCCCAAAGGCGAGTACTTGGGCGGAGTAATCGTGCCAGGCGTGAAGGTCAGCCTGGAAGGGCTGATGCAAAGCGCCGCCAAGCTGCGCCCGGTGGAGCTCACGGCGCCACCGCACGTGCTGGGCCGCAACACCACGCACGCCATCCAGTCAGGCGCCATTCACGGCTACGCCGCCATGGTCGACGGCTTGGTCGATCGCCTGGTTGCCGAGTTGGATTTTCCGTGTCGCATCATCGCCACGGGCGGGCTGGCTTCGTTGATCGGCAAGCACGCCAAGCGTATCCAAGAGCTGGACCCCAACCTGACGCTGGAAGGCTTGCGCATCCTGTACGAGCGCAATAGTAAGGCGCCCAGCAAGTGAATCGGCGCGCCATCATCGGTTCTTTTGGCGCGCTGTTGTTTTCAGCCGGGGCTGCAGTGGGCATCAGCCACTTGGCCGCAAAAAAGCCGGGCCGGACTGGCGCTCGCCGCCTCGTCTCACTCACGCCGGCCATCACCGAAACCCTGTTGGTGCTCGGCGCGCGCGAGCAACTGGTCGGCGTGAGCGACTACTGCAGCTTGCCCGCGGGCCAAAAGCTCCCACGCGTCGGTAGCTCCCTCACGCCCAACTACGAAGCCATTGCCGGTCTGCACCCCTCGCTCATTTTGTGCGACGACAGCGCGGGCGCCAAGCAGCGTGAGCTGGCCGCGCTGGCCCGATGTCAAATCTTGCCTTGGCTCACGCTGGCCGAGGTCACCAACAGCGTTCGTCTGCTGGGCACATTGTCGGAGCAAAGCACCGCCGCAAACGCGTTGGCGCAGCAGCTGGACTCGCGCCTCGGCCAACAGCCAGCGGCCGACGCACCCCGCGTGTTGCTGCTGCTTTCGTACGACGCGGATCGCCCGGCCGAGCTCTGGTTCATCAAGCAAAACTCACTGCACGGCGCGGCCTTGCACGCCGCGGGCGCTCGCAACGCGGTGGGCCACGCGGTGCCGGGCTTGCCGCGCCTCAGCGTCGAGGAGCTGATTCAGCTCGACCCCGACCAGGTTTTCATCATTCCGCCGCCCGGCGCCACCGCCGAGGGCAAACGTAAAATGCTCACTGCTTTCATGGCGCTAGCTCCGCTGCGCGCCGTGAAGGACAATCGCCTGGCAACCGTCAACGGCACGCAGTCGGTCGGGCCAAGCATCCTCGAGCTCGTCGATTCGCTGGCCAGCATGCTCAAAAAAATGGCCGGCCCGCGCCCGGTCGGCGGCTTCGTCGACTAAGCGCCGGGCAAGCCTGTAAAAGAGTCGTCCGGTGAAGCTCAGGCTCCAGCAAGTCAGCGTCGTGCGCCAACAGCGCAAGCTGTTGGACAACGTCGACCTCACGCTCGATCCGGGCGAGCTGCTGGCGTTGGTCGGCCCCAACGGCGCCGGCAAGACCACGTTGCTGCGCGCCATGCTGGGCCTGGTCGCAACGGACGAAGGCCAAGTCTGGCTCGGCGACGCCGAAGTTTCGGCGCTCGAGACCCGCGAGCGCGCCGGTCGTGTTGCCTGGCTACCTCAACACAGCAACAGCGCCGAAGAGCTGTCGGCGTTGGAGGTCGTGACGGCCGCGCGCTTTCGCTTCGACGAAGCCTTCGGCCAAAGCGAGCGCGCGGCCCAAGCGGCGCTCGAACGAGTCGGCGTTGGTAGCGTCGCGCAGCGCACGCTCGGAACGCTCTCGGGCGGCGAACGGCAGCGCGTGGCGCTGGCGGGGTTGCTGGCCCAAGCCGCGCCGCTCTTGCTGGTCGACGAGCCCGCCAATCACCTCGATCCGGCGCAGCAAATCGACGTGTATCGGCTGCTGGGCGAGCTATGGCGCGAGGGAAAAAGCGTCGTGCTCGTGACTCACGACATCAACCTGCTACGCCACCTGGGGGAGCCGGAGCGGGTGCGAGTCGCCGGCATCGCCCAAGGCCAGCTACGCTTTCAGTCGCCGCTGTCCGCGGCAGATTTGCCGGAGCAGCTGGGCGCGCTGTTCGGAGTGCAGATGCGCGCGCTGTCGCTCGACGGCCAGCGCGTGCTCCTGCCGGAGCGCCCCGCGTGAAGCCGCGCGTCTTACTCTTCGTCGTCGCGGCGCTCGTGCTGGCGACGCTCTCGCTCTGGGTCGGCCCCAGTTTCAGCGGCGAAACGCGCGATTTCGTGTTTTTGGAGCTGCGGCTGCCGCGCTTGCTGGTAGGCGCGCTGGTGGGCGCCACGCTGTCGCTCTCGGGCGCGGCGTTTCAAGCTCTCTTCAACAACGCGCTGGCCACGCCGAGCACGGTCGGCACCACGGCGGGCGCAACGCTCGGCGCGCTGTTGGCGTTGTCGCTCGACGTGGGCGGAGGCGTGCTCGGCGTTTCACTGCTCACCGCGTCGGCCTTCGGCGGTGCGCTGTTCACGACGCTGCTCGTCTCCGGGCTCGCGGCGTCGGGGCGCTTGTCGAAAAACGACGTGCTGCTCGCCGGCATCGCCGTCACGCTCGCCGCCAGCGCCTTGGCAACCGGCGTGCAGTTCGCGTCCGACGCGCGCGCACTGGTGGCGGCTGCGCAGTGGTCGTTGGGGCAGCTGCCGCAGGTTGGCTACCGCGGCGTGCTGCTGATCGGCCCGTTCGCCGCTACCACCCTGGTTGGCTTGTTGGCGCTCGGCCGGCCGCTCTCCAACCTGGCGTTGGGCGAAGACTTGGCGCAGGCGCAAGGCGTGAACGTGACGCGGCTGCGCTTTTTGGTGCTCTTGCTCGCTTCGCTTGGCGTCGCGGCATGCGTGGCTTGGTGCGGCCCCATCGCGTTCGTCGGCCTGATCGTGCCGCACTTGGTGCGACTGCTGGTGGGGCCAAATCTGCGCACGCTGTTGCCGCTTTCGTTCGTCGGCGGCGCGGCGTTCTTGGTGGTGTGCGACGCGCTGGCCCGTGTGGTGCTGCCCGGGCGCGAGCTGCCGGTTGGGGTCATCACCGCCGCGCTAGGCGCCCCCGCGTTGGTTTTCTTGGTATCACGGTCTCGCAAAGAGTAAACCCGCAGCCACCAACGAACATGCGCTTTGCTCTCATTTCCGACGTGCACTTGGGCCCCTCTGCCAGCCACCAAGGCAAGCTGCGCAAGCTCACCCACTTGTCCGAAGAGCTGGTGCAAAGCTTCGTTCGTCGCATGCGTGACGAGGTGAAGCCTGACGTCGTCATCAACCTGGGCGACGTGATCGAAGACGAATCGGCGGAGCTCGATCGCCAGCGTTACACGCATTTCGTGTCCATGCTGCAACAGGTTGGCAAGCCGGTGCTGCACGTGGCCGGCAACCACGACACCATCAACCTGTCCGCCGCCGAGCTGTGCACCCTGTGGGGCAACCAAAGCGAAGCCACGTATTCGCAAGATCACGAAGGCATTCACTTTGCGGTGCTGCGTACCATCGAGCACCGCGACCAACGCATCGAGCTGCCAGAAGCGCAGATTCGCTGGCTCGAACGAGACCTGGCACAGACCACGCTGCCCTGCGTCGTGCTCATGCACCATCCAGCCAGCGAAATGCGCCTGGAAGGCAACCGCTGGTTCGAAAAGAGCCCGCACGTGTGCCGCGTCGTCGAGCGCCGCGCGCTGCGCGACGTCATCACCAAGAGCGGTAAAGTGGTCGCTGTCTTCAACGGCCACGTGCATTGGAATCACTTCGACGTGATCGCCGGTATTCCGTACATCACGCTCCAAAGCCTGATCGAAAACCTGGACGATGACGCCCCCGGCCGGGTCGCCGCCGCCTACGCGGTCTGCGACCTGGACGACCGTCGGCTAGTCGTCACCGTGCACGGCGCCGAGCAGCTGCGGTATCAGGTCGAGCTGCGCTAAAGAATCCCAGCGGGACTCAGGGGTAGGCCCCAGTCTGCAACTGGCCTCTAGCCAGCTGTTTGAGCCGCCCGCGCCCAACCAGGCCCTGCCACCCCGCCCGATCGAAGATTTTACCGCGGTCTTGCCCTATTTTCGGCACACCGCTGGCAAGACAATTACTGTGATCGGCCTGGGCGCTACTGGACACTAAGGAGGGTCGCCCGGCGGGTTTTACGCCCAGCCGGCTGATCACGGTGTTGTCCGGAACCGAGCAACAAGGAACTGATTGATGCAATCTTCGATTTCCGCTGCCCCCGCCGTCGTCGCGGCCGGCCACGATGACGCCAACAAGAAGCGTCTGTTTTTGATCTGCGTCTGCGCGCTGGTGACGACCAGCATGAGCTTCATCTTGCGTGGCGGTATCGCGCAGGCGCTGCAGACGGACTATTTCGATGCCATCGACAAGGCACACTCGGCCGGCATGGTGGGCTCGGCGCTGGGCGCGGTGTTCCTGACGTTCGCGGCCACGCTGCTGTTCGGCAGCCCGCTGATCGACGCCGTGGGCATGCGCAACGTACTGCTCATCTGCGCGGGTTCGTTCCTCACCGGCACCACGTTGGTGATTGCCGCCGACAAGATCACGTCGGGCCCGGGCATCTACACGGTGGTTTGGGTCGGCATGCTGTTGGCCGGCATCGGCTGGGGCTGCTCGGAGGCCGTCATCAACCCGCTGACGACCACGCTTTACCCGGACGACAAGACGCACAAGCTCAACGTGCTGCACGCGTGGTGGCCAGGCGGCATCATCATCGGTGGCGTGTTGGGCGAGGCGCTCAGCCACGCCAACTTCGGCTGGCGCTTCAAGTTCGCGCTCATCATGGTGCCGGCGGTCGTGCTGCTGGTCTTGCTGATCGGCGCCAAGTTTCCGAAAACGGAGCGCGCCGCGGCGGGTATTCCGGCCAAAGACATGCTGATGGCCGTGCTCAAGCCGGGTTTTGCGGTCTGGTTCTTTGCCATGTTGCTCACGTCGGCCGCCGAGCTGGCGCCCGGGCAGTGGGTCGACTTCACGCTCACCCGCACGCTGCACATGCAAGGCATCTGGCTGTTGATCTACGTCGCTGGCCTGATGTTCGTGATGCGCCACTTCGCCGGCACCATGGTGCACAAGCTCTCGTCGGTTGGTCTGCTCTGGGTCTCGTCGGCCTTGGCGGCGCTCGGCCTGGTGGGTCTCAGCATGGCAGATTCGCCGGTCATGGGCTTTTTGGCCGCAACGGTGTGGGGCACGGGCGTTTGCTACATGTGGCCCACCATGCTGGCTGCCGCTTCGGAGCGTTACCCCAAAGGCGGCGCCTTCGCGATGGGCGTGATCGGCACGGCAGGCTCGCTGTCCATCTGGTTCGTGTTGCCGCAGATGGGCGCCATCTTCGACAGCGCCGCAGCCAAGGCTGCTGGCAGCGCCGAGCTGTTCAAAGCCATGCAGCCTGGCCCCCAGCTCGAGGCGATCAAGACCTTGGCGGCCGTCGAATCGTTCCGCTTCGTGGCGATCTTGCCGGCCATTCTGCTGCTCGTGTTCGGCGCCATCTGGCTGCAAGACCGCTCCAAGGGCGGTTTCAAGCCCGAGAAGATCTGAGCTAGCGCACCGCCGCGCCAGCACGAAAAACGACGCTGTTCTCAGAGCTGCTGTGCGAGGTACTGGCGCGCGAGATTCACGTCGATGCCCACGTGCGCAAAGCCGGGCAGCAGCACGTCACGCGCGCTGGTCAAAGCCGAAGCTCGGATGGCTTGGTAGCTGACCACGCCGTGGCCTTGCGGCAAGTCTTCGGGGTAGTCGGCGTCGGCCGTGAGCCAAGCCGACAAGCTGAGATCGAGCAGCAACGGCAAGTGCCGCGCCAGGCTTGCACGCTCGCCGGCTGCGAGCTGGGCCGACGCCAGCAGGCCCCAGCCAATGCGGGCGTGGTCGACCTCGTCTTGCAACAGGCGACGTAGGCCAGCGCGCGCTACCGGAGAGCGAGCTTGCTCGAGACACACACCCAGGTACGCGGTGGAAAGCGACTCGTTGATGGCGCATTGCAGCGTGACCGCCAGCACCCGCGCTTGGCGGCGGCTGCACGTGCCGAAGCCCGGCTCTGCCGGCGTGGCCACGGCAGCAGCCGAGGGCGCGCTGGCGGCGTAACGCTCGGCAACTTCGGCGCAAATTTTGTGGTGTTGGAGCTCGTCGTCGATGGCTTTTGTCGCCAGCGCTACCAACGCCGCATCGAAACCTTCGTCGCGCAACGCCTCGGCCACCCACTGAAAAACACCGCTGGAAGCCCGCTCATTCTGGGCGCGGCGCGACCACAGGTACGCAATGCGGGCGCGCTCTGCCGGCGGCAGCTGTTCAATCTCGTCGTCGACCAACGGCAGCGCCAGCGAAGCGCCACGCGTCACTTGATCACCAGCGAGCAGCACTCGCAGCCAAAGCGCGGCTCGCTGCCCTGACAGCACAGCACGTTGCCGTTCTCACACTCGGACTCTGACACCACCGGTCCGTCGCAATGGCAGTCGGCCAATGCTGGATAGGTGACGTTGCAAAAGAAACTCTCCGGCACCTCGCAGTCGGCCGGCGTGAGCTCGCGCGGACCGCAGTAGCAACCCACGTAGTAAACCTGCTCTACCGTGACGAGCGGCCGGCACTGAAAATCGAGCGGCTTCGGGCAGGCGTCCGGATAGAGCGGCGCGGTCGGGTCGCAGTGGCAATCGGCGAGCGGTTCGTAGCTGGCGCACACGAATTGCTGCTGGTAGGCGCAGTTGCCCGGTCGAAGCGGGTTCGGCATGCCGGCCGCGCCGATGCCCGCACCCGACGAACCGACAACGCCGCCGCCGACACCCGCGCCCGCGTTGCTCGAGCTTCCGACCCCGCCCGTCCCGGTTCCAGCAGTCGAGGGGCCGCCAGCCTCGCTGTCACCATGGCCAGGCACCTCGGCGCGCCCACCACAGCCTGAGAGCGAAGCCCCCACGACGACCAAAGTATGAAACCACCGATCCGCCCGCATGCCTCCTCGAGGGTACGAGCTGGGCAACGCCCGCGTCAAACTCGGGATTGACGCCGCCCAAGGTTGGCGGACACTCGCGGCCCCACCATGAGTCAGTCGCCGTTTTCCGCCGTCACGCTCGCCCCTGCTGATCCCATCCTCGGCTTGACCGAGGCTTTCGTGGCCGACAAGAACCCCAAGAAGGTGAATCTGGGCGTCGGCGTGTACCAAGACGGCGCCGGCAAAGTACCGGTGCTGGCCGTAGTGCGCGAAGCCGAAAAGCTTTGGTACGACAAGGAAGACTCCAAGAGCTATATCGCGATCGACGGCGTGCCTGCCTACCGCAAGGAAGTGCAGGAGCTGTTGTTGGGGCGAGGCTCGGAGCTGATTTCTGCCGGCCGCGTCGTCACCGCGCAAGCCGTAGGCGGCACGGGCGCGCTCAGGTTGGGCGCCGATTTCTTGCGTCGCTTCTTGCCCGGGTCCGACATCTACCTCAGCGCACCCAGCTGGGAGAACCACCGCGCGGTGTTCGAGACCGCGGGCTTCACGGTCAAGGACTACCCGTACTACTCGGCCGAGAGCCACGGGCTGGATTTCGCGGCCATGAAGGGCGCGTTGGCCAAGCTGCCCGCCAAGAGCATCGTGCTGTTGCACGCGTGCTGCCACAACCCGACCGGCGTCGACTTGAGCGCTGCGCAGTGGGACGAAATCGTCAGCTTGGTGCGCGAGCACGATTTGGTGCCGTTTTTGGATTTTGCCTACCAAGGCTTCGGTGAAGGCATCGAGCCAGACGCCTTGGCCGTGAGGAAATTCACGGCGGCTGGCCTGCCGTGCGTCATTTCCAGCTCGTTCTCCAAGTCGTTCTCGCTGTACCGCGAGCGCGTTGGTGCCATCACGTTCGTGACCGCCGACGCCGACGAAGCCAAGCGCGTCACCTCGCAGCTCAAGCGCACCATCCGCACCAATTATTCGAGCCCCAGCTCGCACGGCGGGCAGATCGTCGGCTTGGTGCTGGGCAGCCCCGAGCTGCGCGCCAAATGGGAGAACGAGCTGACCGAGATGCGCGTGCGCATTCAAAAGATGCGCTCGCTGTTCGTACAGCGGCTGAAGGCCCGCGGTATCACGCGCGATTTTTCGTTCATCGAGCAGCAGCGCGGCATGTTCTCGTACTCGGGCCTGGAGCTGGAAAAAGTGCTGCGGCTGCGATCGGAGTTCGGCCTGTACATCGTGGACAGCGGCCGTATCTGCATCGCGGCCATGAACGAAAACAACCTCGACTACATCACCGAGGCCATCTCCAAGGTGTTGTGACGGAGGTGGCGCAGCGCGTAGCGGGTGGGCTCTTTCTCTGCGCCTTGGGCTGTCATCCACCGGGGACGTCCGCTCCTGAAGCACCTCGACCCACGGTCGCGACGGCCCCCGTTGCGGCCACGACTACCCCTAGCGCCGCGGCGCCGCAGCCGGCTACGGACGGCAGAGCAGAGACGGAGACGGCTCCGCTGCCCGCGGCGACGGCTGCTTCCGCGCCGGCGTTCGTCTTGCGTTACGCCTGCGACGACAAGTACGCTTCGGCCGAATGTCGACCGGGCCAGCCTGCTTGGAGCGCTTGGCTAGCGGGGCTCGCGCTCGGCTCCGGTGCTGCAAACCTGCTCGACCAGCAAGGCGGAGGGCCGAGCGGCGCGGAATGGAATCCGGAAGCGCCTCTCGTCGCCTTCGTGCTCAGCCGGGAACCAGGGCGCGTTCGGTTGAAGCTTTCGGGCAAGCACGCGCTCACGCCTAGCGTTCGCTGGACGGACTACGATGTTTTTTTCGTGCCCTACGCCGCTTGGAGCCGCGCCTCGCGGCCTGCGCGCGCCAGTGACCTCACCGACACCACAGCCGTCGACGCCGTCTCGGTGGTCGAGCTGGAAGCGTCGGGGCAGGGCGGGCAGTTGGCGCGCGGCGCGTTCGCGTTCAGCGGCGGCGAATGACCGGAATTTTCTCGTGGGCGGCGCAATTGCCGCTTGGTGACCACCCCTGTGTCCGACCCAAACCCGTTCGCCGGTCGCGCTCGCGGCCATCGTTGGCTACATTTGGCCAATGTGGCGTCGGGTTTGGGGACCTTGTTGTTGTCTTTCGTTGGTCGTGCTCGGGTGCGGCAAGTCTGAACGAGATAGCCCCGACGAAAGCGTGGGCGGCAAAATGACCCATGTCGCGGGCGCCAATACGGCGGGCGGCAGCGGCAGCGCCGGAGGCCCCGTGAGCACGGGCGGCGTCAGCGTCAGCGTGGGCGGTGCACAGGCCGTGGGCGGTACGCCAACCATGGGTGGCCAGACAGTCACGGTCGGCGGCGCGAGCCCAGACCCTGGCGACGGCGGAGAGGCCGGCGCGCTCGCGGCCGGTGGTGCCCCGGCTTGCGACGGCTCGTACCATGCCTGCGGCTGCGGCTGCTGCGCCGGGCAGGCGTCGGTCGCCTCCTGCGTCTACCCGGACTTGGGCCAGAATCTCGACAAAGTCGCGGCCGACGACGCCGCTCGCAAGGCAGACGTCGCGGGTTGCTCCGCTGCCGGCTGCAGCGTAGGCAAGGACTACGTCTGCTGCGCAGCTCCACCACCCAGCAACGACGGCGCCAGCTACGAGACCAGCTTGTTCATCGGCGGCATCAACCGCGTGCATCTGAGCAAGATGCTACTGCCGAAGGAATGCAGCAGCTTCGTGCTCCAACAAGCGCCGCCCACGACCCCTGCCGATCCGCAGGCTTTTCCGGTCAAGCTCCCGGCGGGTTGGAAAATCGAGTCGATCAGGTCGTTGCCCTGTTCCTCGAGCGCCATTGGACCCAACGCGATTGGCGCCATTGGTGACTTCAGCCTGCACGTGGTCAATGGCGCGTGCGTCGTGACCGCGCACCTGGCCGCGTTCTTCAACAATGCCCAGCTTGGGCTACAAACCGTGCGCTTCGACGCTGACGCCGTGCCGATCGATATTTCGGTCGGCGAGTGCAAGTAGCTGGGGCTTGTCGGGCTGGAACGGTGAAGCCCAGGGCAGCCCCGTCCCACGCCGCATCGAGCTCGAAAGCCGTTCAGTAGCGTACCGTTACAATCGACGCCTTGGGTATCAGCAGCGTGGCGCCGTCGGCCAGCTTGCTGCGCGTGACTTGGGGGCCAGTGGACGGGTAGGTCTTGCCCAGCGCGTCGGAGCCGAGCACCCCGCCCGAAGTCTGGGCCGTCAGCACTGAAACCGTCGCTTCGCCACGCAGACCGGGCACCTTCAGCGTAGTCAAGTAGTCGGTTTCTGCGTTCTTGTTCACGAACACCAGGCCCAGCTTGCCGTCCGGCTGGCGCGCGAGCCAGCCCGAGAGCGACTCCTGATCGGTCGCGCCCGCCAGCAGCGTGCCGCGCAACGTGTTGGCCAACATTTGAAACGCCCAATACGTAGGACGACGCACGTTGAACCCCTGCGGATCGGTAGCGACCGAAAGCACGCTATAGTCGCCCAAACGCTTGTCGCGGCCGTTGTAGAGCGCCCACAGGTTGGCTACGTCGACCGGCGACTGCGCCAAGTGGCCCAGGTAGTCGGCCACGAACAGCGCGTTGACGTGCTGCAAGATCTGCGCGTTGGGATTCGCGTCGACGCTGTTCCACTCGGACAGCCAGATTTCGTAGCTTCGCCCTTTGACACCCAACTCGTCCACCTGCTTTTTAACGTCGCGCATCAGCGAGTCGGCCTCCGACGACGCTGACAGCAGCCCCGCGTCGCTCTCCGAGCCGGCGTTTTGTGCGTAATGATGCACGCTGACCGCGTCCACGACGTCCGCCACTTGCGCGAACACGGCGCGGTTCCAAGGGCCGCCCAGCATCCACACCGCGCTGACCTTGATGCTGGGGTCGGCGGCTTTCATGGCTTTGACGTAGGCCTTCACCGCCTTGCCGTAGGCCACCCCGCCGTCTTTGCCCCATTTTGCGTAGTAGCGGTGCCAGTCGCCGTAGATTTCGTTGCCTACTTCCCACAGCTCGACCTTGGGACCAGAGCGCGTCCGGTTGACGTACGTGACCCAAGCCGCTGCGCTCTCCGGCGTGCCGTCACCCACGTTTGCGGTGAACATGGGCGTGCAGCCGAGCTCTTTACACCAATTCAAGAACTCATCGGTGTCGATGCTCGGATCTTTCGCCTTGAGCGTCTTCTGCCAATTCTCTTCGTCGGCGCGCAACCCGCCAGGGTAACGCACCACGCCGAGATTCAACGCCCTCTCCAGCTCGAGCGAGCGAGGATCGATCAGGTCGGCCACCCACAGACCCACGTTGATACCGTAGATGTCTGGAATCTTCTGCACGGCCTTGTTCCGGTCGGCCGCAAACTTGGCCGCGAGCTGTGCTGGCGCCTGCTCCTTGACCAACTGGCGTTGATTCGTCACGCGCACGCTGGCCAAAAACAGACTGCCCGCCACGTCGCCGCCGGGCTTGATTCCGAATTCCGTCACTCCGTCCAAGTCGAGCTTGTTGTTCTGCTTGGCTTCGGGCGGCTGAAAATACGCAAATTTGCTGAAATTTCGGAACGGAATGAGGATTTCGTGCCAGCCGCGCGAGGCGCCAACGCGCGCGATGAACATCTCGTGATCGCGATCGTGAATCACGAAGTCGAAGGCCTGATAGGCCCTTTCCGTGTACAGCCAAACCGAGACGGCATAGTGACGGCTCCAGTCGGCCAGCATGCCCGGCGCGGCGGGCGGCGCAATGAAAGCGTCGTACCAATCACCGGGCTTGAAAGCGACCTTCAGCGCCATGCCCTGGGCGCCCTTGGGTAGAGGCTTGGGCGGCGCAACGACCGCCGTGCTGAGCTCGGCCGATTTGCCATGCTGGGAGCGCCAGCCATCCGCCCACTTGGTGAAGTCGGTCACGAGCTGGTCGGGCGTATCGGACTTGAAGGCGTCCCAATAGGCGTCCGGATCCACCATGCCCTTGCCGGTGCGGGTAACCTGGATCTGATCCAGATAGAAAATCACCGGGGCGCCCGCTTCGACTTTGTTTTCGCCGCGATTGATCGAGATGCGAAATTCTTGAATCTTGGTCCAGTCGAGCTTGGCGCCGACCTCTCGCTGCTGCGCGGCGTCCCAGTAAGTGCCGTCGTCGATGAAGGCCTTGAGCGGAATGCGACACTGCGTCCACTCGCCTTGCTTGACGACGACGTAGCTGTCCGCCAGCACCTTGCTTTGCACCTTCTTGATGCCGCCCTGATTGTCCATCAGGCCGACCATGAATTTCTGCGCGCTGGGGCCACCTTTGATCCAAAAAGTCAGGCTGCCGGTCTTGCGAAACGGCGCCAAATCCAGGTAGCGGCCGTTGCCCAACGAGATATTGACCCCAGAGTAGTCGTCGTCGAAGTACGCCGCGAACACGGCGGCGTTGCCGGGGCTGCGGCTGTGCAACAGCTTGTTGCGTGTCTTGCCGCCGTACGCATAAGTGTAGCCACCGTGGGCTTTGGGCACGTCGTCGTCGAAAAACGTACCTGCGATGGCGTCGTCGAGCCGAAGCTGAGCGGGGCTGGGCGCGTCACTGTCTCGATCGAGCGCCAGCCAACTACCGGCAGGGTACTGCGGAGCGTCGACGTTGGCGTCGGCATTGCTGGGCGCTCGGCCCAAGCCGGCGTCGGTTCCTCCACAATGCCAGAGCCCCACGGTCAAAACGCCCAGAACCTTCAACGAAAGCTTCATCGAGCACTCAAGATGGATGCAAGGCGTGGTTCGGATCGAAGAATCAGCGCCGTGCCCTACGCGGGCTCGAGCCCAGCCATGAAGGCGCGCACTTCGGCCAAGCTGGGCACGTTGTCGGCGATGGGCAAGCGAGTGCAAAGCAGGGCCGCCAAGCTCGAGGCGAAGCGCACGCAAGCGCGATCACCAAGGCCGTCCAACAGCCCGAACACCACACCGGCGCGAAAGGTATCGCCCGCGCCCAGCGTGCTCTTCACGTCGACTTGCAGCGGCCTCAAGCTTTGGGCTGCGCCGCCAGCTCGCCCAAAGCGGATCGGCTCGCTGCCGGCGGTGAAGATGCTGAGCCCGCCGCCGCGCGCCGCGTACTCGCGAAATAGCTCGTCATCGCTGGCGCCGGGGTAGCGTTCGGCGCGATATTCCCGCGAAATAACGGTGGCGGCGGCTGCGCGGTGCAGCTCGCCATCGAACGGGCAGTCGATGGTGACATAAGGCTTGCCCGCCGCTACGGCCAGGGCGGCTGCGCGCTCCGAGCTCTGCGGAAAGAACGGATCGACGGCCACGATGCGTGAGCGAGCAATCGCGGTCGCGTCGGGCTCACCCCAACGCCGAGCCGGGTCCGAAAAGTAGCCAGCGAACCAGCCCAAGACGGCGCGTTCTTGGCCGCCGACGAGCACGATGTCGCGTACTCCGGCGAAGCCGTCGTCCAAGCCGATGCCGCTGACGTCGACTCCGTAGCGCCGCGCGTAGTTGCCGAGCACTTCACGTGTCTGGGTGCCCCAGTGCGGCCCACCCAGCGCCGTGCGCAAGCCCAGGCCCGAGAGCAGCATGGCCGCGTTCATGGCCTCCCCGCCAGGGCACAGGTGTGTCTCGCTGATTTCTGCGTAGCCGCCGGCCAGCGGCAGGCGCGGCGCACAGCGGTGAATCGATGACAGCACCGTCATGCCGAACAGATAGACGTCCAGTCCCATGGCTACTGCTTGGTCAAGAAGCGCACGTCGTCGAGCCAGACGTCGTAGGGCGTGTCTTCCGGGTGAATCAAGAAAGCGACGCTGTGCAGTCGGCTCGGGTCGAGCGGTGCGGTGTTCAGACCGCGTGGCCGCAGCTCGGACCAACGCACTTCATAGCTGCGCCAATCCGCCGACAGCTCCAGCTTGGCGACGTGCGGGTTATGGCAGTCGTGCTCACAGGAGCCGCCCTCTGCTAGCGGGATTACCCCGATTTCGCGCAGAGCCACGAACACGCGCCCGGGGCCGCGGGCCTGCAGCTTGATGCCAGCATACGCCGTAGCGTCGTAGCAACCGGGCTGAAAATTGACTTCGACCGTCGCGCCCCAGTCGAACAGCCTGCCGCCTTTGACGTGCAGCGCGAGCCCTTGGCGTGCCCCCCCGCCCACGCGCGGCACCGGGATCAGCGCAGGCGCAGTGCCGGGCGCGTCACTCTCGCGCGCCCAACGCCAGAAGCCGGAGCGCTGATCGAGCGGAGGCAACGCGTCGTCTCCGTCTTCGAAGTCGTCGAGTAAAGGAAACGCACCGCTGGCTACAGCACGTCCGCGGCACGGAGCCGCGAACGGCAGATTGACTCGCGGAGCCGAACCGACCGCCGACGCCGCCCGCGCGGTCTGTTCCGGCGCGATGCGCGCGTTGGGCGGCGGTGCGCGAAAGAAGAACCCGACGGCCGCCGCGACGGCCAGCGCCGCACAGCCAACGAGCGCCAACCGCCACGCGCGCCGCTCGGGCTCGAACGGTGCCTGCAAGCGTTGCCGGTACTCGACCGAATCGATGACGCGCTCGGCCAGATGTGCGGGCGCCGTTTCACCCCGCACCGCAGCTTGTAAGCGATCCAGGAGCTGCTCGTCGGATTCGCTCACGGGCACCCTCCACGCTGCAGCCGCCGCAACGCCACGGCCAACGCCTGACGTGCGCGGCTCAAGCGTGAGCCCACGGTCCCTGGCGGTAAAGCCAACGCGGCCGCCACCTCCGTGCGGCTCAGCTGCTCGAGCTCCGCCAAAATATAGATGGCGCGATCGTCTTCATGGAGCGTTGCCAGCGCGCGGTCCAGCCATTGGGCGGCGCGGCTCAATTCCAGCTGTTCGTCAGCCAACGGCGAGAGGCTGGCGCGCTCGTCCACCTCATGGCCGGTCTCGACACTGCGATACCATTTGGAGCGCCGTCGATCGGCGGCGACCCGGAGCGCGGTCGAAACCAGGAACGAGCGCTGCGCCCGCTCGGGCACCGCGTCCAGGCGTTGTGCCAAAATCCAGAACACGTCTTGCGACGCGTCCTCGGCGTCGGCGGGTCTCAGCCCGGCACGGCGTAGTACGCGCCAAATCAAGTCCAGGTGCTGGCGTACCGCCTCGCGTACGCGACCGTCAGCCGGCAACATGGCTCCAAGCACCGAGCGCGCCTTTGGGCCCACGGGCCCGCCAACCAGAGCTGGCGCCGGAACGAGGCTCAAAGCAGGCACGGCCCCTCAATGGACCTAGCCCGCGCTTCGGATCGAAAAAAGTGTGGGAGGCCACGAATCACCCCAGCAACACTGTAGGGGCGCGCGCTCGCGCCTGACCATGGACGATCCGCCCGCTTTTGCGCACAAGCCGGGCGGGGGCGCTCGCCGACTGTCAACGGCTAGGCAGCCATGCGGAGCGGACCGGCAAGCGCGACCGTGGCTTGACGACGAAAGACGCCCGGAGGCTGGCCGTGCTGCTGCTTGAAAGCTCGCCCGAATGCGAATTCGGAGCGGTAGCCGACGTGAGTGGCGATTTCGGCCAGCGTTGCGTCGGTGTCTCGCAAGAGCTGGGCCGCCACCTGCAAGCGGCGCCGCGCCAGGTAGCGCATTGGCGAAAGCTGCAGCATGCGCACGAATTGCCGCGCAAAAACCGGGCGAGACAAGCCGACCGCGCGCGCCAGCTGCTCGACGGTCCAGTACTTCGACAAGTCTCGGTCCAAAAGCTCCAGCGCGCGCTCGATGCGCCGGTCGCGCAGCGGGCGCCCCCAACGCGGCAACGGCACCGCCTTCGGCATTCTCGACACGTAGACCAGCAAGCTTTGGAACAAGAGGCCGAGCAGCGCCTGATTCGGCTTCTTGCACAGCTCCGCTTCGTCCCCAATCAAGCGCACGATAGCCGAAAGCGGTTGATGGCTAGCCACCGCCTCACGCAAGAAGATGCGTTCCTGCCCGTCACGTTGCAGACGGAACCAAACTCCCTCCGCTTCACCCGAAAACGTCAGCTCGATCCGCACGGGCGCGCTGCCACTCCGCAGCGCCGTCACCCGGAGGCTGCGGCCGCACTCGATTTGCGCTGTCCATTCGCTCTCGGGCATGGTGCAAGCTTGCCCGCCCGCTCAGCGCGCGTCCACCGCGGCCACGCCCGTGAGAGCCCGGGATCAAATTTCGAGAGCGCTCGGCATGGCGGGACACCACGGAAAAACCCCACACCTGGGGCATGGCAAGTCACCAGCTCGAACGGAAAGATCCCGCAGAAAACGCCGAAAAGCGCGGCCCCCTGCCGCTGGTGGCCGAGCACCTGTTCGCCAGCCGCACCGTGCTCGTCTTCGGCGAAATCAATGCAACCCTGGCAGAATCCGTCACGGCGCAGCTGCTGGCATTGGACTCACGCAGCCACGACCCCATCCGGGTGCTGATCAACTCGCCCGGCGGCCACGTGGAAGCGGGCGACACGATGCACGACGTCATCCGCTTCGTCGAAGCCGACGTGCGCGTGATCGCCACCGGCTGGTGTGCGAGCGCAGGCGCGCTCATCTTCGCCGGCGCCCGCCGCGAGAACCGCTGGGCGCTCCCCAACACGCGCTTCCTCTTGCACCAACCGCTCGGCGGCGTCGGCGGCCCGGCTTCGGACGTCGAGATCGAAGCGCGCCAGATCTTGCTGATGCGCGACCGGCTCAACCGCATCTTCGCCGAAGCCACCGGCCAACCCTTGGAAAAGATCGCTCGCGACACCGAACGCAACCATTGGCTGACCGCCCAAGAAGCCCTCGACTACGGCCTCGTCGGCCGCATCCTCAACGAAACCGAACGCCTCCGCTAACACTAACGGCCGCTAGCCCCTCACGTCCTCCCTTCCCCTCCCTGCGAAAGACTCGACCCGCGCAGCGCGGCCAGGTTCCGCTACGGTAGTTTCTGCGATTGGGGCTGCGGGGTGGCAGCCCCTCGAGCCATTTACTTCGGCGGCGAGCGCAGCGTGCAGCGCGCGTTGATGCAAAGCTCGCGGGGGTCGCAGCAGTCTTCGGCGACCACGCAGTGCTCGTCGGTGTGCGAGCACTCGTTGACGGGCGGTGGTACGCACTCGAGCACGGGCGCGCCGTTGGCGCCGGCCGACGTTTGGCGGCAGTAACCGCCGCAGCAGTCGGAGCCCGAGTCGCAGGCGCCGCCGTCCGGCTGGCACGGCGCCATGGCCGCGAAGGCGCGCATGTTGCCACCCTCCAGCTCTTGGCCAGGTAGGTAGAAGGCCGGGTGGCTGGGGTCGAGCGCGTCGAGGTGATCGACGTCGATAGCAGCGATCCAGAGCTTTTTACGCAAGCTGGGCTCGGCGTCGCTGCCCCACGGGTCCTGCATGTGCTCGAGCATACCGCCGGGCGCCACGGTGTTGCCGTAAGCGCGACGGCTGGTGAAAAGCACCCAGTAGTAACCGCCCACCGCCACTGGCAGCACGTTGGGCTCGTAGTTCATGCGACCTTCCACGGTCTCACCGTACGGCAGCGTGAGCGTGCCCTTCTCGTCGCGGCCGTTGAGCGCTTGCAGCTTCTTGACGGTCTTGGTTGCGACCTCGACCATGCGCACTTCGGCGTATTGCGGCTTGCTCTGCGTGGTGCCGCCCGTAAACTCGTACGAATCGAACGAGTCACCGGCGTGGTAAACGACCGCGCTGTTGTCGGGCAAGAACGTCGGCCAAGCCATGGCCTCGTTCGGGTTTTGCACCAAAATGTTGGGCGCCGAAAAGGTGTTGGTCGCGTCGTCGAAGTCCAACGTCGACAACACGCGGTTGTCGAGCATGTCGCCGTTCAGGAACGTGACTTTGGTGCCATCGGGCGAAAACGCCGGCGTTTGCACGAACTTGGTGGTGAGGCCGGTGGCCGCGATGGTTGCGCCAGTCTTGGTGTCGACCAGCGAGGACGTGTAGCCAGCCGCCGAGTACACACCGCGCATGATCTTGGTCGGCCAGGCACCTTTGGGCAGGCCGTTGGTCAGCGCCTTGGTGCCATCGGGCGTCAGGCCCGCGAACGGAAACTGCAGGCCCGGGGCAGTCGCCAGGCGCGGCGTCACGTCACCGGCCGGTGACAGGTCGAAGGTCGCGCTGTTGGCCGGCGCGTAGTCGGCGAGCACGTAGCCGCTGCCGGTGGCCAACACCGAGCCGCCCGCGCTGACGGCGTGGCACACCGTGCAGCCGCGCTTGACGACCTCGGCGTTGCCGCCGGCCTTGATGCGCAAGATGCCGCCCTTGTCGGTGTCGGTCGTGCCCATGGTGAGCGGCGAGCTGTACGTGTTGTAGTAGATGATGCCCTTCATGCTGGCCTGCGCGACGCGGTACGTCTGCGTGGCCGGGCCAGTCACTTGACCGCCGGACAGCTTGCTCACCGAGAGCGCCACGTCGTCGGCGGCGCCGGCCGTGAGCGTCATGCCCTTCCAGACCGCTTCGGGCAGCTTGACCTGCACGCGCGTCAAGGCAGCGCTGAACTGCTGATACTTGAAGTGCGGCAGGTTGATGGTGGTGTAAGTGCTGGTAGCGGCGGTGCCGCCCAGCTGCAGCACCGGGGCCGCTAGCCCGCGGGGAAACACCGTACCGTCGTAGGGGTACAAGAACTTGTAGGTGGCGTCGGCATCGCCGCCAGCCACGAGCGCGGCTTGGTCAGCGTCGCTGATTTTGCCGTCGTTCACCGTGATGTCGACGTCGACGGTGATTTGCTTGCTGATGGTGCCGTCGCCCACCGTGGCCGAGATGGTCACGACGCCGCCCACGTAACCGTTGGCGTGGAAGGTGCCGTCCCCGCTGACCGAGCCGATCTTGGTGTCGTCGACGGACCAGGTGACGCCATCGTTGATGGTGGTGCCGTCGCTGGAGGTGAGGGTGAGGTGAACGTCTTTGTTCTCGCCCGAGACCGTTATTTGCTCGCCAACATCGGAGGTCAGCTTGCCGTCGTACGTGTCGACGGGGCCAGTCGTATTACCGCCCAAGCTGAGCGATCCGCCCAGGCTGGGGCTGCCGCCGATGCTGGCCGTGGCGCCGTGACCGTTGGCTCCCGTGCTGTGATTGGTGCTGCCGCCATTGCTGGCGTTACAGGCCGCGGCCATGAGCAGCATGGAAGCCGGCAACAAACCCGAACGAATCGACACGTCGAGGAGCGAACGCATGAGGAAGCCTCCACGCAGCTGCACGCACGTGCGCAAACGCACGTGCACGATGCAACTACGACTCACTCGAAGGTAACATCCATCAACTACGCAGCAAGCGGAAACGTGGTCAAAAGTCGATATTTACTGATCTTCACGAACGCAAAAACCCCGGTAAATCACGGCGTTTGACCACGATTTGGTTTGACCGACACTCGCCGTGACCCCATAACGGAAGGGTCTTCTCGGGTGTGTTCTCTTGTCTTCTTGAGTACGTCCTCTTGACGACTCACGCGCTTTTACGGCGCAAAACAAGTGAGTTTGCGCACGTGTTCGTGCGCCGGAAGTCGCGCACGTGATGCCTTCACATCACCCCCAACAACAGTGTTCACGAGCAACGAAGTCGGCGGCGCGCGGCGCCGTCGTTCGTGCGCTATTGAGCGCCGGCTGCCGGCGGCGGCGCGACGGAGACGTGACTGGTCAGCAGCTCTTCACGGAAGCGTGCGCCAACGCGCCGCACGGGCTCGGTCTCACCGGCGCGCTGAGCGCGCATGAGGTCGGCGGCGACAGTCAAAATCTCGCGCACGTCGAAGCCAATGTGCTCGATGCCAGCGTCGGCGCCGTAAGGCCGCGGCCAGTTGCAATGCGACAGCACGTACACGTCGCGGCCCGGCGTCACGTTGGCCAGCTTCAAGCCCTCCAGCACCGGCTCGACGAGGTTGTCGTCGGTGATGAACAGCGCGTCAGGGCGGTCTGCGCGATCGAACAGCAGCTGCGTCACGTGCTCACAGCCCACGGGGCCTACGTGCAACGGCAGCAAGTGTTGGCGGGGCAGGCCGCGCGCCAACAAGCGCTGCTGAGCCTCGGCCAAATTGGGCGCGTGCGGGGAGAGCACCGCGATGCGCTCACCGTGCTCGATCAAGCGTTCGGCGGCGCGATCGATCAAACCGGCAAAGTCGAGTTGCAACAAGCCCGAGTGCGGCAAGGCCGCCCAGATGGCGGCGCGCGCCAACGCCGGCGTCTGCAGCACCGGCAGCAAGAACATGGTGCTCGAGCTCATCAGGAACAGGCCTGCCGCGGAGCCCTGCTCGATGACCTCACACAGCTTTTGGTAAGCGGGGTTGTTCTCGCGGCCGTCGACGCCAATCAGCGCCGTGACCTCGCCGGACAAGCCGGTCTCGCCGCGTTCGATCAACTCCAAGAACGTGGCCAAGAAGTTCGTCCACTCCGTGGAGCCGGGCTGCTCGCTCGTCACCCACAAGTAGCGGTTGTGGTGGGGCAGCGTGTCGGACACGAACAGGCTGCGCTCACCATGCGAGGTGATCAGCCCTTCGTCGCGCAGCGCGGCGACGACGCGCGCCACGGTGGGCCGCGTCACGCCGAACTGTTCCATCAGCGCGTCGTACGTGGGCAGGCGCGAGCCGGGCGCGCGCGTCCCCGAGACAATTTCGTCTCGCAGGACTTTGATGATCTGTTCGGCCTTTCGGGAAGGCATGGCGCGGTAACCGGGAGCGAGCGGACACGACCGCCGTGTCGGCTTATCGTTTGTTATAGCGCGATTTGGTCGCACCATGGTTAGCCCGCTGCCAACCTCGTTTCGGGCGCCGAACGCGCGGCCTTTTGTGCTCAGGCCCGACTGGAACGGCCAAATCGAGCGGCGCGAGGTGGTCGACGTCAATCTCGGCCACACCCCCGAGAGTTTCGTACGCGCCGCCCACGCCCAAATCTCCGGGCAAGCCGCGCCGGATGCCCTGGTCCGCCGCTGGGCCCGCGAGCTACGCACGAACCCGCGCCTGCGCCGCGTCGACCTCGTGCGCTTGCTCGGCAAAGAGAGCCAACGTTCGCTCGAGTTGAGCTACGGCGACCCCTGGCAAGCTCACCCAGAGCTGGACGGCGCGCCCGAGCGCGGTACGCAGCGCCAAGTCGGCGCGGTGTTCATGTTCTTCTTCAATTGCCCGGGCGGCACGAACTGCACGGTCGATTGGGCGAACACGCACGCCCTGGGTATGGATCGGCCGCACCCGCTGTATGGCTTCGAGCGCGGGCAGAGCGGCTTTTACGTGCCGAGCGAGGCCGGCTTCTGGAAGCGTGAGCTGTGCGACGCCAAGTGGGCGGGCTTGGATTTCTTGCTGCTCAACACCTACGGCCCCGACATCCAGCACGCCAAGCTGGCGCCGCTCTCGCGAGCCCTGAGCGCGCTCACGGACCCGGTGAAAGTCGGATTCTTCGACGACACTTGGACCTGGGGGCAGCCCTGGTTTGGGCCGTTTTGGCAAAAGCGCCCTGATTTGTCGGACCCGGCAACGGCGGCGCGCACCATCTACGAAGCCAAGTGGCAGCCCTTCTTCCGCCAGGTGGAACGTCGGCACTGGTACCGCTTCAAAGGCAAGCCGTTCATCTATTTCTACAACGCGGGCACGCTCGAGCCCCGCGGCAAGTCTTCCGAGCTGTTGGCGCATTTGAAGAGCCTGTTCGAAGCCGAGTTCGGCGAGACGCCATTCTTGTGCGTCGACAGCGCGTACTTCGAAGACACGCGGCTGGAGACGCTGGCCGACGCCCGCTTCCAGTGGTTCACCTTCGACCTGCCACAAAAGCGCAGCCGCTCGACCATGAACGGCCACGTGATCGATCACGCCATGGTGCGCTGGGACTCCGTTGGGCGCGATCGCCCGGGCGACCTGGCGACGCCGGGCGATTTGTTGGTGAAGGGCTCGGAGCTGCTCGAGCAAGTGCTGCACGAGTCGAGCGACGCCGAGTTGTTGGTGCTCGCCAGCTGGAACGACCTCGGTGAAGGCACCGGCATCAATCGCAACTACGACTATTGGGTGGGCGGCTCCTGGCTGTCCCCCGAACACTTCATGAGAAAAGTCCGTGTTTCGCAAAATACGGCTAAAAGCGCGCGGAGAATCAATGTCATTGGCTGAAACGGAGCTTCGTTACTACGCGCCCCTCGGCAACGCCTCCGCGTTGTCCCGCATCGAGCGCGGCATCGTCTTGAACGTCGGCGAGGAGCGCTTCCGGGTCGAGGTGCTTCGGGCCGACGTCTTGAAGCTCGCCATCTCGCAAGCCGGGCGCTTCGACGAGCAGCCCACGTTCGCGGTCGCGGCATTGCCGTCCGAGTCGGTAAAATTCGAGGTCGAAGACAGCGCGGACAGCGTCACGGTTCGCACGAGCGCGCTTCGGCTCGTGATCAGCAAGCGCGCGTTCGGCTTGGCCGCGTACCGCACGGACGGCAGCGTGATCTTCGAAGACGACAAAGACGAGCACGGCCAGAGCCGCGGCTACCTGCAGCTGAACGACTGCTTCATGGTCAGCCGCAGAATGGGCCAGCACGACCCTGTCTACGGCTTGGGCCAGAAGACCGGCGCCAGCAACCGCCGCGGCCGGAAGCTGGTGTTGTGGAACACCGACATCTTGGCGCCCGAGGTGCTGAAGCAGCAGCGCGTGTTCGAAGCGGACGTGTCGCTGTTGGGCAAAGACCCTAAATTCGACCCGTATTACACGTCGATTCCGTTCTTCTACCATGCTCGCTTGGGCGCTGAAGGTCAGGCCCAAGTGGCCGGCTTCTTCATCGACAACAGCTACAAGGCCAGCTTCGACTTCAGCGAGCGGGACCGTTACCGCTACCTGTTTTGCGGTGGGCAATACACCGAGTACGTGTTCGCTGGCCCGAACGTGCCGGGCATCCTGGAAGCGTACTCGTCGCTCACGGGTCGCATGCAGCCGCCACCGCTGTGGTCGCTCGGCCACCACCAGTGCCGCTGGAAGGACTACACGCAGGACGAGTTCCTCGCCATCGGCAAGCAGTACCGCGAAAAGAACCTACCCTGCGATTCCTTGTGGCTCGACATCGGCTACATGGATGGCTACCGGGTCTACACCTGGAACAAGGAGCGCTTCAACGACGTGCCCAAGATGATGAAGGCCGCGGAAGCCGACGGCTTCAAGGTCATCACCATCGTCGACCCGGGCGTGAAGTTCGATCCGGGTTACTCGGTGTTCGAAGAAGGGCGCGCCAAGGGCGTGTTCTGCAAGACCGAAGCCGGCAAGCTGTACGTGGGTCAAGTGTGGCCGGGCCGCACCGTTTTTCCGGACTTTACGCTGGAAAAGACGCGCAGCTTTTGGGCCGACCTGACCGTCAAGCACCTAGGCCAAGGCATTGCCGGCATTTGGAACGACATGAACGAGCCCGCCACGGGCGACGTCGAGCCGTTCAGCATGCGCTTCGATCGCGACGGACAAAACTACTCGCACGAGCGCTTCCACAACCAGTACGGCCTGCTGATGGCAATGTCGACGGTCGAAGGCTACAAACGCTTCGACGCCAACACGCGCCCGTTCATCCTGAGCCGCGCGGGCTTTGCCGGCATTCAACGCTACGCCGCGCAGTGGCTGGGCGACAACTACTCGGACTGGGCCCACCTGCACATGAGCCTGCCGATGGCCACCGGCCTCGGCCTCTCGGGCCAGCCCTTCATTGGCGCTGACATTCCGGGCTTTGCCGGCACGCCCAACCCGGAGATGGCCGTGCGCTGGTTCCAGTACGGCACCTTGACGCCCTTCAGCCGCTGCCACGCCATCATGGGCGAGCCGGACCAGTATCCGTGGTCGTTCGGCGGCGCGGTCGAGAAGATCGTGCGCGAGTCGCTCGAGCTTCGGTACAAGCTTTTGCCGTATTTGTACGCGAAATTCTGGGACGCGCACGAGACCGGCGCGCCCATTCAACGCCCGCTTTTGTTCGATTTTCAGCACGACGCCGCGGCCCGCGAAACCGACGACCAATTCTTGTTGGGCGACGCGCTGTTGGTGGCACCGGTGCTGCAACCGGGCCAGGTAGCGCGCAGCGTCTACTTGCCCAAAGGCACTTGGTACGATTGGTACCGCGACGCCGCCCACCCGGGTGAGAGCTACATCAGCGCCGACGCGCCGCTCGAGCGCATTCCGCTGTTCGCGCGCGGTGGCGCGGTGATCGCCTGCCACGCCAAAGGCTTGAAGTCGACGGCCGAGCACCAAGCGCCAGAGCTGGAGCTGCACGTGTTCGTGCCTGGCGAAGACGGAGAATTCCGCTCGTCGCTGCACGAAGACGACGGGCAGACCAAAGCGCACGAAAAGGGTGCCTTCTTGCGCACCACGTTCGTGACTACCAGAAAGGGTAGTGAGCTACGCGTGCGCGCTTCCGTAACCGGTCAGGGTTATGCCGAGCACCAGCGCCGAATTTTCACGTTGGTTTTTCATGGTTCAGTGCAGGAAGTCGCGGTCAACGGACATCAAGTGGCGGCGGTCCGCGGTCGAGTGAAGCTCGACAACCGCGGAGAAGCCTTCGACGTCGTCGTCAAGCTCAGCAACTGACGGATTTTTCCGCGGCCAACGCCGCTTGCTCGGAGACCAACATGCAAAGTCGCACCAGCCAATCGCTCGTCCTTTCGCTGCTTCTGACGGCAGTCGCCTGCGCCTACCAAAACGCCGGCGCAGGCATGGGCGACGACAGCGGCGACGACACGACGGACGACGGCGGCACGTCGGCTGGCGGCACGTCGGCCAAGGCTGGCACTTCCAGCCTGCCCACGGCCGGCACCGTGAGCGCGAGCACCGCCGGCAAAGGCGGCGGTGGCAAGGCTGGCAGCAGCAGCGGTGGCAAGAGTGGCAGCAACAGCGGCGGCAAAGGCGGCAAGACCAGCACGGCCGGCACAGCGGCGAGCGACGGCGGCGAAGATGCGGGACCGGTGAACATGCCCCTGGTCGGTTTGTCCGTAACGTTCAAGGCGGACAGCACGGCCGACCCAGTCGATTTCATCGGTGGCGAGCTGGACGTGATCAACGACACCGCTCAGCCGTTGTCGCTGGCGGACGTGAAGGTGCGCTACTACTTCAGCAACGAGATCACGGCCGTGACGCCGGCGGTGATGATGAACTGGGCGCAGTTCGGTCCCAAAACCAACCTGGGCGGAGCCACCTGCACCGGCAAAATCGAGGCGGCGGCGACACCCAAAGCGGGCGCGGACTCTTACGTCGAGCTCACATGCACGGGCGCCAACGCTTCCGAGCTGACCGCCGGCACACTGCTCAAGATTTCGTGGAAGGCCGGCGCTCAAGGCCAGAATCAAAAATTCATCCAAGGGGACGACTGGTCCTTCGCCGACCCGACGAAGATCGTGGTCTTGAACGGCGCGACCATCGTCTGGGGTATCGACCCTGCTTGAATGGGCGCGGCTTGTGTCACGCTGTGCCAGCGCGTTTTGCGGCAGCGCGGAATCTGCGCCATTTTCGTAGTAGACGCCCTGGCACGGGGGTTGCTTGAGTGCTGCTGATGAATCGGGTGGCAGCGTTGAGACTTTCGCTATTGGTGTCCATGGGCTTGCTGCCGCTCGCTTGCAGCGGGCGGTTCGAGTCGAATGACGAGGGCGCTGGCGGCTCGGCGGGAACATCCGACCGCAAGCCGAACAAGCCAAGCAGCGCCGGAACGTCGAGCACCGGCGGGACTGCCAGCACGGGCACCGCGGGTACTGGTAGCCTGACGTCGACGCCCGCGTGTACCTCACCCAAGCTCGACAAGACGACCGGGCTCGTCACTTGCGCGCAAGGCTACTCACACCGGCCGAGCGCCGCGGCCTGCACGCCTCTCGCCGCAGGCGGAACTGGCTCGGGTGCGGAGCCGGACGAAGAATTCGGCGGCGCAACGGCCGCACCTAACTGCATCCAAGACCCCAGCCTGTGCGACAAGCTGCCGCACGGCTTCTGCGCGCTCGACGACATCGGTGAGGAGAGGAGCTACTACTGCGAGTCTGGTTGCGTGACCGACGCCGACTGCGGCGCCAATCACATTTGCATTTGTGGCCAGGCAGAATCGCCAACCGGTGGGCGTTGTGTGCTCAGCAACTGTGCGACCGACGCCGACTGCGGCAAGGGACTTTTGTGCGCCTCGTTCGTAGAAGGCTGCGGTCCTGGCGGTTTCGCGTGCCTGCGCGACGATGACAAATGTCGTTCGGACGCAGATTGCGAGAACGACGACTGTGGGCTCACGGGCGACATCTTCAGGCCAACGGAAGCCCACCGGGCGTGCGGGCTGTCGGTGTGCGGGCGCCCCTTCTTGATCGAACAGGAAGCGCGAGTCGCGCCGCTGTGCGAGGGGCGCGATTGGGGCCTCTCGAGCTTGCAGCCGCAACTCGAGCACCTGACGCAAGCCGAGCGCGCCGAGCAGGCCGCGCACTGGGCGCGACTGGGGCAGATGGAGCACGCGTCGATTGCGGCGTTCGCTCGCTTCAGCTTGCAGTTGTTGGCGCTGGGTGCGCCGCCCGACCTGGTGGAGGCGTGCACGCAGGCGCTGGCCGACGAGACGCGCCACGCGCGGCTCTGCTTTCAGCTCGCAAGCGCGTACTCAGGCCACGGTGTCAAACCGGGGCCGCTCGACATCGAACGCAGCTTGGCGGCAGCATCGCTGGCCGACATCGTCGATTTGGTCATCGCCGAAGGTTGCGTGGGCGAGACCAGCGCGGCGCTCGAAGCCTCGGTCGCCGCCGAAACCGCGACGGACGCGGTGATCGCCAACGTGTACGCCCAGATCGCCGAAGACGAGCAGCGTCACGCTGCGCTTGCGTTCCGCTTCTTGCGCTGGGCCCTCACGCAAGCCGACGCCGAGGTTCGGCCGCGTATTCAGCAGGCGCTTCAGGCCATGCCGGCCAACTCGAGCGGACGTGACGTGGTGGCGCCGTGCCTACGGGCGCTGCTCGGCCAGCAGTCGCCCGAAGCCGCAGCACTGTGTTGAGGGGTTGCGGCTCCGCGGACATGGCCTCAGGCTGGGGTCATGCAAGCGCCCCCCAACCCGCTGATGGCTCCGGCCGACGCCACGCAGCGCCTGGTCGACCATCGCCACGAATTTCTGGGGTTTCTGCAGCGTCGCTTGGGCCAGCGTGAGCTGGCAGAAGACATCTTGCAAGAAGCGTTTGCGCGCAGCCTCGTCAAGGTGGAGCAGCTCGAGCACGAAGAGTCGGCGGTAGCGTGGTTCTACCGGGTGCTGCGCAACGCCATCACCGACTACCGCCGTCGCACCGGCGTTGCGGATCGCAAGCTGGAAGAGCTAGCGCAGGAGCTGTCCGAGACCAGCGAGCCTGAAACGCACGCCGCCGTGTGCCAATGCGTGAAGGGTTTGGCCGCGACATTGAAGCCCGAGTACGCCGAGGCCTTGCAAGCCGTCGAGGTCGAGGGCCTCGCGGTCAAAGACTTTGCGGCCGCGGTCGGCATCACGGCCAGCAACGCCGGCGTGCGCGTCTTTCGCGCGCGCGAGGCGCTGAAGGTGCAGGTCAAACGCTGCTGTGGCAGCTGCGCCGACGACAACTGCCGCGACTGCACTTGCCACGCACCCACCGGCTAGCCACGCCCCAAGAGTCGTCAGTCAACGAGCCGATACGCCCGTAAGGTTTCGAGAAATTCGGGATCGGCCAGCGACGTGGGCGCCAGGTACTGGCCAGCCGGTGAGCGCTGCCAGGTGTTTTGGCTGCCCAGCGGCGCGAATCGATAGCGATAAAACGAAGCGCGGATGAACTGGGGCGGCCGCTCGGGGAACGGGTTCTCGGCGAAGAGCTTCAAGACCGCGGCGTCGTTGTGCAGCAACTTGTTGGTGAGCGAGAGAAACCAGCGCCGGTTGCGGTCTTGCGCCAAGGGCACGAACCACAGCTGCCAGTCGAGCCGATAGTGATAAGGCGTGATCAGGCAGGGCCGGCGGTCGACGCGGCCCGGCTTGCACGGTAGCTGATACTCCAGCCATTGGCTGTGCTCGTCCAGGCTTCGCGCGCTGGTGCCCTCGAGCACCACCTCGTAGCGTTCGCGGCTCACGCTACCGAACGCACCATACGTGTTCACGAGATTGAACGGATCGAACGACGCGTTCATGGCCTGGCGCGGAGAGAGCAGATTGACGACCGGGTTGAGGCTCAAGCAGGCGATCACGACCACCAACACGATGCTGACGACACGGCGACACCGCGAAGGCTGCGCGTGCGCCACGGCCGTGAGCCGCGTTTGCCAAGCCTCACGCAGGCGGCGCGGCGCCAGCCGCAACAGCAGCTGATCGTCGAAGCAAGCCAGGCCGATGATCAAGGTCAGCCAGTTCAGGAACGACAGGTTGCCGCTGGCGATCAAAATGCTCTGAAAAACGACGATGAGCGCGCCCGCCCCTATCCTGACCGGGCGCGGACCGAAGACGCCGAACGGGGCCAGCACCTCGACCAAATGGTTGAACAGCGTGCCGAGCTTGTGGAACCACAACGGCGCAGCGTGGAACAGCGGGCTGAGCGGCCCCGGGTTTGGCTGGGTCTCGTAGTGGAAGGCCAAGCACGTCAAATCGGTCCAGCACGAATCGCCCCGCAGCTTGATCAGCCCTGCGCCGAACATGATGCGAAACGCCAACCAGCGAAACAGCACCAACACCAACACGGGCGGCGGCGACGCAACATCGAATTCGCGCGGCCGCCAAAACGGCGCCAAGAAGATGGCCAAAAATCCGGTCTCGCACAGCAGCGAATCCCAGCCGTAGCCGTAGAAGATTTGCCCCACGTGCGTGAAAGACAAGTAGAGCGCCCACAACGCGGCGAGCAGCGGCGCGTTGGCGAGACCTGCCAACATTGCCAGCGCCCCCAGCAGCCCGAGCCAGGCACCCGCCTGGAGCCAGCCATCGCTCGCCGACAGCCAAAACAGGCTGGGTAGCTCCCAAAATCCCGCGCCGCGCGACCCCAACTGCGCCGCCACCAAGTCGAGAAAGCGCGCCGCCGGCAAGATGCCGCGACCACCCAGCAACGCCGGCCCCTGACGCACCAAGATCAAGAACGCGACCGCGTAGATCAAACCGATGCCACGCAGCAGCACGGCTCGAACCAGCCAAAATGAGTACACAGAGCGAAACGGCAACAATGGCGGGGCCCAAGGCGATGCTATCAAGGAAAAAGGCGGCGTTTCGAGGGCGCCGCGCGGCTTGGAGCCTGGTAGGTTAGGCGCGCTTGTTGCGACTCATTTCGTGTTTGGCGCTTCTTGCGGCAACGGCCCTGGTCTCGAGCTCGGCCGCCGCCAATGGCCGCTTTCCTCGCTCCGAGCGCCTGCTGGAAGATCCCGCGGACTCTTCGCATCTGATCCTGGGCGGCACTTTCGGCCTGATCGTGACGAACGACGCCGCTGCCACGTGGCACTACGTGTGTGAAGCGTCATTTGCCGAGGCAGGCCTCGATTTGGATCCGTTGGTCGCCTTGGCCTCGGATGGCGCGCTCTTGGCCGGCATCTACGCCGGAGTCGCCCGCTCCACCGATGCGTGCGACTTTCAACGGACGCTGGGCATGAACAACCGGCAAGCGGCGCCCGATTTTGCGCTGTCTGCCAGCCAGCCTGGCCGCGCCATCGGCGTGATGGTGCAGCTGCTCGAAGGAGGCCTACGCCGCAACCAGCTGTACCGCTCGGACGACGACGCCAAGACCTGGGCCCCGCTCGGCCCGGAGCTGCCGGACAGCATTCGCGCCGTCGTTACCGTGGACATTGCGCCTTCGGACGCCAACCGCGTCTACTTGAGCGGCCTTGGTCCGGACGACGCGGGCGTGCTGCTGCGCTCCGACGACGGCGGCGAAACCTTCACCGCTTCGCCGATCCCGATCGACGCGAGTCACGACGAGGTGCCGTACATTGCCGCGGTCGATCCAGAGGACCCCGACGCGCTCTACGTGCGCAGCGACAGGTGGGACTTCGTCGCCGACGACCAAGCCATGCACGCCAACGACGCCCTGCTGTACTCGAACGACGCGGGCGCGCACTTCACGGAGCTATTGCGCAAACCGGGCAAGCTGTACGCGTTCACCTTTTCGCCGGACACCCAAGAGGTCTTGGTTGGCTTCGGCGATCCGGTCGAAGAAGGCGGCGGCCGGGTCACCGAGCCAGAAGCTCTCGGCATCTATCGCGCTCCCAACGGCTCGAGCGCGTTCGAGAAGCGTTTCGCGGGTTCCATCGGTTGCCTGACCTGGACGGCAAACGGGCTGTACGCCTGCACGCTGGAGGCCGAGACTGGCTTTTCGCTCGGGCGCACCGCCAACGTCGACTTCGATCTCGACACACCCGCCGAGTTCGAGTCGTTGTTGCGCCTACAAGACGTGCAGGGGCCGCTCGAATGTCCGGCCTGCTCGTCGGGCGCGGTTTGTCGCAACTACTGGGAGACCACGTGCCAAGCCTGGGGTCGCAGCGACTGCGTCGCGCTGAGCCCTGCTCCAACGTGCGGCGCGGCGGGCAGCCCCGCCACCGCCCCCGACGACGACGGGCCTAAATCCGGTTGCGCGTGCCACCTGGCGCACACGCAGGGGTCCAGGAGCTCGTGGTGGGGGCTGCTGCTGGCCGCTTTTGCCGCGCGCCGCGCTAGCGCGAAAGCTCTTCGAGCAGCTCGCGCGCTTCGTTCTGCCGATAGCCAAGCTTACCCGAAGCAAACGGCAACAGCGCCTGGCGCGCCTCGGCGTCTCGGCCGAGCCTGAGCAGGCAGATGGCGCGGTTGTAGCGTGCCTCGGTAGCGAGGCGTCCGCCCGGCGCGGCTTGCAAATATGCGTTCCAGCCCGTCAAAGCCCGCGCGTAGTCGTGGCTGGCAAAATGCGCTTCGTGCGCCAAGCGATACAGATCGCCGTCGGTGTCTTGAAACGCAGCGCTCGAGCTGGGGGCGGCGCTGGGCTTGGCGGCAGGCGGTGCCTCGGTGGGCACGAGCTCCGGCTTCGCCACGGGTGCGGGCGCGGCGGGCGCTTCGAGCGGAGGCGGAGGCACCTGCACTTCTGGCGCCGTGGCGACCGCCTGGCTTGGCGCGCCGGACGTAGCCACGGCGCGCTGTTCGTTCTTGGGCGCGCTCGGTTGGCGGCTGTAGCCAACGAGCTGCCCGACGGCGTGAAACATGGCCGGCAAGCGGCCCGTCGCCGCGCCCCAGGCCGTACCGGCCGCCAAGCAAGCGGCGAGCGGCAAGATGAACGCCAGGCGTGTGCGGCTCTTGACCTTGCCCTGATGCAAGCTCGCCATGACGCGCGCGCGGGTAAAGCGGCCGTCACCGCCGTCGTCGGCGGTCTCTTCGTGCAAGGCGCGCGTTGCGGCTTTCAGGAGATCGTCCGTCATGGCACGCCCTCCTGCGATAGCTCTTGTCTGAGCTTTTTCTTGGCGTGGTGCAGGCGTGTGCGAACCGTGCCCTCGGGCACGCCCGTGATCTCGGCGACTTCGCGCGACGTTCGCTCCTCGACCTCGCACAGCACGAAGGCCACGCGCTGCTCGAGCGGCAGCGTGTCGAGCGCGCGGGTGAGCAGCGACGCCAACTCTTTGCGGCGCTGCAGCTGCTCCGGATCTTGGCTGTTGGCTTCCGGCTCGAGCGCGAGACGGCCCATGGCCGCCCGGCGGCGCGTGGCGGAGCGCACGTGGTGGCGGGCGTGATTGACGGCGATCGAGATCAAGAAGGTGCGCAACGACGACTCGAAGCGGTAGCCACGCATGGCGCGCGGCAGAGCCACGAAGACTTCGTGCACCAAATCTTCGGCGGCCGAAGCGTCGCCGACCAAGCGCGAAGCAAACGCTCGCACCGCGCGATGGTGCTGGTCGTACACCTCACCCACCGCCGCGGCATCGGCCGACACCAGACGAGCGACCAAGTCTTGCTCGTCTTGGGAGGAATCCTCGAGAGGTGCGGTGGGGGAAAGCACGAGACCGCCGATATTCATATCGCGACTCCTCGCCAAACTCGCGCGGCCCGCGCCAAACGGCGTGGGCTGGGGAGAGGAGCTGGGCTCGGCCTCGGCATACATGGTGTCAGTGCCCGGGGCCGGCCAGAGCGTTCAACGCTTCGTCAGATTTGTTAAGGATGGCATAAATGTTAATTAATATCCGCAACTTAGAAGAACCCAATCCCGACCCGGGCCTCCGGTGAGAATGCGGCGGGCGAGCCCCCGATCACCGTGTGGCGTGCGCCCGCGCCCACCAAAAGGTCGAGCTTCTCGCCCACCCGCCAGCCCAGCTCGGCCAAGTAGAGCAGCCGCTGCTGGTCGGGTGCACCCGAAGCGTCAGTGGTGGCCAGCAGCGCCGTGTAGTGCACGCCGGGCTCGAGAAAGAAGCCTTTGCCGAGCAGCAGATGCAGGCCGATGCCGCCGTCGTAGCTCAGTTTCTCCGAGGCGAGGTCGACCCCTGCACCCAGCTGGGTGAAGGCCAGGCCTGCCACCGACTTGATGGCGAGGTGTACCGAGCCGTCTATCGACGTCCACAGCAAAGGCTGCACGCGGCCGTTCTTGACGACGCTGATGAGACCGATGGCAGCGTCGACCTCTTCGGCGACGTTGATGATGCCGACCTGAAGGCCTTTGACGCGGCGGTGAACGTTGATGGGCGCGATCGCCACGCCAGCCAAGTCGCGCGCCGTGTTGACGCCCCCGGACACCTCGATACCCCGGTGTGCGGCCGACCAATTGACGCCAGCGCCGATCAGCACGCCCTCGCTAGGACCGCGAATGATGTTGGCGCCGGCCGACATGCCGATGCCGCGGAGCGATTTGGAGGTCGCAAAGCCTCCGCCCAACAGGGCACCCTCGACGTCGTTGGCCAGCGCGCCGCCGGCCGACGCCACGACCCCCTTCGCACGCCCGCCGCGCTGCAACGCGCCGCCCGTTCCCAGCAAAATACCCTCGAGGTCGTTGTCGAGCTGGGCATAGCCGACGGTCGCAATGACGCCGCGCGCGTTGCCGCCAACAAACACCGCTCCGACACCCACGGCAATTCCGAGCAGGTCCTGGCGGACCCGCAACGCGCCCAGCGAAGCCGCCAGGCCGTCGAGGCCTCCGGAATCGCCATAAGCCAGCGCCAACTGCAGGCGAAGCTCGCGCTTGGGGCTGTCCGGAACGAGCGAAAACGGCGTCACCAGCGTGGCGTCGAAGCTGTGCAAGGGGTCGCGCAGCAGGCCGTCGTTGGGCCGCTTCGGTTCGCTCGTCGCCGTGAGCTTTGGCCGAGCAGCTTCGGCCGCTGCTTTGTCGGCCGCCGCTTTGTCGGCCGCCGCTTTGTCGGCCAGCGCCTTGTCGGCGGCGGCCTGCTCGGCGGCGCGAGCTTCGGCCTCGCCTTTGCGGCGCGCGCGCAGCTCGTCCAAGAGCTCAGTCGCTTCGTCGCGCACCAGGTTCACGGTCAGCCAACTGACGACCTGGACGGCGCGCTTGCGATCGGGAGGCAGGTCGACGCTGCGCGACAGCTGCTCTCCGCTGGCCGAGGTGAACTGCACTTCTGCGTGAGCGCCCGCCAAGTGAACCCGCACCGCCGCGGCCGCCGCGTCGTCGATGAGCGTAACCTCGCGGCCCAACTCGCGCGCCAGTGACTCTTGCAGACTCGCTTTGTCGAAGCCTTCCGCTTGGCCCTCCACGAAAACCAGCAACGGTCCCGTCGGTTGCGTACTGGCAATCGGGGGACCCGTGACGCTGCCTGCGTTGCTGCCCGCTTCGTCGGCCCACGCCATTGACGTCAGCGCCAAACAAACGGCTGCCGCCACCACGGCGTGACCACGCGAAACGGAAGCAAGACTCATGGCGCTACCACGAAGCGGCAGGTGTAGCGGATCTCGGTCGCGACGGAACGCCCTGCTTTGTCTTTTGGCGCCGCCCAGCGCGAACCACTCAAGGTTCGGCTGCAAGCGGTACCAAAGCCTGCGGCGCTCTCTTCTACCAAGCTGACGCGGCGCACGACGCCATCTGGGTCGATGCGCGCCCGAACCTTGGCGGTGCCGCTCAGCCCGCGCTGGCGAGCGTCGGCGGGGTAGTTTCGCTCCAAGGCCGAGCCAAGCGCCGGTGGCGACGGGCGCGCGGAAAGATCTCCTACCGGCACCAGCAAGGGCTCGCTCACCGTCCGCAAGGCCGAAGGGACCGCGACGGGAGCGGTCGGTAGTGGCGCCGGGCGTGGGCGTGTGGGATCGAGCGCTCCGCCGTTGCCCAGCGGCATGCTGAAAGCGTTACCGGCCCCATCGCCCGCGAGCGTAACGCCTTCGCTGGGCGGCTCGGGCGCCACCGCAACTGGTGGCGGAGCCGGCGCGGCCGCGGCCTCAGGCTCCCGGGCGCGCGGCTTGGGCTTCGGGGGCTCGGGCTTGGCAGGCTCGGGCGGAGGCGGAGGCACGGGCTTGGGCGACGGAGCCACCTCGAAGCGCACCAGGGTCTTCTTGTGCGGAGCCGCGGTGCTCGCAGGCGCGGCGCCGAGCGAAGCATAGCCAGCCGCGTGCACCAGCAGGCTAGCCACGATGGTCCAGGGCAACCAATGGCGTTTGCCCATGGCAGCGTCCTCAAGGCTTCGCCAGGTCATCGGCGTCCACGTTGATGGCAAAGCGCTCTACGTGTTCCTGCCGTAGCAGATCGATGACGCCGATCACCCGACGATGCGGCACCGCGCCGTCGGCGGCGATCACGGCGCGTAGCTCGGGGTCGCGCTTTCGCGCACCGACCAGCCTTTGGCGGAGCTCGGCTTCGCTAGCGGGCACTCCGTCGACGTACAGCGCGCCCGACTTCGTCAGGCTCACGGTCAACGGCGCGGTGGTCGCCTCCCCGGTCTTGCCGCTCGGCAGGTCCACCGGAATCGAACGCGAAGCCAGGTAGGTCGCGGTCACCATCAACACCACCAGCAAGACCAGCACTACATCCACGAGCGGCGTAACGTTGATGCCCGTGATGGCTTCGTCAGAGCTAGATGAAGTCTGCATATGCGCTCCCTACCCCGCCTTTCTGAAGGCCAAGATTTCGTGCGCCAGTACGTTGGCTCGGCCCATACGAGCGCGAATCACGCGTTGAAACAGGTTGAAGGCCGCGACGGCCGGCAGCGCTACCAGCAAGCCAATCGCGGTCGAGACGAGCGCCTCACCGATTTCGGACATCAAGCCAGCCGACACCTGACCGCTCGAGCTTTGCAGCTCGCGAAACGAGCGCACGATGCCGATCACGGTCCCGAGCAAGCCGATGAAGGGCGCGTTGTTACCGAGCGTACCCAGCAACGCCAAGTTCTTCTCCATGCTCAGCTTGCACAGCTCACTCTCGCCTTGCATGCGCTCTTCGGCGCTGGCCACGCCCTCGGCCTCGAGCCCCGCCACCGCGACGCGCGCTTCGAAGCTGGGCGACTCCTCGAGCCGGCGGCGCGCCAGCTCCAAGTCGTTGTCACGCAGTAGCCGTCGCAGCTCCAAGCGCAGCCGCGCGGTGTCGTCGCGCGACGACAAGAACAGGACCGCGCGTTCAATCACGACCGCCAAGGCAGCTATCGAAAGGGCGATCAGCAGCCAAAGCACCCAGCGCGAGCCGTAGTGCGAGATGGCCAAGAGTCTTTCAATGATGTCCATTTTTCAGATAATTCCTTTCGTCACTGCACACACACGGCGCGCTCGGTGAACGCGCTGCCGCCGCGAAAATCGCGCAGCACCAGCCAAAAACGAACCAACCCGGGCTCCTTCGGCGCCGTCCAGCTCACCTGGCGCAACAGGTCCGCGCTATCCCAGGCGATGGTCTCGAAGGCGCGCGACAGGTCACCCTGGGTGGTGAAGTGCGACAGCTGCAACGACTCGCGCGCCGGGTCGAGCTTGCTCGGGCGCGGTAACGCGTCGCGATCGCTTTCATCCAGCGCAACCGTGATGCCGTGCTTGGAGCCTGCCGCGACCTCCACGAAGCCGAGGCCCGTGCAGTCGCCGGCCACGGCTGGCAATTCGGGCCAGGTATCTCCATCGAACGCGATGCTGTCGGGCTGAAGCTCGGGGTTCGAGTTCACGTCGCCGTCGTGCGCGAGCTCCAGCTCGAGCGCGATTGGCGTACCCGCGTCACTGCCGTCGCAAGCGGTGCCGTCCGCGTTGACCGAGCCGTCCGCACAAATGATGCCCAAAAGCGCCAGCCGCCCGCTCGAATCCAAGTCTGCCGGCACGTCGAAGGTGATGCTGGGTGTCGGCAGCTGGCCATTTTCGCTAGTAATCTCGGCAAATGGTGGGGCCGCGCAGGCTGGGCGGCTGCCGCGGCGCGGCTCGGCGCTGCATACCGCAAACGCAAATCCAACTGGCGTCTGCAGCTCGGGCGTGGCGAGCAAGAACGACGCCGTCGCGGTCTCGCCCGGCGCGGGCGCGGCTCGACTGGCGTCGTCCGCCACCTCGACGCGTCCACCCAACACACGAGGCTCGGCCACCAGCTCCACCGATTTCAGCGGCTCGTCGCAGCCGCAGATCGTGAGGCACGACAAGCTCACCGCCAGCAACATCCATCGCTCGTTCACAGCTCACCTCGCAGGCCCAAGTTCGGAAACAGCTGCACCCCAGTTACCGCTTCTCGCTTCGAGTAGTCGAAGCTGTAGCGGTACCCTTCTTGATTTTGCGCGATGTACACGTTCTGAACGTCCAGGTACGCCGCCACCTTCGCGGGCCCCACCTTCCACTCTTTCTCCACGCGCGCGTCCAGCTGGTGGAAGGCCGAGTCACGTCGGCTGTTGGTCGCGCCGTATCGAGGCAGGTAGACGCCCGTGCGCACGTCGTAAGTGGCGCCGGTGATGGGGGTAGTCGGGTTGCCGCTCACGAGGCGAAAGCGCAAGCCTACGTTCCAGCCACGGCCCAACCCCTGGCTGGCAGCTAGCGACAAAACGTGCGTTTGGTCGCTGTCGAACAAGCGCCAGTCGCCCCCCTCGCGGCGGCGTTCGCTCCGCGAAAGCGTGTACGCCAAGTAAGCAAAGCCGTCCGAGCGCCAATGCGCTTCGCCCGAGAGCTCACCGCCGTAAATGCGCCCCTGGCCCTCGTTCACGAATTGCGGCGCCTCGCGGTTTTCGGTGCCGATCACGATGTCATCGACGCGCTTGTAAAAGCCTTCGACGGTGAGCTTGGCGTCGTCGCCCAGCTTCTGCTCCACGCCCGCGCTGGTCTGCAGCGCGCGAAAGTGTTTCAAGTCCGGGTTGCCGATACCGGGAATCGATTGCCAGCTCTGCGGCGGCTGGCTGTAATAACCGACGCCTCCCTTCAGCGCGGTGGATTTAGTGACCTCGTAGCGCAGCGCGATGCGTGGATCGACGCTGGTGTCCTCGATTTCGCCGTAGTAGTCGACGCGCACGCCGGGCGAGATGAGCAGCGGCTCGAAGGGCCGAAACGCCAGCTCCAAGTAGGCAGCAGGCTGCGGCACCACGATCGAATCGTCCTCTACCGTGATGGCGCGCTGCCCAGCCATCGGGTCGCTGTCGTTGGGGTCGCCTTCGGCAGAGCCGGGTTGGGGCCCGTGGTACCTTCCCGCCAGAAACCAGCCAAAAAAGTCGCTACCGGCCGTGAGCCGCAGCGTGCGGTGAAGCTCGAAGCTCGCTTCGGCGCGCCCGTACAGCTCGGTAGCGTCGAACTTCTGCTCGGCTTCGCCGATGTGCTGCAGCAAGCTGATACGGCCGGCGGTCACGTTCGCAAAACCGGAGACGCCGTGCGCGCCGTTGTGGCGAAGCTCGAGCCCCAGGCGATGAAATTGAATCTTGCCCTTGAGGGTACCGGCCAGCGCTGGGTCTTCGTCGTTGGCGTCCGCGAAGAACAGCTGCAACGCGTCACGGCTGCCGTAGCCCAGCAAGCGCACGCGTGTGGCCGAGTTGATGCGGTAGCTGGCCAGCGCCTGGTAGTCGAAGTAAGTCGGCGCCGCGACGACGTTGTACGTGCCCTCGGGCACGAAATTCTCGAAGACGAAGTCGATGTTGCTGCGGCGGACGGCGGCGGCCACGCTCAAGTCTTCCGTGACGGGCGTCTCTACGAACGCCGAGCTGTCGATCAAGTTCAAATCCAACACCGCGTGCAGCCGGTCACGGTTCGGATCGCGCGCGGTGATATCGATGACGCCGCCCACCGCACGCCCGTAGCGCGCCGAAAAGTTCCCCGGATAGACGTCCAGCTTCTCGACCAGCCGCGAGCTCATGAAGCTCGTCAAGCCGCCGAAATGGAACATGAACGGCACCGGGATGCCGTCGAGAAAAACTTGGCTCTCGCCCGCCGCGGCGCCGCGCAAGATCGGGTCGCCTTGTCCGAGCGAGGTACGGGCGACGCCCGGCATGATCTCGATCGCGCGCAGCGCGTCGCCACGCGTGCCGGGCATGTTTTGCACGACCTGCTGCTCGACGCTGCGGCGAGTCACGTCGCGGGGCGGGGCCTCGACCTCGGCGGTGCCTTCGAACTCGAGCTCGTCCTCGGGCCCCGGGGCCTGCTGCGCGGCGGCTCGCGGGCTCAACGCGAACGCGAGCGCGGCGGAAAGACTGGTGAGAAGACTGAGTTGGCGCACGCACGACTCCCTGCCCGGCGGAACGCCAGGACTCAGTGGGTCCTCGCCCGGCGCCCAGCGGCGCAACGCGGACCAAAGTCGAAGCGCCGAACCAACGCTTCGAACCTCCGTGCCCCGCCCCGCCGCAACCGTTCAAATCGCCGCGAATTTTTTCGCGCGTCCCGTGGCCGCAACCCGCGTATCGCTCGGAAAATTTCGCGCTTTGGCGCGTGCTAAGCTGTCGGGTCCCGTGTCCCGGCTGGCCGCCCTCGCATTGCTCCTCCTACCCGGCAGCTGTGTGCCGGCCGAGCGGCAAGCAGGTGAGAACCAAGCCGGCGAACGTCCCAAGCCGGCACGAGCCGCGCGCGCCACGCTGGTGCCCATCGACGTCACAGGTCAAGAGCCGGAGGCAGCCGCCGCGCCGGAGCCCAGCGCGCTGCCGATCCTGACGCAGGCTTTCAAAGACGAGTTCGAACGCGAGGCGGTCGGTGACGACTACTTCGCGACCACGGACCAGTACCGCATCGACCGGGGTCGGCTGTGCGTGAAGGGGGCTCGGAACCACCCGCTCTGGCTGCGCCACCGCCTGCCGCTGAACGCTCGCATCCAAGTCGAGGCCGAGGCCGGGCACGACGACGGCGACATCAAGCTAGAGGCCTGGGGTGACGGGCACACCGCCGCCGCCCGAGTGTCTTACACGGACGCCACCAGCTACCTTGCCATCTTCGGCGGCTGGAAAAACCGCTACCATGTGCTGGCCCGCATGGACGAGCACGCCGCAGATCGCCCCGAGGTCGTGATCGAGCCTGGCAGCGACGATCCGCGGCAGCAGCCAGTGCTGGCCGGACACCACTACCGTTTGAAGGTGGAACGAACCGATGGACGCACGGTACGCTTTTGGGTCGACGACGTAGAGATGCTGAGCTTCGCCGATCCGCAACCGCTGCAGGGCGGAGGTCACGACCACTTTGCTTTCAACGGCTGGCAAGCCCCCGTCTGCTTCGACCACCTAGTCGTCGAGCCTTTGCCGAGCTGAGGAGATCTGGTGGAGACCGCTGAGCTCGACGTAGCGTTGGAGGAGTTGGAGGTTCGGCTCGAACGTCTGCGCGCGCTCTACGAGCAGTACTTCATGGGTCTGGAGAAGATCGAGCCCGCCATCGCGCGCAAGGACGTCGATCGGCGCATTTACGTGTTGCGGCGCGAGAAGATCCGCAACACCGCCAAGCGCTTCAAGCTGCAGACGATTATCCAGCGGTACAACACCTTTCAGCAGTACTGGCAACGCATCTGCCGCGAGATCGAGAACGGCACCTACAAGCGCCACCTGCTGAAAGCACAAAAGAACGGGCAGCTCTTGACCATCGCCGCGCGCAAGCGGCTCGGTCGCAGCGCTCGCGCTAGTCAACCACCCGAGGGCGCAACGCCCAGCCAACCACCTGCGCCGGCGAGCGCACCGCCGCCTAGCGCACCTCCTGTCGCCGCTGTGCCAGCGCCGGCAGCAGTCGCCAGCCCACCAGCGCCTGCCGCGGGCTTGGGCGCGCCTCCTTTGCCGCGCCGTCCCCCGCTGCCCCCGCGCGCCGGCGAAGGGGCGCCAGCCGCCGCCGCGGCGTCGCCCGCCGCTCCTCCGGCTCCGGCCGCCGCACAAGCGCCTGCCGCCGCCGCGGCTGCGCCACCCGCTCCAGCCAAGCCCACGCCCAAGGCGGCGCCAGCCCGGTTCGAGAGCCTCGATCTCGATATGGATTTCATGGGCGATTGGGATCCCAGCGCAGCGCGCGGTGCCGCGCCGCCAGCCAAACCAGCGGCACCTGCGCCGAAACCAGCTCCTGCCAAACCGACAGTCGCGGCGCCCGCTCCCGCCGTGCCCAAGCTGGCCGCCACGGCCCCTGCCCGTCCCGCCTCGGTTCCTCCGGCTCCAGTTGCGACACCGCCTCGCCCCGCTTCGTCACGTCCGCCTTTGGCGCCCTCGCGCCCGCTTCCGCTCCGCAGTCCGCCCTCACCGCGAATTCCACCGGCGGCCGCCGCGCCCCCCAAGCCTGTGGTTCGCCCCGCACCAGCCGCGCCCCCCAAGCCCGCAGCTCCCGCAGCGCCCCCAGCAGCCACGCCGCCCAAGCCAGCAGCCGCTCCCGCAGCGCCAGCCCCCAAGCCCGCGCCCGCAGCAGCCAGCAGCGGCGCCGTCGATGACGCGCGCCTGCGCGACCTACACACGCGCCTGCAACAGGCCAAACAACAAACCAAAGAAGCCAACGTCAGCTACGAAGGCCTCGCCAAATCCATCCGCGCCACCGAGGCCAAGCTCCGCGAACAGCACAAGAATCGCAAAATCGATTTCGACGTCGTGATCAAAGACGGCAAAGCCGTCGTAAAGCCGATTGTGCGGTAGCGCACAATGCGCTCTGAGTTTGTATTTGCGTGTTGGCGGCTGAGGCTGTCTTTGCGATCCTCCCCTGATTAACCACGGGTTTTGCGCCGGCCTCGCCGGATTTCCGACCCGCCTCGCTCATCCGATCGTGATCTTTTCTTCCAAGGTCGGGTAACCTCGGGGTTGCGCCCGCGGCGGGCCGCGGTCGCGGACGGCTCGTGACGCGTGAGCGGAGATCGACGGATGACGGAGATCGGCGGGTTTACGGCGTTGCTGCTGGAGCGACAGCTGCTTCTGGCAGGGCTGCTCGTGCTGGCTTGTGGGGGGCGCTCCACTAATTCCGATGGTGCCGCGGCGGGTGCGGGGACCGGCGCGATCACGGGCAGCGGAGCGGGCTCGAGCAGCGGGGGAGCGGTTACTCTCAATCCTGCGGGCAACGGCCCTGGGACTGGCGGAGATTACGATTTCGTCGACTGCGGGGATGGCCAGCGCACCATCGTGTCCGGCGTCGTTCGCGATCCGGCAGGGCGCGTACCTGTCTACAACGCAGTCGTCTACATCCTCTCCGGCACGCTTTCGTACCTCCCCGAGAGCGCGTCTTGCGAAGCATGCGCCGACGTTTCGGCTCTGTCCCGCGCGTTCACCGACGAGACGGGGCATTTCGAGCTCGAAGCGCCCGCGGGCGTCAACGTGCCGCTCGTCATACAGATCGGCAAGTGGCGGCGTGAGCTGGTCTTGCCCCTGGTGAAGGCTTGCAGCAAAAATCCGACGCTCGACGCGGAGCTCACGCGGCTGCCTCGCCGTCACAGCGAGGGGAACATGCCCATGATGGCCGTGACGAGCGGTCAAGCCGACTCCATGCCGTGCTTTCTGCGCAGGCTGGGCATCGCGGACGAAGAGTTCACGACACCTGCTGGAACCGGGCACGTGCACGTCTTCGCGGACTGCAACGCTGGACCCGGTACCGACGCGTTTGCCGCCTCGCGAGGCGGCGACTTCCCGCCCGTAAGCGCGCTCTACGAAGCCGCGAACCTGCAGCGGTACGACGCCGTGCTCTTGGGTTGTGATGACGGCGTTTGCCCCGAGCAAATTCCGCAATATGCGGAGGAGGTGCAGCGCTACGCAGACCTGGGCGGCCATCTTTTCTTGGCGCACTGGCAGTCCGCGTGGCTGCAAAGCGGCCCCAACGTCTGGCAGGGCCTGCTCGTTCCTCGGCAACCCCCACAACTTGCCCCCGAACCACTGCGTGCTCAGGTCGACGTCAGCTTCCCCAAGGGCTCGCTCCTGGCAGACTGGCTCGTCCTGACGGGCGCTAGCTCACAGCGCGGTGAGCTGGAGCTGCACGACGCGACGCTTCAATACAGCGCTGCGGCGTCGCCGATGAGGCGCTGGCTCTTCGCAGGCGAGAATAGCACGCCGAGCGTCGACGATTCGGTCTTGGGGCTCACGCTAGCGACACCGGTATCGGCGCCTGAAGACAAGCTGTGCGGCAGCGTCACGTTCACGGGCTTTCACGTTGCGAATCCCGCGCAACCGGACAGCTCGGCCGTGCGCTTTCCCGAGGGCTGCGCCGGGGTGGACCTGAGCCCGCAAGAAAAACTGCTCGAGTTCCTGCTCTTCGACCGCCCCACCTGCGTAGGGCACGGGCAAGTACCGCGCCGCCCCGTACCTCCTGCAATATCGGGCTACCCTGACGACTCAAAGGTGAGCTCGACCTCGAACTGACTTTTGGATCGCCTTTACCCTTACTGGTTCAAGAACAGGAACGCGCCGGCGCGGGCGGCCGTGAGGATGTCGGGCAGGCCATCTTGGTTGACGTCGGCGACCACGACCTGCGTGCCGACTCCAGCCTCGGAGTCGAGCAGCTTCGGCTCGTAGCGGGGGGCCTGGCCGGGCTCACGGACGAGTCGGAACCAATACAGCACGGCCGGCGCGTTCAATTCGCTGCCCAAGCCGTTGCCGTGGGCGCCCTTGCGCTTACCCGTGACGATATCTTTCAAGCCATCTTTGTCGAGATCTGCAAGCTCGAGCGCGTGAAGCTGCGCGAACGCGACCCCGTATTTTGCTTCTTCAGTGCGCGTGTTCATCAGCAGGTGCTTGGAAAAGCCTGAAGCAGTCTGCTCGAACCACGCCAGTCCCCAGCCGTGTGCTTGCAGGCTGGTGATCACGTCCGCGTCGCCGTCGCCGTCCACGTCGTCGGTGAACATCTGCGCTCCGCCATAGGATTCGCCAGCCGCGGCCTGACCCCAAAATTCCACCGGGTGCGCCTGCCACGGCGTTGCGCTCGCGGTTGCCGGCTGCTGCCACCAGCCGTCGGCCAACAGCAAATCCGCGCGACCGTCTCCGTTGACGTCACCGAGCCCCAGGCCATGCGTGTAGCGGGGCCAGTTGCCGTTCTCGGTGACCTTGCGCAGCGTCCAAGGCTGCGCGGGGCTGGCCCAGTCTGGTTGCACCCAGCCGCCGTAGCCGTTCGACATCGTCACGATCTCCGGCTTTTTGTCGCCGTCGATGTCCGCAAACGTAGCCGATTCATTGTCGATTGCGCTGTACGCAACGTGCTCCGCCCAATTGCCGCCGACGCCCTTGGGGTTCTCGTACCAAACCGCTTCGGCGCCGCCCGCCAGCCGAAAGGAAAGAATGTCGAGCCATCCGTCTTGATTCAAATCATGCACGAAGATTGAGTAACAATCCGAATCTCCCGAGACGTCGAAGGGCGTCGCACGCGGCGGCCTGAACGCTCGCTTTTCGGTAAAGCCCGGACCCGGGTACCAGTAGGGGCCCGCGATGATGTCGTTCTTTCCGTCGCGATCGAGATCGCCGTAGTTGATGCCCTCGGAGTAAAACTCGGCATTGAGTCGCGTCTTGAGGAAGTTGGGCTCGTGGCTCGTCGCGCCGCCGTTGGGCGCCGCCTGTCCGCCGGCGCCGCTCGTGCCAACGTCACCGCCGACGCCACCGCCGGCAACCGCACCGCCGCCCGTGCCGCTCGAACCTGCGACGCCGGTTCCAGCCGCCGCCATGCCGCCGCCAGCGCCAGCCGAGCTCGTGCCACCCATGGGCGGCCGCTCGGTGCCCCCGCCGCCTGCGCCCATCATCGTGCCGGGCGCGTTGGGGCTTCCACAGGCCGCGACTAGCAAAAGCCACCCCCATTGCGACGAGCTTGGCGAGCGCATGCGGTACCCACAATGAAGTGCCGCTCGCCCGAAATGCTTGTCAACAAAGTCGGCCGGCGCGACGGCTCCGTGAACCAAAAGTGAGTTCGACCTCGAACTGACTTTTCATTCGCGAGGACCCCCTCGGCGGCGGACCGAGCAGCTGGTGGGCCGCGGGCAGCCGCCCGCGCACCAGGCCGGGCCTACCTGGGAACAAAGTCGGCGAAGGAGGCGTTGCAGCAGCCGAAAGGGAGAGCGACCCCTTACCGGAACCGACCGCTGGCCTATGTGTCGGTCACGAGACGGCGCGCCGGTCGGCGGTCGGGCGGCTGGAGCTCGCCGGTTCCGACACGTACACGGCATTTTCGCAAAAAACGATGGTGCAGGAGCTGCGGCCGGCTTCGCGCATACGGGCACACAGCTCGGACAGCTCTTCGTCCGAGTCGACCACGTCGCCTTCGACGGGCTGGCGGGTGGAGGAGTCGTAGCGACAGTTGTCGATTGCTACCCAGAGGCCCTTGTAACGCTCGGAGCGGCAGAGGTCGGGCCAGGTCATACGGCTAGTCATGCGGGGGTGTCACTTTCACGAAGGAACGCGTCTTGGCGGCAGAACTCCCCTCTGCGCACAACGCTAGAAGCCGAGCATTTCGGGCGACTTCTTCGATAACTGGTGGACGGCAGGTGGCCATGTCCGGGTTGAAGGCTGGAGTTAAGAACAGCTCCCCGGGTCAGTCAAGGGAACGGCCAGTACTCTGTTTTACGCTGTCAGCAGAATTCCGCTTTCCAACGTAACTCCGAGCAGTTACTTGCAGCTCGAGCCGGCTAGCCCGCGGGCCGTACCTTTCACCCCGGCGGCGTCGGCGGCCGCAATCAGAGCTTTGGCGCGGTCGCACTGGCCGTTGAGGGCCGCCTGCTTGACGGCGCCCGAGGCGGTCCGCCCGAGGACGGCCCTGCACTGAGCCTGCTTGCCGGCGTCGGTGCAACGGCCGATCGACGCGTTCACTCCGCTGGCATTGCCGGAGGCGGCGGCGGCCTGGCAGGCGTCGCAAGGGTCGCCCTTGGGCGGAGCCGTCGTGCCGCCGGTTCCGGTAGGCTTGGTAGTTCCGGTGTTGGCCGGCTTGCTGGTGTCGGCCGGTGTGGCGGCGGTGCCGCCAGTAGAGGAGGAGGCAGAACCGCCGGTGGCCACCGGCACCTCGGGCGGGGGAGTGTCGAGCGGCTTGATCTCGACCGGCCCGGGCGACGCCGCGACCGAGGGCGTGGTGTTGATGGCGATGGGCGGCAGGTCGTCGTTCTGCGGCTTGTTGCTGCGCACCACCAAGATGAGGATGGCGCCCAGCAGCACCGCACCTACACCGACCAAACCGAAGATCAGCCCCTTGCCACTCCCACCACCCCCACCGCTTCGGGTAGGCGCGGGCGGCAGCGGCGCGGCGGCCGCGTGGGCCATGGGCGTCGGAACCGGGTGGACGGGCGGGGGTGCGTAGGGAGCGGCTTGCGCTGCACCAGCGGCAAACGCCGGAACGGCGTCCATGGAGGCGGTGCCGGTGCGAGCTGCGGCAGCCGTCTCGACCGGGTTCGCCTCGACGGTCATGCGACCACCGTCGGACAGCTCGCTGAAAAACTCGCGCGCCGTCGAAGGGCGCTGCTCGCGCTCTTTCGAGAGGCCACGCAAGATGGCTTTACGCATGCCGTCGGGCAGGTGCTTGGCGGGCGCTGAAACCTCGAACGGAATCGGCTGAGCGGTCATGTGCTGCGTCGCCCACTGCCAGGGCGTATCGGCTTCGAACGGCAGCTTGCCGGTGAGCATCTCGTACGACATCACCGCGAGCGAGTAGATGTCGCTGCGCGCGTCCAGCGCCTTGCCCGTGAACTGCTCGGGGCTCATGTAGGGCGGTGTGCCGAGCACCATGCCCTGCTGGGTCAGCTTGGCTTCCTTGGCGGCGTCGGCCGACTCGGTGCGCGCGGCGATGCCGAAGTCCAGCACCTTCACGAAGTCGGTTTCTCCCGCGCGGTCCGTCAGCACGATGTTCTCGGGCTTGAGATCGCGATGAATCACGCCCTGCATGTGCGCTTCGTCCAGCGCGCCGCACACCTGGCGCATGATCTTGATCACGCGGTCGGGCGACATCGGCCCTTGCTGCACGACGTCGGCCAGCGCCTTGCCGGCTACGAACTCCATCGCGATGTACAGGGTGCCGTCGGCGGTGGCGCCGAAATCGTAAAACTTGATGGTATTCGGGTGCTCGAGCTGCGCGACCGTGCCGCACTCGCGATGAAAGCGCGCCAGCACCGCCGGGTCCTTGGAAAGATGCTGATGCAAGGTCTTGATCGCGACCTTGCGCACCGTGGAGCCCATTTGCTGCTCGCCCACGTAGACGATGCCCATGCCACCTTCGCCGAGAACGCCGGTGATGCGGTAGCGGCCGCCAATGAGCTGGCCAATCATCGCGTCTTGCCCCTTCTCGGGCTCGACGGGCATCAAGCCGCCGCAGTTGGCGCAGAAGCGCGCTCCGTCGATGTTGGCATGACCACAAGCGTCGCACTTCATGTTGCTCGCGAGATTTGCATGAGTACCGCTCGGAATCACCAACATTGGACGTGCGAGGAATCCTTACGGTCTTCAGGGCAGGCCGGTTTGGCCCAGCTGGGCCTGTAGCGGCATTTCAGCCACCGCTCGGCTCTGACGAGCCAGGAGGCAATTCCCTACACAACTCTTGCGGCCGCCGACCGACTGGTGACCTGGCAATGGGAGGGTTACCCTATGGCAATGCCTGCGGGCGAACAGCAGCAGCAACGACCCAGCTCGGAAGGCGTGACGATCGGAGGATTCCGCTACGTCAGGGCACCACGGCCGCTCCACTTTCCGGAGCACGAGCAGGTGCCTGAGACGAAGTGGCACCTGGAGCTGAAGACGCTCGTCTATCAGTTCCTGAAGTTGGCCTTCGCCGACCGCGCTCAAATCGGTTGCGATCAGTTCGTGTACTGGGACGCCGCCAATCCGCGCGTCTGCTTGGCGCCGGACGCCTTTCTCAGGTTCGGTGGACCGGACGAGCTATTCGGGAGCTGGAAGGTGTGGGAACGCGGCGCGCCCCACGTGGGGGTCGAGATCATCAGCGACCACGACGCGCGCGATCGCAACTGGGAGGCGAAGCTCTTACTGTACCGTCACCTGGGCGTTCGCGAGCTGGTTCGCTTCGATCCCGATGCTGCCGAAGCCAAACTGCAGGTATGGCACCGCGTCGACGACGATCTGGTCGAGCGCGAGCCAGCTAGCGATTCCGTGCAAAGCAACGTGCTGCCCGGGCACTGGTTGGTCGTGCAGGATGCCAAGCTTGGGCCGTCGCTGCGGCTGAGCCACGACGAGCAGGGGCAGAAGCTGTTTTTGACTCCCACCGAAGCCGACGCGCAACGCATGCAAGCCGACGCGCAACGCATGCAAGCCGACGCGCAACGCATCCGCGAGCTAGAAGCCGAGCTGGCGCGCCGTCAACGCTGAGCAGGCGCGGGGGCCGACGGAGCCGGCGGGGACGCCTTCGCGCTCGCAGAGCCGGCCGGCACGGAAGGAGCTTTCGGCACGGCCGGCAGCAACCATTCCAACTCGGTGGCGGTGTTCAGCGCGCGATCGACCAACAGCGCTCGGCGTACGCGTGGGCTTTGCGGCAGCTGCAGCTTCACGCGCGCGATGGCGCGCTCGGACAGCGTGAGCGGCGCGTACAGGCGCTGCTTCGTGCCAATTTGCGGCTCGTCGGCGGCAGTGCCGGGAAAGTCGAAGCGGACCCGCTCGATGAGCTCTGGCCCGATGCCGAGCTCGATGGCGTAGCGGCCGAGGCGCCGCGGCGTGACGACGGGCGACGGCAACGTGACGGCTTTCACGGACACGACGCGCACCTTGCCCTCGCTCAGCTCGAGCTCGTATTCGACCTGTTCGGCTTGGCGCAGCGGCGTTGGATCGGGCGCAGTGCTGGGCGTGAACGCCGGCGCAACCGGCGCCGCGGAGGCCGACGCTACGGCGGCAGGCGCTGGCGCCGATGCGAGGGGCGCGGCGCGCTTTGCGCCCGGCTCACCCGTGCCGTCGGCGAAATTCGCCGGCATGACGAGCGTGGGCGCGCCTGGCTCGGTCGAATAACGCGCCGACGAGCACGCCGCGACAGCCAACGGCGCGAGCGCGACGCTGAGCGCCCAGACAGCCGTGAAGCGAGAAGCTGGATTGGAGGGCATGACGAGCGCGGCGCAACGTAGCCCCCCAGGGCAGCTCAGTCGAGCGCGCGCTGAAGGGCGGTCATGTCGCCGGCCAGCGCGGCCCATGCGTCCAAAAGCGACGCGACCGGCTCCGAAGTGACGCGCCGCTTTTGACCGGCCCCGCCCCACTGCACCCACGCGGAGTGCAGCAAAATCTGCGAAAAAGCGGAGACGGAGCCGTCCGCACCGGTCATGCGCGGAGGCCCGCCGTATTTGCGATCACCCAGCAGCGGCGCGCCATGGGCGGCGGCGTGCACCCGCAGCTGATGGGTCCGCCCCGTGACGGGTGACAAGGCAAGCAGGGCCGTGCCGCTCGTGCCCCGCGCGACAGCGTTGGCCGTAGCCACCACGCGGTAGTGAGAGTGCGCGCTTTGTGCGTCACGCCCGTCCACCGCACGTTTGCCGTGGCCCTTTCCGCCCAGCGCGTCGCGCCAGTCGCCCTCGGCCGGGGCGGGCACGCCCGCGGACAGCGCCACGTAGCGGCGGCGTAGCTGGCCCGCGGCGCGCTCGGCCAACAGCCGCTCGCGGCTTCGCGCGCCCAGCGTCACCAGCAGCACGCCGCTCACCCCGACGTCGAGCCGCGACACCGCGAACAGGCCCTCGACCTCGACGCGCAGCAGCTTGGCCAGCTGCAGAAGCACGCAATCGGCGCCACTGTGATCAGGCTCGGTGGGCAAGGCTGCCGGCTTGTGCACTGCGAACACGTCTTCGTTGTCGCTGAGCACGCTGATGTCCGCGCGCGGACGCGGCGCGAACACTTCGACCACCGAGGCAGCGTTGAGCTCGACGCGCCCCGGCGCTGCCCGCACGCCATCGACGAAGACGCGACCGTCGCCCAGCGCGCTCATCAAGCCGTGCTCGTCCAGCAGCTGAGCGAGCGGTAGTGGGCTTTCGACGACCCAACGAAAGAGCGGCGAGCTCATTCGTTGGCGCTGCCGAGCGCGCCGCTCGTCGTTTTCCGCACCAGCTCGACCAAGACCGGATCCGTCGTCAACGCAGAGCGCAGCTCGGCGCGCACGAACTCCAGCTGCTCGGGCGAAAGGCGCGCGAGCAGAGGCGCCACCGCGCTCTCGACCCGCGCGTCCAGGTATTGATCGACGCTGATTTCGCCGCGCTCGAGCGCCAGGAAGGCGTCGCTGGCGCCGGCCACCCCGGAGGATTGACTGGCGGCTTCTGCCGCGCCCACCTCGAAGGAGCCGTGCGCCGGTGCGGCCTCCGAAGGTCCCGCTCCAGGAACGACGCCGCCGCGTTTGCCAATGCCGTCGATGCTCATGGGAACCGTGATCTTCTCGGCACTCTATCCCGAATCAGCGAATGTTGCCGATCGCGTTTTTTACGGTGTCGTGACGCGCCTTCATCACGTTGGAGATGGCCGAATAGCTGCGGCTCTCGGCGCTGATTCGCTCCTGAATCTCGATGAAGTACAGGTTCTGGTTGGCGCTCTGATTCAGCGCGGCCTCGACCCCCCCGTTCTCTCCGCTGCCCCCGCCGGGCGCACCTGCGCCGGCCCCCGCCGTGCCCGCCGTGCCCTCGGGGGAAAGCGTGCCCGCGCCGCCTGCCGTGACCGCGCCCGCGCTCGTCTGCGCTGGCCCGACGTCCCCGGCGCTGGGCCGCAACGCTGCCGCCAGAATGGGCCCGCCTGGCAAGCGGCTCACCGCTTGCTCGGCCCCGCTCAAGATGGCGCTGGCGCCAGCGCTCATCATCGCCTTGAAAGGCTGACCTGGAGGCGCCGTGACCCGCGCCGCGCTGGGCGAAGTCGAAACCCCCGTGGAAGGACCGCCCGTACCGATTCGTGTCGTCATCTGCCAGCTGCTCCTTGCTTGGAAACCAGAACCCTCATCGGCAGGGCGCGCCCGCAGTTGCGAAAAAAAAGCGCCGGGCGCCTGCCTTGACAGGAACGGGCTCCCATGAAGAAAGTCCCCGCGACATGTGCGGAATCGCAGCCTTCCTGACCGGACCGGCGGGAGACGGAGAGCGGCAGGTTCAGTTGATGACCGACGCCGTTCGCCACCGGGGGCCGGATGACGAAGGCCTGATCGTCCTGAACGGACAAGAGGTGCCGGCCACCCTCGGACATCGGCGGCTGTCCATTCTCGACCTGTCTTCGGCGGGCCACCAGCCCATGTGCTCCCGCGACGGCCGCTTCTGGATCGCCTTCAACGGCGAGATTTACAACTACGTCGAGCTGCGCGCCGAGCTGGAGGCTTCGCAGGGGCCATTTCAGTCCAAGAGCGACACCGAAGTCATCCTGGCCGCCTACGCCGAGTGGGGCGAAGCCTGCGTGGAGCACTTCATCGGCATGTGGGCGTTCGTGCTGGTGGACGTGCGCGCGAAAAAAGCGTTCGTCTCGCGCGATCGCTTTGGCATCAAGCCGCTGTACTACGCGGTTTGGAGCGGAGGCCTCGCGTTCGCGTCCGAGATGAAGGCGCTGCTCGAGCTTCCCGGCTTCCCGCGGCGCGTGCAGCCTCAGCGCCTGTACGACTACTTGGTCCTGGGCATGACCGATCGCGAAGGCGCGACCATGTTCGAGGGCGTTTTGCAGGTGCCGCCCGCGCACTCGGCCATGGTCTCGCTGGACGGCCCAGCCAAGCTCGAGCCGCGCCGCTATTGGGCCGTCGACGAAGCCAAGCGCTCCGATGATTCGTTCGCGACCGCCACCGAGCGCGTGCGTCACCTCTTTTTGGAGAACGTGCGGCTGCATCTGCGCAGCGACGTGCCAGTCGGGGCCGCGCTCTCGGGCGGCATCGACTCTTCATCGATCGTGATGGCCATTCGGCACCTGGAAGGCCGGAACGTGGACCTGCACGCGTTCGGCTACGCCGCAGGCGGCGCCGAAATCGACGAAGAAAAGTGGATCGATCTGGTCGGACGCGAAGCGGCCGCCATCGTGCACAAAGTGCGGCCGGGTGCCTCGGATCTGGCAGCGGATCTGGACGAGCTGATCCGCGTGCAAGACGAGCCTTTCGGCAGCACCAGCATTTACGCGCAGCACCGGGTATTTCGCGCCGCCAAAGAAGCGGGCATCAAGGTGATGCTCGACGGCCAAGGCGCCGACGAGCTGTTCGCCGGTTACCGCCACCACATCGGCAGCTTGCTCGCATCGCAGTTCCTGCGCGGCAGCTGGGTGGACATGACCAAGCTGCTGCGGAATGCCAGCAAGCTGCCTGGTGCAAAGCTCGGCGACTACGCCGGCTGGATGGGTCAAACCCTGCTGCCCCCGGCCGTGCAAAGGCTGGTGCGGCCGCTGACCGGCAAGAGCCTCACGCCCGACTGGCTCCGCAGCGAATGGTTTGCCGAACGCGGCGTCCAGCTCCGCCCCATCAAGGCTTACCGCGGCGGAGATCCGTTCCGAAAGCATCTGCTGCAGGCGTTCGGCGACGTGACGCTGCCGCACCTGCTGCGCTACGAGGACCGCAACTCCATGGCGCATTCGATCGAAAGCCGAGTGCCGTTTCTCACGTCGCAGCTCGCCGAGTACGTCTTCTCGCTACCGCCCGAGTACCTGATCGCGCCCGACGGCACCACCAAGGCAGTGCTGCGCGCGGCCATGCGCGGCATCGTGCCCGACGCCGTCCTCGATCGCCGCGACAAGATCGGCTTTGCGACGCCCGAAAAGCAGTGGCTCACGGCCCTCAGCGGCTGGGTCGAGAGCATCCTCGACAGCGACGCCGCCGGCCGCATTTCCGCGCTCAACCGCGACGCACTCCGGGCCGACTGGGCCGAGCGCATCGCCGGCCGGAAGCGCTGGGACTGGACCTCCTGGCGCTGGATCAACGTGATTCGCTGGGCAGATCGCTACCAAGTCGAATGCTGAGGCCAGCCTAAACTGGCCCTTTGGCCGGTGGACGAGCGGGATTTTCTGAGGCATGGTTCGCCCGACTTTAGGTTAGGGAAAAGGCTAGGAAATGCCCGAAAACAATCCAGTAGTTCGTGATGTTGCTCTGATTGGCGCAGGGCATTGGGGGAAGAATCTAGCGCGCGCTTTCGACGCACTCGGCGCGCTGGGCCTCGTTTGCGAAGCCAGCCCGGCCGCCGTCGACGCCATCAAGAAGCAGTACCCGCACGTACGCACCACTGCCTCGTACGCCGAGGTGCTGGCTGACGCTTCGATCACCAAGGTCGCCATCGCGGCTCCCGCAGCGCTCCACTACGAGCTGGCCGAAGCCGCGCTCAAAGCCGGCAAAGACGTGTACGTCGAAAAGCCGCTGTGCCTGCGGCTCGACCACGCCGAGGCGTTGGTCAAGCTGGCCGACAGCCTGGGCAAGACGCTCATGGTCGGCCACCTGCTGCAGTACCACCCCTGCGTGGTGAAGTTGCGCGAGCTGGTCGCGGAAGGCGCGCTCGGCAAAATCCTCACCATCACCTCCAATCGGCTCAACCTCGGCAAGTTCCGCACGGAAGAAAACGCGCTCTGGAGCTTCGCCCCCCACGACATCTCGGTCATCTTGTCCTTGCTGGGCGATCGCGTGCCCGAGTCGGTGCGCTGCATGGGCAACGCCTATTTGAGCAGCAATGTGGCCGACTCGACGCTCACGGTCATGCGCTTCTCGGGCAACGTGATGGCGCAGATCTACGTGACCTGGCTCAATCCGTTCAAAGAGCAGAAGCTGACCATCGTGGGCAGCGAGGGCATGGCGGTCTTCGACGACACCAAGCCCTGGGCCGAAAAACTCACGCTGTATCGCAAGTACCTGAGCTGGGCGAAGGGGCAGGACCCGGTGCCGCTCAAGGTCACGGCCGAGGTCGTGACAGTGCCCGAAGGCGAGCCGCTGAAGGCCGAGTGCGACCACTTTCTCACCTCGTGCCGTGACAAAAAGCGCCCGCGCACCGACGGCCCAGAAGGCCTACGCGTGTTGCAGGTGCTCGACATGGCCCAGCGCAGCTTGGAAGCGGGCGGCGAGGCCATCGCGCCGCAAGTGGCCGCTCCCGTGCGCGCGTTCTTCGCCCACCCGACGGCCATCGTGGACAGCGCGGCCAACATCGGCGCAGGCACCAAGATCTGGCACTTCTGTCACATCATGGCCAAAGCCGAGATCGGCGAGCGCTGCATCTTCGGCCAGAACGTGAACGTGGCCGGCGGCGTGGTGATCGGCAACAACGTCAAGGTACAGAACAACGTGTCCATCTACGCGGGCACCGTCGTGGAAGACGACGTGTTCCTGGGCCCTTCCTGCGTGCTGACGAACGTCACCAACCCGCGTTCGCAGGTGAACCGCCATTCGCTGTACGAGCGCACGGTGTTCCGCCGCGGCACCACCATCGGCGCCAACGCAACCATCGTCTGCGGCATCACGCTCGGCCGCTACTCGTTCGTAGCCGCCGGCGCGGTGGTGGCCAAGGACGTGCCCGACTACGCGCTGATGGTCGGTAACCCCGCCCGGCAACAGGGCTGGATGAGCCGCCACGGCCACCGCTTGAAGGCCGGCCCGGACGGCGTGATGGTGTGTGCCGAGTCGGGCCTCAAGTACCGTGAAACGTCGCCCGGCGTGCTGAAGTGTCTGGATTTGGACGAGGACGCGCCGCTGCCGGACGCGCTCAAAGTTGGCCAAAAGACTTACGACGAGCTGAAAGCCTGATCATGCAATTCATCGATCTGAAGACCCCGCATCAACGCTACAAGGCCGAAATCGAAGGCCGCATGAACGCCGTGTTGGAGCACGGCGCGTTCATCATGGGCCCCGAGATCGCCGAGGTCGAAAAGCAGCTGGCCAGCTTCGTGGGCGTCAAGCACGCCATCACGACCTCCAGCGGCACGCACAGCCTCGAGATCGCGCTGCGCGCGCTGGGCATCGGCTACGGCGACGAGGTCGTCACGGTAGCGTTTACTTGGATCAGCTCGGCCGAGGTCGTGCCGTTGGTCGGCGCCAAGCCGGTGTTCGTGGACATCGAGCCGGTGGGCTTCAACCTCGACGTCGCCAAGCTCGAGAAGGCCATCACGCCGCGCACCAAGGCGATCATGCCGGTCAGCTTGTTCGGTCAAATGCCGGACTACGCAGCCATCAACGCCATCGCCGCCAAGCACGGCATTCCGGTGATCGAAGACGGCGCGCAGAGCTTCGGTGCCACCCAAAATGGCAAACAGAGCTGCAGCGTCACGCTCGTTGGCAGCACCAGCTTCTTCCCGGCCAAGCCGCTCGGCTGCTACGGCGACGGCGGCGCTCTGTTCACGGACGACGACGCGTTGGCCGCCAAAATCAAGGCCATCCGCACGCACGGCGGCGAGAAGCGCCACCACCACACCATGGTGGGCACGAATGGCCGCTTCGACACGCTGCAAGCCGCGGTGCTGCTCGGCAAGCTGCCGCACTTTGCCTGGGAAGTCGGCGAGCGTAACCGCATCGGCGCGCGCTACTCGGACCTGTTGCGCGGCCACTGCGTAGTGCCCGAGGTCGTAGCCGGTAACAGCCACGTCTACGCCCAGTACACCATCCGCGTGAAAGACCGCGACGGCTTGGGCACCAAGCTGAAGGAAGCCGGCATTCCCACCGCCGTGTACTACCCCAAGTGCCTGCACGAGCAGCCCGTGTTCGCCGGCACCTCCGCCTGGGGCGACCTGCCCGAGTCCGAAAAGGCCTCGCGCGAAGTCATCAGCCTGCCCATGCATCCCTACTTGAGCGAAGCAGACCAAGACAAGGTCGTCGAAGCCGTCAAGAAGTCGCTCGGCTGAGGCGTCAGCAGTGGCCGAGCAAGGGCGAGCCGGTGTCCGACTCGTCAAGCAGACGACGCTCTACACGCTAGGCATAGCGGCGACGAGATTCGCGAATCTCATCCTGCTACCGCTATACCTGCGCACGTTGTCCAAAGAGGACTACGGCGCGCTGGGCGTGCTCGAGCAGTTGGTGCAGCTGCTCGTGATCTTGACCATGGCCGGGGGCATGGAAACCCTGGTCAAGATCGGCACCGAGGTCGACGAAGAGCCGGAGCAGCTGCTGCGCCTGGTGTCGACGACCACGACCTGGATGGTGCTGAGCGGCCTGAGCTTTGCGCTGTTGGGCGCGCTGGTTTGGCCCTGGGTCGGCAACACGCTGGGCGGCATTCCGCTGTGGCCGTTGGGCTTGTGCTCGCTCACCAGCGTGGCCGGGTCGGCTGCGTTTCAGTCGCTCTCGGCCTACCTGCAGGTCAAAGGCCAGGCGCGCACGCACACCTTGTTTCAAGCCATGCGCACGGCCCTGAACGTGCTCTTCGGCGTGCCGCTGTTGCTGTTCACGAACCTGGGCGTGACGGCGCTGTTGCTCGCGGCCTCGCTTTCTTACTGGCTCAGCACGTTCCTTTTGGCGCGCAAGCTGCCCGCGGGCTTGAAGCCGATGATCGACTGGCTGCTGCTCAAGCGCGTGCTGCGCTACGGCCTGCCCTTGATGCCGCACTTTGCGGCCGCCTACATCTTCCAGGCGCTCGACAAGTTCATGCTCGCCGGCTCCGCCAAGCAGGGCCTAGAGATCGCCGGCATCTACTCGGTAGGCTCGCGCATCGCGTCGGGCGCCATGATGCTGGGGCTGGGTATGCAGCAAGCGTGGCTTCCGTTCTTTTTCAAAGCCGCCAGCCAAGATGACGCGAAGAGCTGGGAGGCGGTGCGGCGTTTGTCGTTTTGGAGCATGGCCGGCATGGCCACGTTCGTGTCCGCGCTGGCCCTGACGGCCCCAGAGGTCGTGGGGCTCATCACGCCCGGCGGCTACAGCACGGCCGCCGCCGTCACGAGCGTGCTGTGCCTCGGCACCTTGTTCCGCACCGGCGCCCAAACCGCCGGCGCCGCCATGTTGAGCACCGTGAGCGGTGCTTCGCGCATCTGGCTGGCTTCGCTGCCGGCGGCGGCCATCAACGTCGTGCTCAACGTGTGGTGGATTCCGCGTTGGGGCGCGCTGGGCGCCTGCTGGGCCACCACCCTAGCCATGGTGTGCAACATGCTTTTCACCGTGGGCATGGCGCGCGCCGTGAAGGCCGTACCTTTTCGCTACGCCGCAATTTCCTCGATCTTGCTCGTATCGACAGCGCTGGTGGTCGTCCCCGGCGAAACCCCTCTGCTGCTCCGCCTGGCACTTTGCGGCGTCGTGCCACTCTTGGCGCTCTTGCTCGACTGGCAATTCGCCAAACAAGAGCTGCAAAAAGTCTTGGCTCGCCGCACGACGAGCTAGCGTCCGCGGCGGGCGTACTCTTCGAGCGTTTCGACGATCAGGGCCGTGACGTCGACGCGGCCGGCCAGGTAGGCGTCGCGGCGCTCTTGCGCGCGTGCCTTGCTGCCAGAGTCTTCCAGCACCGCTAGGCACAAGCGCAGCGCCTCTTCGGTGTCGGTGGTTTGCTGCAACAGGCCATGCCGCTTGAACTCGTCGAATACGCCCGCGGCCAACGTGTTGACCAAGACGGCGGGGGTGCCGAGCGCCGCGGCCTCGGTTGCCATGGTGCCGCCCTCACCGACGCACAGGCGCGCGAACGCCATGACGTGATGAATTTGCTGGGGCGGAACGCGCAGCTGGTACTTGGCTAGCTCCGGCGGCAAGGGCTTTTCGGAGGTGACGAGCGGGCGCGCATGGCGCTCCAGAGCTTGAAGAAAGCCCAGCATTTTTACGGCGTTGAAGCCGTGCTGGCCGATGTCGTGCACTGCTTGCCAGCTGACCAGCCGCACCAGGCAGTACGGTCGCTCGGGCTCGATGCCCAGGCCGCGCACGAGCTCGGCATCGGGCGTGAAGTACTTGGGGTGCAGGTACGCAAGGTCGTGAGTGCCCGCGTACAGCACTTGCTTGGCCACCTTGGGCAGCGTGTAGCAGTCGGGGCTGTAGATGGCGCTGGCGAAGGGCCAGGTGGCGCGATGCCCCCAGCTGTGGTGCTCCGTGTCGTCCCACACCACCGCCGGCTTACGCAGCAGGAACGCCGCCTGCGCCGACCAAACTCCGCCAATCGCCGTCACGACGTCGGGCTTGAAGCGCAGGCCCAGCCTGACCAACTTGAGATCACGGCCCAGCATGCGCAGCGGGCGCAACTTGGGCGGCAGCGGCGGGCTGTTCACGACCTCGTGCTGGATGCCGAACGCGCGCAACAGCTCTGCCGTGATTTCCTTGGGCTGCACCGAGACCAGCACCTCGTGACCGCGGGCTTTGAGCTGCGTGATGGCGTGCCGGAAAAAGTGCACGTGGCCGGGGTGGACCATGTCGACCAACACCCGCATCACGGATTCTCCCGCTCGCTGTCGAGTGAGCTATCGGGCGCGCCGTCGGTGGGCGCGTCGGCCGCGCTCGGCGCGACCTGGCTGGACAGCTTGCGCAAGTAGAGCTGGTCTCCATCCAAACGTTCCGCAAGCTCGAAATGGGCCATGATTTCAGCGTTGAGCGCCTTGGGCAACCGCCCACGACCGATGGCCAAAGCGCTCACCTCCGCCATCTGTTCAGCGGCGGTATCGGCGCGCAGCCGCTCTAGCGGCGCGGGCTTGGGTGAGAACAATTCGCGAGCCGAAGCGTCCACGTCCAGCTGCTCGACGCGATAAATGCCTTCCGGATATTCGCGGAGCCCCGAGACCAGCACTAGGTACTTGCCGATGCGCGGCGGCGGAGTCTTGGGCAACTCGGCCAACTTGAGCTTGCCGAAGCGCTGCGGGTTCTCGCCGTAGTGGGTGAACAGCTCGTCGAACAGGACGATGTTGTTCCAGCGCGCGGGTTTACGTTGCCCCGGCGGGTACAGCAAGTGCGTCACGTTGCGCGACACCAACAAGTCGTAAAAGTCACGGGCGTCTTTCAAGCCGGCGTAGCTGGTGTAATAGGTGGCACCGCGAATGTCGCTCAGCACCGTGCGGTCGAGGCCCAGCAGCCCCTTGTAGTTGCGCGCCAGAATGACCGCGTTCTTGGGCGTAGCGGCGGTGACCTGCTGCTGCGCTCCGTGTCCGGGAAAGCGCTGATCGTCGTAGCTGCCGTTGTAGCCTTGCCCGATGAGATCGAGCGCCGATTCCAGCTCTTTTCGGCCGTAGAACAGCATGGCGTCGCCGCCCCAAATCAGCTGCAGGCCCACCAGCGGCACCAAGCCAACTCGCGCTGTCCAGCCGAGCTCCCACACGCTGACCATGAGCGCCAGCGCCATGCCGATGCAACCGTCGTAAAAGCTCAGCAAGTAGCGATCATTGGCGGCGGTGTTGGCCCAAAGCATGAAGGCCACCACCAGTACGCCGCTGACGCCCAACAGCCGTTTCTTTCTCGGTAACAGCAGCGCGCACGGCAGCAACAACGAGAACAGCGAACCCATGTAGGGGCGCCGCTTCGTCAGCGAACGGTTGCCGGTCGTGAACGAGTAATTGAAGACTTTCTTCAGCGCCCACAGCTGCCGCTCCACGCCGCTTTCTTTGGGCGAGAATACGCCCGCGCCAGGGCGCTCTTCATAGTAGCCAGGCGTCGCCTTGGGCCAGCTGCTCTTGAACACGCCCTGCGCGAACGGATAAGCCGGGTTCTTGTAGAACGCGACGTTCTTGGCAAAGTGCGGCGCGCTCACCAGCACCAGCGTGAGCGCGATGGCCCCCGCGCCCAACGCCAACGGCCGCCAAAACGATTGCTCGGGTTGGCTCCAACCCGTGAAGCGACGGTACAGGTGCTGCACCACCAGCCACGCCAGCCTGACCGTCACCGCTACGGCGACGCCCCCCACCAAGTAGATGGCCTGGTACTTCACCAACAGGTGGCCGCCGAGCGCCGCGCCCAGCAACACGCACCAGCGCCAGTCGAACGCTTTCAACGCGCGCGCCGCCGCCAGCAGTGCGGGAGCGGCAAAAAAGCCCAAAAAATGGTCTGCCGACCCGCCAATGGATTGGTCGTAAACGAAGATCGAAGGAAACAGAAAGAAACCCGCCCACAACCCGCGCACGTCGCGACCACCCAGCAACCACCGCGCAAGGGCAGCGGCGCCCACCAGCCGCCAGACGACAATCGAGTACTCGAGGTGCAGCGACAGCATCCAGTGCTGTGGCAGGTGCTGCAACTTGGGAACCAGCAGCGCCCAAGTGTGCACCATGCTGGTCAGGTGCGGGAACGCGCGGTGGGCCTCGCCCGGGAACGCCACGATGCGGCCCGTGCGCGCGTAGTCTTGCGCGGTCGGGTAGTGGTACCAGATGGCGTCGAAATTGATGACCGAGACGTCGAGCGCCTCGAGGTACAAGAAGAACAACGCCACCGCGCCGGCCATCACGGACACGGTGCCCAACACGCGCTGTAGCGCGCCAGGTGCGGGAATGCCGGCTCGCCACGCGAGCAGCTCAGTCAATAGTGCGCGCGCATCGGTCGCGCCGATGGCCAAGAACGCCAGCGGCAGCGCCACCGCGGTCGACGCTTTGAACAGGCCGACGAAGCCGAGCACGTACCAGCCGAGCACGAACGCAGTCAGGCCCAGCAGCATGCTGTGCAGCAGCCGCTCGAGCGCCGGTAGCTCTCGCTCGCCCAGCAGCCGCCTGAGCAGAAATGATCCGAAGGCGACCGAGCTGACGTTGAACAGCAGCGTGTAGCCCCAGATGGGGGCGAGCCGCCAAATCAGCCACTCACGCACCGGGTAGTGGTTGTCGACGGTGGTGCTGAAGAGATAGGCACCGATGCCACACACGACCGTAGCCGCGAGGCCGCCCAGCAAGCGCTGAACGCGGAGGGGAACGGCTAGCCGCGAAAACATGATCAGAAAAGTCGCGAGAGCCTAGTCAAAATGTTCCCAGGGAGCCAGGGCCCGAGCCGCACGGGCGCCGCATGGGTGCCACATGGGCAATGGGGACCGTGGGCGTGCTCCTACCCTCGCTTTTCTGCTTCCGCAATCGCTTGCGCCCTCCCGCAAGAAGTGAGTAGCTCGCCCGCGAGATGTGGGAGAAGTTAGGGTCAACCAACGGGCAGCGCGCGCTCAAGTTAGCGACGATTTCGGCGCTGGCGCTTGGCCTGTTCTTGCGCGTCTACCTCTACGCGATCCGGCCTTCGACCATGTGGGAGGACGAGGCCTACTGGGCGTGGAAGACGCTGACCCTACCGGTACTGAATCAACCTTTCAGGCCAGCCGGGTTCTTGCTGTTCACGAAGTGGCTGAGCAACTTGCTGGGGCCGAGCGGCTTCACGTTCCGCGCGATACCGTTCATCGCGTCGCTGGTCGGTTTGCTGGCCACGCCGTACGTCGCGAACCGGCTATTTCGCTCGGAGCTGACACGCTTGGCCGTGGTGATCGTGATGGCCACGCACCCCGCCGCACTCTCGCTAGCCGTCGAGTTCAAGCAGTACGGCGTCGAGCTCGGCGTATTCGTCGCGATTTTGGCGTCGTACCTGCACTACCGGGAGCAGCCGAGCAAACGCAGCTTGGCGCTGTTGCTCGGGCTTGCGTGGCTGGCGTTTTTCTTCTCGCTCATCATCATCTTTTTGTATCCGGCACTGTTCGGCGTGCTGCTGTGGGACGCCTTCCGGGCCAAGCAATTCCGGGCGCTGGCCGGTGTGGCTGGCGTCGCGCTCTTGTGCGTCGCCACCATCGTGACCATGTACTTCACGAGCTGGCGCCGCATCGATCCGGAGTGGCACGAGAAGAAGTGGGGCGACAAATACGACGTATTTTACGCTCCCAACAGCGAGGAAAGCCGCGCCGCCTGGAGCGTTAAAAAGTACATCGCCGTAGTCACCCTGCCCAACTACGGGCGCGAACGTTGGCCCGCCATCAGGCTGAGTGACGCCCAGCTCGAGCGCGCCGCCAACCTCGACCGCTACTTCTGGCTCGGCTTGCACGGGCTGGGCATTTTTTGGCTGATCCAGCAGCGCCGCATCCGTGAGCTGTTGTGGCTTTGGTCACCCGTCGGGGTGATGACAGTGTTCAACTTGCTGGGGCGTTGGCCCACCGGCGCGTTCCGCACCAACGCCGGCTTCATACCCTTCACGCTCTTTCTGGCCGCCTTCGGCCTGGAAGCCGCGACGTCGCTGCGGCCGCAGCTGGCTCGCGTATTTCTGCCGCTGGGCTTCGCGCTCGTGGTGGCCCCGCCGCTGATCATGCGGCCGGACTGGTTCGTCAAGGGCTGCTTCGCGCCCCCCGGCCAGTTCAATGAAGTGTTCGACGCCTTGGTGAAGAGCCCCGCAGAGCCGGGCAAGACCGTCGTGCTGATGGAGAACTCGAGCTGCCGGCCCTGGAAGTACTACGCCAACTACGACGCGCAGTTCGAGAAGACCACGTCCCCGCAAATCCGCGCTTTCCAGCACATTGGGATCCTAAGCTTAGAATTCCACGTGGACAAGTTGTCGC
>JADMIO010854385.1_pt1 | contig 97742 bp, 69 predicted proteins | sample 8958161 | NCBI WGS metagenome assembly JADMIO01 (sample SAMN16585339, study PRJNA669376) | soil metagenome | isolation source: Crop rotation soil | place: USA: Cullars Rotation, Alabama | collected 2011
GCGACTTCAAGTCACGTGAATTCCAAGCTTCGGATCCCACTGTGCTGGAAAGGTGGGCCCCAGATGGCCAGTCGATTGCGTACGTCTCGGACAGAACGGGAGCGCCCAACGTCTTCCTATACGACCTGCGCACCCAGCAGCATTCACAGATCACGAATGTGCAGGGAGGTGTGAGTGCGATTACCGAGTATAGCCCCGCACTGAGCTGGTCACATGCCACTGACCGGTTGGCATTCACGTATTACGACAACAACGACTACACGGTCTGGACGATCGACAATCCGCGATTGCGTGCAAAGCCGGTTGCCGTGCCGACAACGGTGGCGACGAACACCCCGGCGGCGGGGGCGGGTCCGGGTACTCCAGTGCCAGGAGGACAGCTTCCCCCACCCACCGTGAGGGATTCGACGGCACCCGACGCAACATCAATGTATCGCTCGGTCCACGGGGCGCGCCCCTCCGCACGTGTCGCCAATGGCGAGGGGAGCGACAGTACGGCGATGACGACCGTGGCAGCGATGCTTGCCGATCCGAATACAGGGCTCCCAGACACACTCACCTTCCACGATTCGCGCTATTCGGTGAGCTTCACCCCCGAGTACATCTCCGGGGCGACGGTCGGCGTTTCCGGTGGGAATAATTTCGGAACCTCGTTCTGGGGTGGTACTACATTGGTGCTGGACGACCTCACGGGGGACCACCAGCTCGCGGTGGGGGCAGCGTTGTACGGGCGGCTCTCCGACGTGAGTTTTCTCCTCGGGTATGCTGACCTGAGTCACCGGCTGCAGTATACGACGGGACTGTCACAGGACGTGCTGTATATCAATACCGGTGCGCAGCAAATACCGCTCTCGGACCGGGTTCGTGACCAGTACGTCTTCACACGCTACGTCACACGGTCGTTGGGAGGGAGCGCAGAGTACCCACTCAACCGGTTCACGCGGTTCGAGCTCGGGGCACAGGCCAATGTCATCGCACGATCCGAGGTCGCCCAGAACTACGACTATATCGATGCCGGTGGAGGTGCCGTCTACCTCGACGTCAACTTCGAGAAGCTCCAGGACCTCCGGACGCTGAGCTACGTCTCGCCGCTAGGGGCGTTCGTGTCGGACAACACCCTCTTGGGGGTGACGGGCCCGATCAGTGGGCGGCGCATGCGGTTCAGCGTAGCGCCAGCGATAGGAAACATCCGGTGGACGGAGTTCCTGGGTGATTACCGGCGGTACGATCCGATCGTTTTCAACACGCTCACGTTCGCGACGCGTCTCTTCGCCGATGCCACGGTGGGCCGCGACGAGGATCTCTTCCCCAAATACATTGGTCGTCCAGAGTTCGTACGCGGGTACGACCAGTCGAGCTTCTATAGCGGGTACTCGTGCGACTCGTTCCTCGGGACCCCGAACTCGATCGGACAGCCGTGTGCGACGATACAGCTTGTGGGGACGCGTGTCGCGGTGTTCAACGAAGAGCTGCGCTTTCCGCTCATCCGGCGGTTCGATCTAGGAGCTTTGCCAGTCGGGCTTCCGCCGACGGACGGGCTTTTCTTCTTCGACGCTGGACTGGCGTGGAGCGCAGGACAGTCGGTGACGCTGTCTAAGCCGGCTAACTACGACTATACGCTGCAACGGTATGTGATGCGGAGCTACGGGTTCGGGATCCGAGTGAACCTCTTCGGCATGGCGATCCTCCGGTGGGACTTGGCGAAACCGATTGACCGGTTGAACAACCAGAAGTGGAATTGGACCTTCTCGTTGGGCCCGAGCTTCTAGCAGCCAGTTCTCAGCCGATACAGCCGAACGGTCGATTACCCCGCGCAGAAGGACTGTCATGACCATTTTGCGGGGTGCACCGGGTCTAGGATTTCGCTACTTTTGCCCGCGTGTCTTCCCTCACGTGGCAGCTCTTCAAAGCACCACCGAATCAGTGGCCTCAATGGGTCCGCGCGTGCGGCGGCGGGGTTTTTCACACACCGGCCGGCTTACTCGTGGACACCCCACGCGGGACTGCTGTGTACGGTCATCTAATGTCCTCCTCGGGACAGACGATGGGCGTCAGTGCCGTTGTGCAGTACCGTTGCCGCTTGACGGTGCGGGAGCGGCATCTCCATTGTCCGACGCTGCCGGCCCTCGCCCCAGGCGTCGACCCCCAGCTGGCCCTCACCACGCTCGAGGCACAACTCCGAAACATGGGGTTTGCCGACGCCCACATCGGCTCGTACGACGCGGGGTACCTGCCGCCTAGTGGCACGGCGCCGCGGCTGGAGTATATCATCTCGATCCCTCCCTCAGGCGATGTGCTGCCGCAGCTTGGGGAGACACACCGTCGCTACGTCCGGCGGGGAGAGCGCGAAGGGTGGGCCCTCCGCTTCTTGAGTGGGGCCGAGGCCGAAGCCGCCATCCTCTGCGTGCAGCAGTATACGGCGGCGCGCGCCGCGGCATTGCAGCGGGGGTTTTCCCCGGTCCATGGTGTTGCCTGGGCTAGTACCGTTGTCCCCTCACTCCCACTGCCGGACTATGGGCTTGCCGTGCTCGGGGCGTATCGCAAGGAACACCTACTTTCGTCTATCCTGATTGGGTGGGCAGCGGCGCGCGCGTTCTACCTCATCGGAGGCTCGACCTCAGCCGGGTACCAGTGCGGAGCGGCCGCCTGGCTGCATAGCCAGGCGATCCAAATATTTGCGGCACAGGGGATCCGAACCTACAATCTGGGGGGGACCCCGATAGATGCCGCAAGTGAATCGAGCCCGGCGCACGGTTTGTATCGGTTCAAAACCGGATTCGGGGTGTCGCCCGTCGAACGGCGTGGTGTACACTGGGAATTGCGGCCTAGACACACGAGACTGCACGGACTCTTCACGCATCTGCTGCGCAGGCCGCAGCCGTAGGACATGGATCGTGGATCAGCAACGCCCTATCCTGCTCATCGACGGTGGCTCACGGGGGGACATCGGGGTTATCCGGTCGCTTGGGTTGGGAGGCGTCCCCATCCATCTCCTGGTTACAGACCCCCGGTCGCCTAGCGCGGCATCTCGCTATGTGCAACGCATCTATCCATTTCCCGGACTTGACGCAGACGACGAGCTATGCCTAGCAGCGATCCGAGCAGCAATAACCGAGATGCAGGAACGCCCGGTGATGCTTGCGACAGGAGACCGCGCCTTGGCCTTGATGTCCCGGCGGCGTGTCGAGCTCACCGAGATTCTCGATCACGACCTGGCTGCGGCGGACGTGATCGAGGCGTGTCTCGACAAAAGTCGGTTTGCCCCTGTTGCACGACGCCTTGGTCTTCCAGTGCCAGAGACATTCGTTCCAGAGGATTTGGATGACGCGCGGGCCCTGGCAACCCATCTCCCCTATCCGGTGTTTGTCAAACCCATCCGCCGGTCCGACTGGGAAGGGTTGCCTCTAGAAATCGTGCAATCTGTCAAAGGACAACGATTCGATTCGCGAGCGGCGTTTCTCAGATTGCTAGAGGCCCTCGACACACGGGGAGGGGAGCGTTTCATTGTGCAACGCTTTGTTGACGGCGGGGATCACGAGCACATGTCGGTACACGCCTATCTTCTCCCCGACGGGACCATCGCGGGGACGTTCACGGGCGCTAAGCTCCGCATTTACCCGCCGCACGCCGGGGTCGGGGCACAAGTCTTGAGCCGCCGAATGCTCGAGCCCGAGGCGTTGGCACGACAGGCGCTCCAGGCACTAGGCTATACCGGCTTCGCCATCCTCCAATTCAAACGAAACGTGCAGAGCGGTGCGTACGACTTGCTCGAGATCAACTGTCGGTATTCAACATGGACCGAACTCCCGACGCGCGCCGGATGTAATTTTCCTCTGGCGGCGTACGCCACGCTCACAGGCCAACCACTTCCGCCCCTGGAACAACGTGAGGGGATCTCCTGGTTGGATCTGGAGCGGGACCTCTTGGGCATCAGTACCTATCGCGCCGCCGGTGAGTGGACCTGGCGTGCTTACATCAGATCGCTGGCAACGGTCCGGTGCTGGGCCTATTTCGCGTGGGACGACCCGGCCCCCTTCTTTCGAAAAGTCCTGCACCAGTGAGCCGTACACTGGACGCCGCCACGGAACCGACCCGCATCGACGCGCGTACACGTCATACGGCGGTACGGGACTTTTTCGCGACACACCGCCGGAGCTGGCTCGATCGGTACGGGAGCAACAGCTTCGACGCCCGGAACTATCGTCGTCGCTCGGACGTAGCGCTCGCCTTCCTGAAGCAGGTCCCGCCGGGCTCGCGGAAACTCCTCGACGTGGGGTGTGGTGCAGGGGTACAGGCGGCCGCCGCCTATCAGCTGGGGTGGACCGTGTTCGCCACGGACTTCACCCTGGAGCTCCTGTGCCAGGCCCAAGAGGAATTTCGAACGCCCCACTGGATCTCGGCGACGGCCGAGGAACTTCCATTTCCGGAAGGCACGTTCGACGCGATCGTGATGCTCGGTGTGATCGGGTACGTGAGTGATCCGACGACGGTGTTGCGATGTATGCGCGCCTTGCTCGTACCGCAGGGACACCTGATCGTCTCGTGGGCACACGACCACCCACTCCTCGAATCCGTCAGCCACGCTGTGAGTGCTCTCCCGGACCGGCTCTATGGGGCGGCTAAGCGGTGGTTGGTGGATAGCCCTGCTGCAATCCCGGCAGCTAGGGCCGGTTTTTACACGTCCTACAATCGGTTCTGGAGCCACCAAGCATTCACGAGCTTGGTGACCGGCGCAGGCTTCACGATGCGACAGACACGCAGTGTGAACTTCGGCCAATTCCGCTTCATGGATTACCCACTCTGGCCGGAGCGGGTGGATGCACTCGTCTCCGCCGCACTCGAGCGTGCCGCCCGCATTCCCCCACTGGAATGGCTTGGCCAGTTCAGCAGAACTCACATCGCGCTGGTCCAGCGCAGCGGATAATTGTATGCAGCAATTAGAAAACATGCAGGATTCTGAGGAATGGCAGACCCGCGTATCTTCCTTTTTCGGGGAACACGCCGCGCACTGGAGCGGAAGGTACAGTACCACGCAGTATGCCGACTGGTGGGACTACCAGATCCGCGGACGTATTGCGCTCGAGTGGCTCGCCACGTTGGGCCGGTCAGGGGGACGGCGTTTGCTGGAAATCGGCTGCGGCGCCGGGGTCCAATCTGCTGCCGCAGCCCAACAGGGATGGGAGGTCGTCGCAGTCGACCTGGCGGAAGGGATGCTAGCGGAAGCACGGCGGCAGAGCCTGGAACCGGTCTGGGTCGCCGCGGCCGTGGAAGCCCTCCCACTCAGGCCACAGTCCTATGATGTCGTTTTGATGAACGGAGTGATTGGTTATCTCAAGAATCCCCTACAGGCGTTGCAGTTGGTGCGAGCACAGCTGCGCCCTGGGGGCAAACTCATCGTGTCGTGGGCGAGCCCCCATCCGTTGCTGTTCGAAACCGTGAGCCGGCGGGTGAGCGCCGTCCCCGACGCGGTGTATCTGGGACTCAAACGGATGGTGACCCGCCAACCCTATGCCGTACCGGCCACTGAGCCAGGCTTCTATCAACAGCACTTACGGCGGTGGCGCCCGACGGAGTTCTACACCCTGCTAGCAGCAGCGGGGTTCACGATCAACCAGGTTCGTTCCCAGAATTTCGGTCGGTTCCGGTTCATGGATCGTCACGTGTGGCCGGAGCGGGTCGACATCGGGATCTCAGGATGGCTGGACCGTCTGGCCGGAATGGCACCGCACCGGCGGCTACGTGACGGAGCACGGACCCATATCGCACTAGTGACGACGTGAGGACACCAGAGCACAGATGGCAACCGCCCCTGGAACGCAACGCCGGAGCATGCACAACGCTCTCCGCAACTACACTACCATAATAATGGGGCATGACGGGGCAACCGCCTGACGCCCCCCTGCCATTCGATTAAATTGACGCGGTGCGAACCAGGATCGTTCCGCTCGTCTTCGTGCTGCTCGTGGCGGCCGCATGCCGCAATACCGACAAGCACGACGCCGCGCACGGTGCGCGGGCTACGTCAGTGGGGACTCGAGGCCCCGACCCAATACTCCTGAGAATCCCCCGCGCTGGGGGGACGGCACGGGCGTATATATATCCTAAGTTAGACTCGGTCGTTTGGACGGGCGATGCGACCTCTATCGAACGTGTGCTCGGCTTCAACCCAGAAGAAGGGATCCTCGCTATCGTGGATGGACGAGGTGAGCCGGCACGGATCGACCTGCGACTCGGCGAGGCATCGGTCGCGAGCCAGGCGCGGCTTGCAGCACTCACTTCGGTCAATGGAACGGATATTTACGGTATCGACCGAAACGGAGCGGTCACTCGTTTGACCCGGAGTGGAGACTGGACCTTTACTCCGCCCAGCCCGGCGCGGGTGGTTTTTCCCACTACTAATGGGCAGCTGGTTGTCGCCGGAGCGCGAGCTGGGGAGACGGTGATCTGGCGAGTCCACCCCCCGGAGGCTCGTCTTTTGGATACCACGGTGCTGCGACTCCCTTTGCATGGAGTTCGAGTGCAGGTCGGAGACCGGATGTATTTCGGGACGGACACGGCACTAGTCGGAGTGAAAATGCGCGACCTTTCGATTGTTCCATCGATTCGGCTTGGCGGCCGGGTGGTGGCAGTAGCACCGACGCCGAGCGGCGATCGCTTGTTCGTGGCAAACGATGGGGCCACAGCCGTATCGGTCGTCGACCGGTACACAGATAAGGTTGCCGGCCAGATCGAATTGCCCGGCGTCGTCAGTGAGCTACGGATGGACCCACTCGGGCGTTATGTGCTCGCACGCCCGGCACACGGCGATTCAGCATGGGTCATCGCAGTAGCGACGGACCGACTGGTGGGGAGCATCGAGACGCGCTGGACGGAAGATCTTCCGGCATGTGCCCCGGATGGGGCGATCGCCTTAAGCGATGGGAGAGATGTGATCTTCGTGGATGGAGAGACGTTACAGGCGGTACGGACGGTTGTGGGAGGGGCAAGCGACTTCTGGTATTTCACTTTCTGGAATGGGTTCCGGGCTCGGGCGGCTGGGTTGGATCGACCGGTGTCGTTCTCACGAGCTGCAAAGGATTCTACAGAGAAAGACAGCGCTAGAGGCGACAGTATGTCAGCCAGTACCACCGCCCGCGATTCGGCTACGACGGGAGGAGCCCCTGTGCCGCAAGCACAGGCACCTACACCCCACCAAGTACCTCCTCAGGTACCTGGGACACCAGCCACCGCAAGCGCAGCCTCAAGTCCCACCCCAGCATCTGCACCACATAAAGTGATACAGACGTTCGTCGTCTCATTCGCCGCACTCTTGAACGAACCGAAAGCCCAGGACATGGCACACAGCATAACAGTCAATGGTGCCAAGGCGCATGTCTCGACAGTCCAACGGGCTGGGACGATGGTCTATCGAGTCGTGCTCGGACCGTACTCCTCGCGTGAAGCGGCGGAACAGGCTGGCCGGCAAGCTGCGCGGCCGTACTGGGTCTATCCCAACGAGCCGTGAGCCGGGTGATGTCAGTACCACCAGCGCCAGAAACGGAATCGACGGCTGGGTGGGAGGCTGCCGGGCGACGGATCGCGCCGATGCTGGGGAGCTACTCCGCCGCCGTGGTGACATCGTCCGACGAGTTGGCAGCCGCGCATTTAGCACTGGGCATTGGGAAGACCGAAGCGGAGCGCCGCCGAGTGGCGATCGCCGACCTAGTGGGCGAGGTCGAACCGCTACAAACACTGGTGGCCTCTGGCGATCCACACGGGATCTCGGACAGCTTCACGTACGGGGTGTCGCTCAACAAGATCGCACAGCCGGTCGGCGAAACTGGAAATCTGTTTGTCATGCCGAGCGGAACCGGGAGTGTCTCGGACCCAGAAGTCCTGCGGAACACGCGCTGGCAGCGGCTGGCTAACGGTTTTCGTGAGGTGGGGGCGCTCCTCCTGCTTGTCGCACCGGCCGATGCACCGGGATTGCAGGAGCTCATCAAGCACACAGACGGGGTTGTCCTAGTTGGGACGTCACCGCTCGACTTCGCGCCATATCTCAACGTCCTGGCGCGGGTCCCCTCCCCTGCCCCGGTCGCGTCACCGGAGTCGCCACGGCGTACAATCCCGAGGTGGCGGCTGGCAGTCTACCTGCTACTGCTCACTGCGCTGGTTGGAGCGGGAGCGTACATGATGTACGTACGCTCCCTGGAGCAGGGCCACCCTCGTCCCAAGGCAGTCGTCCGGGTACCAGTACCCACTGCAATCACTCCCGCCGAAACACTCACCATCGCCCCACCCACCAACCCGGCCGACTCGGCCATCGCGGCAGCATATGCGGTGGAACTCGAGGGGTGGAACATGGCCGAAGATGCCAGACTCAAACTGTTCCAGCATCGAGCGGCGCTTCCGGCGGGGACGATTTCGCCAGTCCCCGTGGGACCGACGCGGGAGATCTACTATAAGGTGATCGCCGGGGCTTTCGGGTCGCGCTCGACTGCGGAGAGGCTTCTGGCCACCCTTCGGCGCAAGCAGATCATTCAGGATGTTCCGGGAACCGTGGTCCGCACACCTTACGCCCTCCTGATTGACAGCGCCCCGGCCGGGCAGACAAGCGCGCTCGTACAAAAGTACGCAGGGATCAACCAACCGGTCTACGTACTGCAGCAATCCGACGGAACGCTCAAGCTGTACGCCGGTGCCTTCGAACGTCCCGAGGATTCGGCAACGCTCATGGTGGCGCTCCGCGCGGCGCACCTCAACCCACTTCTGGTCTATCGCACGGGGAGATCACCGTAATTGCGGTTAACTAAGCTCGAGCTGCACGGCTTCAAATCCTTCGCGGACCACACGGAGCTCGTCTTCGAGCCCGGTGCCACAGCGATCGTCGGCCCGAATGGGTGCGGTAAGTCGAACGTCTCCGACGCTGTCCGCTGGGTCTTGGGCGAGCAGCGGGCACGTGCATTGCGCGGGGCCAAGATGGAAGAGGTGATCTTCCAGGGGTCGTCGGCACGGCGTCCGGTGAATATCGCCGAGGTCTCGCTGCACTTTGAGAACGACGACGGCGCACTCAACATCCCCTTCCGGGAAGTGGTGATCACGCGGCGGTTGAGCCGCTCGGGCGACAGCGACTACTTCATCAACCGTGCTCCTGCTCGACTGCGCGACATCCACGACCTGGTACGGGGGACAGGACTCGGGGCCGATTCCGGTGTCGTCATCGAATCTAAGATGATCGACGCTCTCCTCTCCGACCGTCCGGACGATCGACGCGAGCTGTTCGAGGAGGCGGCAGGTATCGGACTGTACCGAGATCGCAAGCGAAGCACCGAGCGGCGGCTGGAAGAGACGACACTCGACCTGTCACGCATCGACGACCTGATCAACGAAGTACAGAGCCAGGTACGCTCGCTCGCCCGCCAGCGGAAGCGGGCCGAGCGGCACACCGAGCTCATGGGGCGCCGGTTCGTGGTGGAGATCGCACTCGCCGCGCGCGAGATGGCGGCGTGGCGCGAAGAGCTGGCGACGTTGCAGGGGCGTCTGGCCGGACTGCGCGAAGGGGCACCGGGGGAACACGAGCACGTCGAAGCGGCCGAGGCAGCGCGTGACGCGGCACACGGTGCGCGCGCGGCGGCGGAGGGGACGCGAGCCGAGCTCGCGCGACTCGTTGCCGAACAACGCCACAGTGTGCAGCAGTTACGCAGCGAGATCGCCGTCGCCGAGGAGCGGCGCCGCAACGCTATCGCCCGGCGCGAACGGGCGGAGGAAGAGCGCCGGGAAGGGGGAGACACAGCCGAGCGGGTGGACACCGAGTTGCACGAAGCGGTAACCGAGCGGGAGCAGATTGGCCGTGAGCTCGGGACGGTGCGCGAGGAGCTGGACGAGCGCACCCGGATGGAGGAAGCGGCACGGAACGCACTGGCCGCGGCGCGCGCCGCGGTGGAGCAGGCCGAGCACCACGCGCGCGATCAGCGCGAGCGCACGCACCGGATCACGTTGGACCGGCAGTCGACCGAACGTGAGATCCTCGAAACTACGCGACGACGCGACGCACTGCGGGCCGAGCAGCTGCAGCTCTTCGACACCGCCGAGCTGATTGCGCACGAAGTCGAAGAGGCCAAGGTAGCGTTGGATCATGCGCGAGTGCGGGTGGTCGAAACGTCGGAGGCATTGGAGGGCGCGCAGCGGGCCGCGCAGGCTGCGCGCGATGAGGACGCCGTCGCGCGCACCGAGGCGCTGCACGCCGAAGAGACAATCACGGCGCTCGAAGGGAAGCTGCACGCGCTCGAAGCGCTCGAGCGCGAGCGTGTAGGGCTCGCACCAGCCGCGGCACAGCTGCTGGCCGAACGTGACCGGTTCGGCGACGGGACGATCCTGGGGCCGTTGAGTGACTTCATCAGCACGGAGAGCGAATCGGCGACGTTGGTGGAGCGGTATCTTGGCGCCAACGTCCACGCCGTTCTGGTGCGCGACCGCGCGGCCGCCGAGGCGATCCGCACCTGGCACGCTGCGACCAACCCGGGGCCACTTCTTCTCCTCCCCGTTGACGCCATCAGCGCCGAAGTAACCGACGGCGCCGCCGATGATCTAGCAGAACGCGTGCAAGCGGCGGCCGGCGCCGCCGGCTGGGTGCGGGCACTGCTCGGGAAAGTTCGCTCGGTCGAGGACGGTACCGCGTTCGTCGACGCACGCGGTGCGGTCTGGCTCCCGGCCATGATCACCGGCCCCGGCCCGCTCCGCCGTCGCGCTGAGTTGAACAACGTCAAGGTCGAATTAGCCGAAGCGGTGGCGCTGCGCGAACGTGCGGCGCTGGCCGCTACCGCAGCGCGCGACGCTATGCAGCGTGCGGTGGCTGCGGCCAACGAAGCGACCGACCTCGCCAACGCCGCCGTGCGCGAGGTCCGGCAAGGTGAGGACCGACTCAGCGAAATCACACGCCGGCACCAGCGCGCCACGCGCGAGGTATCCGAAGCCGAGACGATGGTCGCCAAGCTCACCGAGCGGGAGCAAGCGCTCACCGAGCGGATGCGGGAGCTGGACGAACAAATCGAGCACATGGCCCAGACCGCCGCAGAGCAGGACGCGACGACGCTGGAGCTCCGCTTCGCGCTGGGCGAGGCCGAGCGGGTGCACGATGAAACCCGTGAGTACCGTACCGCAGTCCAGGTGCAACAGGCACAGGCGCAGGCCCGTCTGCAAGTGATCATCGACCGTGAGCGCCGACTCAAGGAAGAGCTCACCACTGCGGCATCGCGGCTGGAATCACTCCAGGCCGAACTCAGCACCCTCTCCGACGCCGATGCCCGCTTGGCCGGGCAGTTGGCCGACTGGCAGCTCGATCTGGAAACGCGCGATGCCGTGCTGCGTGACGGCGAGGAGAAACTAGCTGCTGCCGAACTCGGGGTGAAGGAAGCCGACGAAGCACTCGCCGCTGTCGAACGCGCGCTTGACGGGGTCCGCCGCCACGCCGCGGCGGCTGCCGAGCAGCTACACGCGACCGAACTCCGGTATACCGAGCTCTCCGGCCGCCAGAGTACCGTGCGCGAACGGTTGGAGACCGAGTGGAAGAGGCCACTTGACGAGCTGCTCGCCACCGCGACCGAGCTCGACGCTGATGACGACACCCTGCGCGGCGAGGCGGCACAGCTGCGCGAACAGCTCGACGCCCTCGGCCCTGTGAACCCGCTGGCGATTGAGGAGCACGAGGAGGAGCTCAAGCGCCTGGAGTTCCTGCAGAAGCAGCGCGCCGACCTCGCCGAAGCCAAGCAGGCGCTGCATCAGGCGATCAAAGAGATCGATGCCACCGCGCGAGAGCTGTTCCTACAGACATTCGTGCAGGTGCGTGAGAACTTCCGGAACATCTTCATGTCGCTATTCGGCGGTGGCGAATGCGACCTGCGCCTCGAGAACACCGAGTCCCCGTTGGACGGGGACATCGAGATTCACGCCTCGCCGCGCGGTAAGAAAACCCAACGCATTCACCTCCTCTCGAGCGGGGAGCGAGCCCTGGTGGCGCTGTCGCTCCTGTTCGGGATCTTCCTCACCAAACCGAGCCCATTCTGCCTTCTCGACGAGGTCGACGCACCGTTGGATGACCAGAACATCGGGCGGTTTGTGCGGATGCTGAACCAATTCAAGCAGAACACCCAGTTCATAGTGATCACCCACAACCCGCGCACCACCACCGAGGCTGCCGACGCGGTGTACGGCGTGACGATGCAGGAACCGGGGGTCTCGTCCATCGTGAGCGTCCGGCTGCGCGGGAAAGCCGTGGAAGCAGCGATCGCGGGGAGCGCTACTCTAGAGCCTGCGACGGCCGGTACGTGAGCCGCTCACAGTCTACGGTCGTCAGATGCTAATCATCATGGACCACGGAGCGGCCCAGCCGGACATCGACCGGGTCGTCGCGATCATCACGGAGATGGGGTATCAGGCATACCAGCTCCCCGGGGCACAGCGCACTGCCATTGGAATCGTTGGGAATGGAGGGCGCCTCGATGGGGGGCGCTTCGAAGCACTCCCGCACGTTGCGCGGGTCATCCACGTCACGCAGCCGTACAAACAGGTCTCGCGTGAGTGGCGCTCGGAGGGCACCATCGTCACGATCGGGGAAGGCGTGTCGTTCGGCGGCGACGACATCCCGATCATCGCCGGCCCATGCTCAGTGGAGTCCGAGACACAGATCCTGCAGGCAGCACGGCAGGTGAAGGAAGCGGGGGGGACGGCGTTGCGCGGGGGGGCGTTCAAGCCGCGGAGCTCGCCGTACTCGTTTCAGGGATTGGGAAAGCAAGGGCTCGAGTTGTTGGCGCTGGCTCGCCGCGAGACAGGGTTACCGATCGTCACCGAGGCGATGGACGATGACGGGGCAAAGCTCGTGGCCGAATACGCAGACTGCATTCAGATTGGCGCTCGCAACATGCAGAACTACTCGCTACTCAAGACGGTGGGACGGCTCGGGAAGCCGGTTCTCCTCAAGCGCGGGATGGCAGCCACCATCGACGACCTGTTGCTGAGTGCCGAGTACATCCTGGCTGAAGGAAACGACCAGGTGATTCTGTGCGAACGGGGGATACGGAGCTTCGATAGCGCCGTGCGGAACCTGTTCGACCTCACGGCGGTCCCGCTCGTTCACAAGCTGTCGCACCTTCCCATCATCGCCGACCCGAGCCATGGGACGGGGCTCCGCGACCAAGTGACGCCGATGGCGCGCGCCGCGATCGCGGCAGGAGCAGACGGAATCCTAGTGGAGATGCACCCGACCCCCGACCGCGCACTGTCGGACGGAGCGCAGTCGCTCTACCCGGAGCAGTTCGCTGCGTTGGTGGTACAGCTCCGCGCCGTCGCACGAGTGATCGGGCGATCGCTTCCGGACCACGGAGCTGCAATTCCTGACGCGGAACCGACCGGGGCGGCATCAGGAACGCCGGCAACCTGAGCGGGTACGGGGTATAATGTCCCGATCGCTCAAGACGTTCTCGTCCGGTTCCCTGCACCCTCGTCTGCTCCCCGTAATTGGTCTCGTACTCTGCGCCACGATCGGCCTCACGAATGCAGGCCAAGCACAGACGGCACCATCCCCAAAAGCCATTCTCGCGCGCGCCGCCGCGGCCTATCAGGGGGCCAAGACGATCCGCGCCAGCTTTGAGCAGACAATCACCAACACTCTCACCGGGACAACGAACACTGCCCGGGGAGAGCTGTTCCGGCAACACCCTCATCTGCTCGCGCTGGTCTTCAGTGATCCACCAGAGGATCGTATTATCGCCGACGGGACGTCGCTCTGGGTGTATCTTCCGAGCAGTGCGCCGGGCCAGGTGATCAAGTCGCCAGCCGGCGCGGCACAGGGGGGCGTACCTGACCCAATCGGGAACATCCTCTCCGCCTCATCTGGCGACTATCACGTGACGAGCGCCGGTATGGCGACCATCGCCGGCCATGCCACACACGCGGTATCAATAACCCCGACCAAAGCGATGACCTTCACGAAGGCGACGGTTTGGATCGACGATACCAACGACGTCATGCGACAAGTAGAAGTGACAGAGCCGAGCGGACTCGTACGTCGGGTGGTCATCACCAAGTTCACAACCAACGTCAGCATCCCACGCAGGACATTCACCTTCACTCCGCCCGCCAAGGCGCGGGTGATCGAGCGCCCTGCTAGCTGACAGCTCCTGTATAGGGGACGAGCTCTAACGCCCTTTGAGCGTCTTTGCCGCGCGAGTGAGCACGTCGTAGACGCACAACGCCTCACTCTCCGCTTCCCCACCTTCTCCCTCCGCCAGCTGTTGCAACGCACTCCGGTGCGCCGCAATCGTGGTCACATCGCCGCGCACGACCGGTCCTGTTAACACCTCGGCCGGCGACCCGTGCGCCAGATTCTCCACCGCCGCATGCATCAGACTCTGCACCACCTGCTCCGCAGCCCGCTCCGCCACCCCGGCGTCGGCCAATAGCCGGCTCGCCACTCCCGCCAACACGATTGGAAAGTTGGACGCCATTACCGCCGCGGCGTGGTACAGCGCTTTATGCCCGGGCGGAATGTTGACCGTCCGCGCCCCCATCGCTGCCGCCAACCGCCGCGCGGCTGCACAGGCGTTGGCATCTCCGTCGATCCCGATCCACGCGTCCTTCAACAGCTGTGCGCCACGCTCCGGCGTCGCGAACGGTACGAGTGGATGAAAGGTCCCCGTGTCAATCCCCAACTGTCGGAGCATGCCGAACGACGCCGGCTCCGCAGTCCCCGAGGTGTGCAGGACGACCGCGCCGTGCGCAATCCGTCCGTGGTGCTCCCGCTCCAGATCGGCGAGCCCACGACAGACGGCGTCGATCGCCCCATCACGCACCGCCACGAGGATCACGTTGGCGTCGCTCATCGACGCCGGATACACCCCAGCACCACTACTCGTCGCCTCGTCGCCGGGGACTCGCGCGTGCAGGCCGACAACGACGCCCCCGGACGCACGAAAGGCGCGGGAAAACCCGCGCCCCACGTTCCCCGCGCCGATGATGAAGACCCGGTCGCTCACCCTCCGGCCACCGTGGTCGCTCCCAGTTGCGTCGCCATACGTTGTGCCCGGTCCAGCGCGTCGTGCTGCGTGCGGACCCCGGCCATGAGCCGCTGCCCAGCTACCAAGATCTTGTCGTCGGCCGCCTTGCGCCGGAATTCGGCGTCGGCGCCGAAGACGTACCGCGCCACCTCGTAGCCCAGGAGCCTCGACACCAGCGGCCCTGCTGCGTCGTACACCGGCCGCAGCACGGCGACCCCGCGCTCCTGCATGCGCCGGTAGACCTCTTCGCGCATGACAGGCGTCACGACGAAGTTCGGTGCTGTGACCGCCCGGGACGCCTTGAGTGCGAGCGCATAGCTCGCCAAGGCGTCCCGGAACGTCCCCACCTTCCGCCCGAGTGCGTGCATGAACGCAATGTTCTCGGGAGGCGCCGAGGTGTCACCCACCACAACGTCTGGCGTGATCCCGCCACCACCGAGCACCGTTCGCCCGGCGTCGGTCTTGAATTTCGGCCTAGTAGTATCGGACCGGCCACGCGCCTCCGAGTCGGCTGCCGCGACGTACGAGATGGACCGTCCGGAGGGCGTATACCAGCGTGCCGTCGTCAACGCGAGCGCCCCCGCACCGTCCACTGGATACACGTTCTGCGCGCTCCCCTTGCCGTACGTCGTCAGCCCGAGGATGACCGCCCGGTCGTGGTCCTGCAGTGCTCCGGCGAACAGCTCCGCGGCACTCGCCGTCCGCTCGTCTACCAACACGGTCACTGGAAGCTGCGGCCAACGCTGCGGTGTATGGTCCACGTAATCCTGTGTCGCCCCAGACACACGCCCCCGCGTGCGGACGATGTGCTGTCCCGGGTCGAGGAATAGATCAGCAACCCGTACCCCCTGTTCCAACACTCCCCCCGGATTAGCACGTAGATCGATCAGGAGCGATCGCGCCCCCACCCGCAGGAGTGAATCGACGGCGCGCGCCACCTCAAGGTCGGTCGAATCACTGAACACCTGTAGATCGATGTACCCCACCGCGTTCGGTAACACCGCCGCATGGCGGATCGCGCTCTGATGGATCGGCGCCCGCGTTAACTTGAGTGGAATAGAATCGGCGCTCCCCGGCCGCTGGACAGTGATCGTCACGGACGACCCCGGCTTGCCGCGCAACAACCGCTGCACCTCCTCGGGCATCCACCCGTGCACCGGCCTCCCGTCGATCTCGGCGATGCGGTCGCCGGTCAGGACGCCAGCCCGCTCGCCAGGGCCGCCGGGCAACGGGTTGACGACGACGACGTTACCATCACGCACGTCGACCTGCAACCCAATCCCCGCGTAATTCCCCGATGTCTGCTCAGCTAACCGCTGCAGCCGTTCCTTCGGCAGAAAGGCGTTGTACGGATCGTTCAGCTCCCCCATCAACCCGTCTACCGCCATGCGGTAGATCTGATCGTCGCCGATAGTGTCGACGTACATCTGTGACAGGTACGAGTGGACCGATTCGAAGAGCTGTCCCCCGTTGACCGGTGGGCTCGGCGGCGGGGTAATCCCGTGCTGCAGTATTCGTCCCCCAGAGATCATCACACCGAGGAACAACACTCCGAGGACGACTGTTCGCGGCCGTGACAGTGGTCCCGGCATCTGGGGGTTCATGCGTTTCCCCTCGTGGCCACGGCGTCCGCCTTCATCGCTCCCGTTCCTCCTCCCGAGGCATGTCCTGGAGCCAGCGGCTGAAATACATCCGGCCGTGCTCCCACCAACGCCTGCACCACCCGCGCAAAGACCTCTTCCTCATTCCCGGTCGCGTCGACGCGAACGATGAGGCCACACTCCGGGTGCGCGCGCTGCCATTCCGGGGTGGTGAACGTCCGGAACGCGGCGGAGACTCTCGCGTGGAAGTCGCCCCCCGCCTCTTCCATCCGGTCCCGTCTCCCACGCGTCTCGGCCCGGACCATCCCGGCATCTACTGGCAGATCGAGAAAGATCGTCACATCAGGAATTACCCCACCCGCCGCCAACTGATTCGCAGCCCGAACGGCCGACTCGTCCAGCCCCCGCCCACCGACCTGATATGCGTACGTCGACAGGAAGAACCGATCCAAAATTACCGTCGTCCCCTCTGCGAGCGCCGGACGAATCCGGTCGGCCACCAGCTGTGCCCGGGACGCCACGAACAGGAGCGCTTCAGCCGCCGGAGTGAGCGTCCGCCCTGGTTCGAGTAGAAGGTGCCGGATCGCCTCTCCGACCGCCGTCCCCCCAGGCTCCCGCAGCGGGAGACACGGAATCCCTGCCGCCGCCAGCTGCGCGACGAGCCGTGCGACCTGGGTCGTCTTTCCTACGCCCTCCGTCCCTTCGAAGACGACGAGCGCTCCACGCGGCATGCCGTCGCTCAACCCAGCGTGATGATCGGGCTCTGGGCTCCCTTCTCGATCCCGGTGCCGATCAAGTCATTCACGCGCCGCATGAGCTTCTCCAGGTTTTCCTGGGCCACCGCCATGCGCTGGTAGTCGGGGATTACCTGGATCTTGCCGAGCAGCTCGTCCAACTGACGCTCCATCTCCTCCCCTGGCTCTTCGCCGCGCGCCAGCATTGCCTGGGCATCCTGGCGCAGTTTGTCCATGGTCTGGAGCAGCGTGACCGCCTCCTGATTCCCGCGAAGCATGTCGTTCGCGCGCATAACGGCCTTGTACTCGTCGCTCTGCCCGATCATCCGCCCGAGCTCTATCGCCTTATCTTCCAGCATCACCCCTCCGCCGCGCGACGATGAATCGTTCGCGTCCTGTGAGATCCAACCGCACCGCGATCTCCTCGTATCGCGGGTTTACCGCCAACAGCTCTGCGACGAGCGATGCGCGCCTCGTATCGACCTCGAGGGCGAGCACGCCCCCGGGGAGCAACACCCCCGCCGCATCGCGCAAAATCTCGGCCGTGGCCGCCATTCCGTTGTCGCCGCTCAACAACGCCAATGCGGGCTCCCAATCCCGCACACTGCCAGGCAACTCGGCCGCCTCACCAAAGGCAATGTACGGAGGGTTCGAGACAACAACCGTCGCCTGCACGTCGCGCACCGGCGCCAGGAGTGATCCGTGCCGGAATTCGACCGTCGTCCGGAGCGCCCCTGCCAATGCCGATGCGTTGCGCCGGGCGACGGTCAATGCATCCAACGAGACGTCGGTAGCGATGACGGCCTCGAAATGTCCTTCGCTGGCCAGCGACAGTGCGATTGCACCGGAACCGGTCCCGATGTCGATCGCCATCCCTCCACCCTGTGGGGCGAGCCGCAGCACTTCGTCGACCAACACTTCGGTCTCCGGCCGCGGGATCAACACGCGCTCGTCCACATCTAAGGTGAGGTGCCGGAAGCACGCCCGCCGCACCGCGTACGCGAACGGAGCTCCTTGCTTGAGTCGGACGGTGGCCGCGAAGGCGTCTTCACACACGCGTGTGTCCACCGGCTCATCACCATTGGTCGCGGGCCAGAACCGCGGAACGTCCAGCAGCGCGGCAATGATGTCGTGCGCTTGCCTCGGCGACGCGTCGCCGAGCAGAAGTTGCAGCTCGCCCGCGAGTGTCCCGACCGAGTGTGACATCATAGAGTGCGACATCATGTGGACACACGCACCTTATTCACTGAGCCGCTCCTCGACGTCCGCCAACCGCAAGGCGTCGATCAACGGCTCTATCCCGCCGTTCATCACGCCAGCCAGGTCGTACAGCGTCAGTCCGATCCGGTGATCTGTCACCCGGCTCTGCGGAAAGTTGTACGTCCGGATCTTGGCCGACCGGTCACCTGTTCCCACCTGCGTCTTGCGCATCCGCGCCCGCTCGGCCTCCTGCTCGGCTAGCTTCGCGTCGAGCAACCTGGCACGCAGCACTTCCATCGCCTTGAGCTTGTTCTGCAGCTGGGATTTCTGGTCCTGCTGCGACACCACGATCCCCGTAGGAATGTGCGTAATCCGCACCGCCGAATCAGTCGTGTTCACCGACTGCCCCCCTGGCCCTGACGACCGGAAGACGTCAATCCGGAGGTCCTTGTCCTCGATCTTGACGTCGATCTCCTCGGCCTCGGGGAGCACGGCCACCGTCGCCGCCGAGGTATGGATGCGCCCTTGGCTCTCGGTCATCGGCACGCGTTGCACCCGGTGCACGCCGGACTCCCAGCGCATCGCCCCGAACCCCCCGGTCCCCTTCACCTTGAAGATGACCTCCTTGATTCCCCCGAGCGTCCCCTCTGACATGGAAATGAGCTCGATTCGCCACCCACGCCCTTCGGCATACCGGGTATATAGACGGTAGAGATCAGCCGCAAAGAGCGCTGCCTCGTCGCCCCCCGTTCCTGCACGGATTTCGACGATGGCAGGCCGATCGTCCAACGGGTCCGGCGGGAGAAGCGCCGGCTTGATGTCGAGCTCCAACTGGGCGATCTCATCCTGGAGCCGGTGGATTTCCGCCTTGGCCTCCTCGGCCAACTCCGGATCGTCCGCCGTAGCCAGCTCCCGCGCCCCCTCGAGCTCCTGTTCGGCTCGCTCTAACTCCCTGGCCAACTCGACGACCCGCTCCAGCTGCCGGTGCTCTCGTCCGAGCTCGGCCAGCCGCTTGGAATCCTTGGCGGTCGCCGAATCAGAGAGGAGATGCTCAACTTCGCCAGCGCGGGCGACGGCATCGGAGAGGCGGGCGCGGAGGCTCATGGTCAGGTGCAATCATACCGGGACATGGCTCAACGCAGAAGGGCCCACGCCACGGTGAGCCCTTCTGGGGTGCCGCCGAATTTCCTAGAGTGAAGCGCTACGCGGGGTCGTAGCCCACCCAGGATGCTCGGCGCCACCAGCCGCCCGGCGCTGAAGTTACGCCGTGGCTTTCTTGTTGTACTTCTGCCGGAAGCGCTCCACGCGCCCGGCCGTATCGACCAGCTTTGCCTTCCCCGTATAGAAGGGGTGGCAGACGGCACAGATGTCCGTATGGATATTGGCCACCGTCGAGCGGGTCTCGAAGGTGTTACCGCAGGCGCAGTGCACGCGGGCGGTGGCGTAGAGAGGATGGATGTCGGGTTTCATGGTACTGCTCGTGTCTTTGAATAGCCTATAAAGCTATCCTGTTTGTGGGTGGATTGGTAGGGGGCATGGCACGTCAAAACCTTCGCACCGGTCCCAGATCGAAGCTCAGCACAGGCGTACGCTGGTATCTCCCGCGTGCAGATCCGGAGTTCAGCCCTAGGAATCACGGAGTGATGGCAAACAGTCCGATACGATCACTGAACCGTGGCTCCCACGTGATACGTGAGTTTGACGGCAGCCTTGGGCATGAGGGGGTTGGAGTAAATGAGCCAGCCCTTCTTGAGGTTCACCTGCCCCCCAATTCCTGAGGCCATGGCGTTCATCATGGCACTAAGGTCGTTGGTGGCATCCTGCTTCTCGAGCGTCTCCACGATCACGTGGGCCGAGTAGTCACCGGGCTTGAGGGTTGGCGGCACCTGCACGTGGAAGGTCAGCTGGACGGTCTGGTGCGGCGCCATCCACAGCTCTACCGGCAGCGGCTCCTGCACCCAGTTCACCAGCGACCACAGCCGCTCCAGCGAGTTGGTGCGCGCCTCCTCTCGTAATACCGAGTCCTCACTGACTGAGTCTGCACTCAGCAGCGCGGAGGCTCGTGGCGGCTGCACCAGCCGTGGCACCACGAAGCTCAGCGCCAGCTTCACGTACTCGGTGTCGGCCTGCGGGTTGTACAGGTGGATCGTGACAGTGTGCGTCTTCGGATCGATCGCCATGATTGGTGGCCCGACCACGCGTACCATCGTGGCGCGCCACTTCGCCGTCGCGGCCGCGAATTGGGTGGTCGTGGGCACCGAGTCCGGTCCCCCTTGGGCGGATGCGACCTGCACGCGGCCGCTGAGAAAGAGGAGCCCAAGACACCCGCCCAGCCCCCGAAGAACGGAGCACCACGGCGCACTCGGAGCAGCCCCGCGCCACTGGCGAGTGAGAGCCTCCTCATGGGAGAGCACAGGGGCAGCCAACACCCGGGAGAGCAACAGCATCACTTCAGTCACCACCAAAAGGAAAGAGGAAGAAAGAGAAGACAATGAGAGACCAGCGTGACAGTCATGACACCAGAGACAAGCGTGAACAGCGGGAGGGTCAGCAGCTCTGACCAGCAACCAGCACCAAGGGATCACGGGGGCGGCCTCACGGTTCATGCAGGGCTTGGCGGATGAATAGCTCGACGATTTCGTCTTCGGTGAGCCCATTGCCCCAGCCGAAGTCGGCGCTGGTGGTCATGCCGTAGAGCCGGATCACCCCGTGCCGGTCCAGCACGAAGGGCGCAGGCAGATCGTCTCTCCCATCGACCCCCTCATAGGCCGGCAACTGAAAGGGGACGTAGTGCCGCTGCCAGGCGGTGTAGCCGTTGAGCCGCCGCCCGTCATGAAAGTACCGGTACGGCATGGTGTCCACGATCACCGTCACCGGCAGTTTCAACTGCTCCTGATAGAACTGCCGGATCGCTGGCGCTTCCTGCTCCGGCGGCACCGCCCCGAGCCCTGCCGCGACGCCAAACGTGTGCTCCACGACAACGAGCTCGAGCCCCTGCGAGCCGTACGTTGCCAGCAGCCGACGCAGGAACCCGGTCATGCGCGCGAAGTACAGCGGCGACCCAGGCCGCAACAACCGGTGATCGTGGTGGGCGCCCACATCCCAGACCAGCACGACTTTGCCCGCCAGCGCTGGGGTGGGAGTATGCCTGAGCCCCCTCGGCAAGCTGCCATCATTAGCGGGCGGCAGCACCAGCGGGGCACCTTGGGGACTGTACCAGTACGGCGCATCCGGCCAGACGAAACGCTTGCCCAAGTAGCTGAACTCCAGCGGCACCACCCCCTGGGCCGTCGAGTCGTTCCGCAGTGCTCGCGCCCGCCGATTGAGCACGTCTACGACTTGCTGGCTGCGCAACCCATGCTCAATCACCTCGAGCATCAGCACCACGTCGTACGCCGCACCTAGGTCGGTGTTCTCCGTGTGGTGGCAAGCGTCTACCTCCATGCCGCGCGGATCGAGCTGCACACAGGTCGCTATGAAGGCCTCGTAGGCGCTGCGCATCTGGGCTGTATCGCCCACACGCAGCCAGTGCTGCGCCAGCCATTGCTGCGGGTGCACGCGGAGCAACGGGGACACCCGCCCAGCGGCGATGAGCGAGTCCACCAACTGCTCGTAGCGGGTGATCAGGCTTAGCCGCACCGGGTGCGTCTCCATGAGTGGACCCCACTCGCCGTCCTTAACGAACACCAGCTGCGAGAGGAACTCGTTCCAGGAGCTCTGCGGTAGGTGCGGTAGAAACTGCTGGACGAGCGCGAGCGTGAGGCTATCGCGGCCTAAGAGCAATGCGAGTTGGAACGCTGGTTGGAAGAGCGTGTAGCCCCCCTGCCCCTGTGCCAGCGTCTGGAGCGCGCGTGGCAAGAGTGTGTCGACTCCACAACGGGTGGCCACCTGGCGCACGGCTTCCGGCAGCGGAAGCTGCACGCGCGCAGCATAGCTGCCGCTGTCACGCTCAGCGTGACGCCACACCCGGCCGAGGGCATAATTGACGAACGTTTCGCACATCGTGAGCGGCGGCAGCCAGCTGGTGCGGCTGAAGTCGTGCCAGCCCGGCAGCATGCGCCCGGTATCGGCGGGCGACTCTGCAATGCCCGGATACGCCGAACGCCAACTGGGGTCCGGCGCCGGGGCCGAAGTCCGGAGGCCAGCAGGCGGCGCTGTGCTGGCCCCCCGGCTCGCAGGTGCCTGCTGGGCAGCCGCAACCGCTCCCCAGCCCGCGAGTCCAGCGGTCGCCCCCCCGAAGACTAAGACCGCCCATCGTAGCACCCCGCCCCCGGCGCGTGTAACTGGCCTACCGCGTAGCCTGTGGGAAAGCCGCATCGTTCGCCTGCACATCAGATCGCGTCCGCCAGTTGGGTGAAGTTGAAATCCTTGACCTTCAACGGCGGTACCAGCACCGGCACCCCCGGACTAAACACCCGCTCCGGCGCTCCGATCTGTTCCAGTCGACTGGGCTGCAACAACTGAAAGCCGTCCTCTTGGACCCGGAAGTTCTTGATGGGCTTGGAGAGCTTGCCCTTCTCGATGAGCCACAGCCCATCGCGCGTGTATCCCCGGCCATAGACCAGCTGGTCGAAGTGCGTCACCTGAATGCCCCGCGGCGTCGTGGTAATCATCTCTTCGAGCGAGACCGACGGCACTTCCGAGCGCAGCCGGAACGCGCCCGAGGTCGGCAACCCGGTGCTCTTGTTCAACTTGGCCAGTGCGTAGGCCTGAGAATACGCCAGGTTCAGGAGCACGCCGCGCTTGATCCACTGCGCCGGGTGGTAGACGTCCACGTGACTGCCACCGTTCTCGTCATAGAGGAAGGGCACGTGGGCTAAGTCGGGGTCCATGGGGTCCATCTCCACCGTAATCCGCTCGTCCATCACCACTTCCCCGATCCGCGACACGTACGGAATCCGCTGAAACATATTGAAAGGCGGATAGGGCAACTCGTTCATATGCCGATTGATCCCCCCGTCGCCGAAGACCCAGCCAATGAGCTGGAACACGGCTTGGGGTTCTAAGATGGTCGTGTAGCGCCCCGGCTCCAGCGCCACGGGGTTACGCGAGGCGAGACACTTCTCGATCGCTTTCTGGGTCAAGGCGTGTGCGTCGATCTTCCCCCAGTCCCAATGACTGACACCAGCCCAGCCAGACCCGGTCCCCTGCGGATCGCGCACGGTCACGGAGTACTGCGCGTCTGTGTAGGGATAGTAGAGTGCCCGCCCCCGGCTATTCATCACCGCCCGGCCTGTCGCGCCCACCTCTACATAGCCTGCCGCTAGCAACCCTGCCTGTTCGGCTTTGGCGCATAGTGTGCGCGCCACTTCGGCCCGGGCTTCGGCTTCCAGTTGGTAGGTCTGCTCACTCCAGATGGCGGGGTTCAGGTGCTGCTCGGTGTACTCCACCTCGAGCACGCTCCCTGCGTCTTCTGGCATGAACTGCAAGATGCGCTCAGCGCGCCGGACCGCGGCCTCGAGCGCCGCATCGTCAATCATGTTCAGCTGGACTTGCGTTTCGGGATCGGCGCCGTTGATCTCCCGAATGATGCCGAGATTGTCGTTGCGCACGTCCCCACAGGTGGTGATGCGGTTGCGAGCCCAGCGGACGTTTCCCGTCCAGCTACTGTCGAGCACCACCTGCGTGTGGCCGCCCCCTCTGGTCATCCTGATCACGCGCTTGGCCAACGCGGCACACGCCTCTTGCGACAAGAACCGCTCCTCCGGAGGCCGCGCCGTGCAGGAGGAAGTCGGGTACATGCCAGGGGTGGCCTGCGAGGCCAGATGCGAGACAGAGGACTGGGTGTTGAGGAGCGCATTCATATGGAAGCTCATCCGCGGATCACCGTCTGATTCTTGAAGGCGAGCGGCGGAGCCTGCACCGTGTAATGCACCTCTTGCCCCGGCTGTCCCTTGCCACTCGTGTAGTCCCACGCCTGACTCTCCCCCGCTGGCCCAACTGCAATTAAGTTCTTCCAGAGCTCATTACTATTGAAGAGAACGTACGCACCGCCGATCCGTGCCCCCAGTTTGCCGTTGATAATTTCGCGCGTCTGTGCATGGAAGGTCCCCGTCTTGGCCTGGAAGTCGAACGACGACTCCCGGGACTCCCAGAAGAGGTATAGTCCTTTCTTGACGTTCTTGATCATCTCGGCCACGGGCGTGCCCGGCTGTCCCGCTTCGAGGACAATGTTGGGCGTGTGCTGCACGGGGAAGTGGAGCGCCGTCTCACTCCAGGCGTTCCCCTGCGAGCGCACCGGCTTGCCGGCTTTCTCGTAGTAGGGCCGGAGCCATCCCGCTTGCTCCCGCGTCGTCTGGTAATCCACTAAGACCCCGTCCTTGATGAGCGTGGTCGGCACGGGGACAACGCCTTCGACATCCCACTGGAACGTCCCCGTCCCGTGTGGCAGCGTCCGGTTCGTCGTCAGCGTCAGCAGCGGCGAGCCCACCTGGTACTGGCCCAGCAGGTTCAGAACGTCTGGCCCCAAGTAGCTGGTCCCACTCGCGTTGGCTTCGTACCCCAGTGCCCGGTCCAGCTCCGTCGCCCGCGCCAAGGTCCCATTCACCAGGGTGGTCGCCACGGTGCCGTCCAGCACCAGGTCGTAGCGGCCCAGCTCCACGTCCTTCCAGGGGACAGTTACGAGCTCGACGAGCGCCTCGACCACCTCCGGCACCTGCTCGAGCAGCGTGGCGTCGCGGTACACTTCCCAGCCGCGCCCGCCCGGCCGAGTGCCCCGCAGCGGCACCATGGCTATATTGAGATCTCCACAGTTGCCCGGGGCCCCAGTGCGGTAGAAGGTCTGCGTGCAGCACGTCCCTTCGCTCGTCGCCAGCACGTGCTCTTGCCGCCAACAGCTGCCGCCAGCCAGACTGGTCAACGCAATCCCATGCCCGTACTGCGCGCGGAGCTGGCGATTGCGCTCCGCGAGCCACCGGTTCTTGGCGTTGTCTAAGCCTGCCACGTAGGCGGCCTTCTCTTCGAAGGAGATGGTAAACGGATCAATCTCAAGGGGCGTCGTCCAGTCGCCGGTGACCCCGGGGACGGGGGTCCACTCGACCGGGCGGGCGGGTCCTTTGGCATTAGCCTGCGCCATGGCCGTGGCTTTGCGCGCGAGTGTGGCCACCGCATCGGGGGTCCAGAACGGGCTGGCGGCGAACCCCCAGTAGCCGTTCACCAAGCAGCGCACCCCCACGCCCAAGTACTCGTCATCCGAACCGAAGAAGTATTCATCGGGCAAGCTCCCCCCGCGGCTACCACCGGCCCTATCACTGACGGTGCGGGTAAGCCGGACATCGGCATATTGGGCGCCCGCGGCTTTAGCCGCATCCACAGCTTGGAGTGCCAGCTGCTTGAGCCGCGCTGGATCCCCTCGTTCAGCCGTGATTGGGGGCAGCCAGGCCGGCCTCAGCGGCAGACTAGCGGAGCGGGCAGCCCCAGCCAGAGGGGTCCAACGCGGACTGAGCGCCTGCATGGTGAGCGCACCGGCGGCGCCCGCGCCCCGCCCGAGCACCTGCCGCCGGGACCAGAGGCTCGTCATCGAAGATTCGCGTTGCATCGAACTCCTGGGACTAATTGCATGTCATTATCTGGGCCACTCTGTATCCCGCTCGAGCGAGCGGTGAACTCCCCATACTCCACCGCGGGAATGCCGTGATGCACCCCGAGAGAAATGGCTGCGGCTGCGACGCCCACGCTGCTCCATCGGTCACGCCCGACACTCACGGTGTTGCCGTCCGTGAGAGCACCACGATCACGCCGGCGGTCCCGTAGCGCGCACTGTGGTAGTGATACGTCCCCGGCACTGGGAACTGCCGGGCTCTCACCCCGATCACTCCATCATTATCGGGCAGCGTATCCGTAGGCATGAAGGCCGCAATGTTTCCGCCGGCCGATTCAAAGGGATAAGGCTCGCTCGAGAAGGCCTGACTGCCCAACGCGGTGGAATCCACCCCTTGGACCGGCCCTGGTGGGTGATCAAACACCACATCGATCGAATCGTGTGGCGTGAGCGTGGTATCTACCCGCCACTTGACGAGCCCGCCCGCCGCGATCGTGACGGAGTCCGGGCTGAAGACGTTGATCGGCTGCCCGGTTGTCCGAGACGGCAGTTGCACGATGCCCACAGTGGCAGTTAACGCCGGGATCGCGGTCACCACAACCGAATCACTGACGGTTATCCCATATACGGTCGCGGTCGCCCGGATCACCACCGTCCCGCGATTACTCGTCTCACAAACGGGAATGATCGATGCTATGCTGCCATTCCTATCTCTCTCCGTGACTGAGAGGAGACTGGGATTAGAGGAGGTGTACGAAACAGCTACGTTATTGAGCAGATTAACCGGCGGCGCGAATCCGATGCTAATCGGGACGGTGTACAACGGAGTGGCCCCCGTCAGTAACTCGGGGACAAGCCAGAGGTTTCGCATATCTGGTGGCCCTGACACTTCGCAATCGACGGTCGGACCTTCACCGGCCGGGGGGGCAGGCTCATACAAGGGCGCGTAGAAGTTCTGCAGGGATTGGAGCTTGAGCGCGGTCGGTAGCGTTGGGGAACTCCCCTGCAGCGAAGCGGCCGCGTTCACCACTAAATGGAGGGTATCTTGAACCAAGACACCCCCTGCTGTCGCGGCCGCGATGATCTGAATGGCATTACTCGCCCCGCGGGCGGTGACGAGGCCGTGGGCGTCCACCACCGCACCGCTCGCGTCACTCGTCGTATAGCTCACCGTCACCGACCCCGGCACCGCCGCCCCGGTCACCGTAGTCACCGTGGGGATCAACTGGACGGTGTCATACGGCGCGCTGTCCAAGAGCGTCACCGCGTGGTGGTTCAGCACCAGCCGCCAGGGCAAGTGCGTCGGATTCTGTGGCGCTGGGCCAGTCGTATCACTGCCGCACCCCAGCAGGGCTACACTTAGCAGCCCACTCCCGAGCGCGAGACCAGTGAGGCTGCGAGTAAGACCGGTACGACGAACGCATCGGCTGACCCATCCACGCTGAAGTCGGTGCCAGGGGGGGCGCAGGCCCACACGCTGCATCTGTAGTGTCGACGTCATCGGTCAGCTTCCTCGGCTCAAGCAGCCGGTGAAATGGGGGTTGATCTGGCGTTCCGTTGCCGGGATCGGGAACTCCACGTCCGGGCCATACGTCGGATACTGCGGGACCGGCACTGCGTACTGCCCGACCGACACCACCGTGGGTAGCGGCCGACTGTAGCGCCGGATGAGTCGTCGCAGATCGCCCAGGCGATGGCCGTCCAAGAACAGCCAGAACGCCCGCTCCTGGAACAGGAGGTTCACCTGCGCATCCAGACCGCCGGGATCGCTCAGCGGGGCCAAGCCATTGACGCCCCCCGTCCCCGCGAAGTACTGCGTCTGCGCCGGAACTTGGTGCACGTACACATAGACCGTGGTGCTCCCATCAGCGCTATAACAGGGCGCGTACCAGGAGTTGGCATTGCAGGCTTGCGACAGCGCGTCGCCCACGGGCTGGATCGTGTAACTGCCCGCCAAGCTATACCCCGCCGGCGGGTGATAGCCGCCCACCGGCAGCCCGTTCAACGAGTCATTGGAGGGCGTGCCGGAGCCGTCAATCCCGTTCGGCCCCCCGCAGTAGTTGGGATAGCCGAAGCAGTCGGTGATCCCCAGCGTATCCGCCACCGTGTCCGCCCGCGCCGGCTGCTGCACGGACGTGCCGTTGGTGCGCAACGTGTTGAGGATCGTCAGCCAGTCACTGCCGACACTCACCCCGTGCAGCGCCGCCTCGGCTTCGATCAGGCGCGCCTCGATCCCGCTGGCGACGGTGAGTGGCGCCCCCCCTTGGCCCGTGTTGTATTTGGCCGGGAAATAGAGGGGTGCCCCGAACTGGTTGCTCCCCTGTTGGACCACCGCCGTGCGCGGATCGTTACTCGAGACGTACGGCTGCCCCATCCCGCCCTCCCGGTCCGCCACCGTCGCCCCGACACCGTTATTAGCGACCAGTGCCGTCAGCCAGGAGTTCGGGGCAAAGCCGGCGTTCCAATCCACCGGGAGCTGGTACACGTAGCTGGTTGGCACCTGGGCGACTGCTTTCGCCGCCGAGTCGTACTGCCCCAGATTCAGCCACGCCCGCCCTAACCCCACCCGCGCCAGGTTGAGCAGTGCCACACTATCGGTCAACAACGGCAGCGCCCGCTGGAATTGCCGCACTGCGTCCAGATACACGGAATCGGTCGGACTCCCCGCCTTGTAGGTGAAGTCCCCATTGTAATCCAGCGTGGAGAGCGGCACGCCCGAGCAGAACAGATCCGCCAAATACAGCTCCGCATAGCCCGTCAGCGCGTCTAAATGCCCGCGCAGCGCTGGCTCCGTACTATCGTACGCCGCCAACAGCCCGAGCGCGTACGAAGCCCGTGCCCGCAGCGTCTGCAATGCACTATAACTGCGGTCGCTCTCCCCGCCCGCGAGAACCTCGGGAAGATTACGCGAGTCCACATCGTACGAGGCACGCAGATTACCGGTGGGGTCATTGAGATAATCCAATGGAGACCCACCACCGGTGTTGACCATCAGCTCATCGCTCAAGAGCCCACCATCGACCACGGCAGAGACGGCTGCGCCCAAGCTGGAGTTGCCGTTCAGGGTGGCGTAGTCGAAGGTGACTACAGCGCCTGCATAGGCCTGTCGCGCCCCTGCCACCGTGTGCACCGACTGCTGATTGGGCACGCCGCTTGGAAGGGGTGGCTTGCCGGCCAGATCCGTACACCCGATGAGCCCGGCACTGCCGAGCACCCCCCCGGCAACCGCAACACGTCGTATGCGCTGCATCATCATGCTCTGCATGGGTTAGTGCCCCAGGGTGACGCGCAGCTGCCAGAGCCTGGGCTGCGGCAGTTGGCCGTTGTCGGCAATCCCATTACTGCCGGGACTAAAGCCGATGTTAGGGTCCTTGCCCCGGTAGTTGGTGTGCAGCCCCAGGTTGCTCCCCTGCAGCGCGATCGACAGCGCAGTGACGTGCGCCCAGCGCTGGGCGAAGGCCGTGGGCACCTGATAATTAACCGAGAGGCTCTGCCACCGCAGCGTGTTTACCGTCTGCACCAGCCCGTAGGGAGTACATAAACTTCCTCCTGGTGCACACGCTAGCGCCCCAATGATGGCCGCTTGTTGGCTCAGCGGGGTCGCCGGATCGTTCAGCGCCGACGTGAACGCGTTGTAATCTCCACCGAGCGTGCCATCTACACTGGAGGTCGCGGCGGCATTGTAGGTTTGCGTCAGCCCGTGCTGGTAGTCCACCGCAGTGTTCACACTCAGGCGGCCGTTGAAGAGCGACAGCGTCGTGCTTCCGGTAAGCTGATAATTGGGCTCCGGCGCCCCCAAGTACACCGGGTTCTCGGCCAAACGCACTTCCCCGGGATCAATGCGCCCATTCTGGTTGGCGTCTATGTAACCGGCGATTGGCTGTGCCCAGAGCCCATCGAGCGGATAGCCCGGCACTAACCGAAAACCGACACTGCCCGCCCCTTCAGTAGCCGGGACGAGCCCCGGCGCAAGGGTGAGGAGCATCTCGTGGTTCTTGCTGATGTTCGCGTTCACCTGCCAGAGTACCGCCCGGCCGTCCAACAGCCGGGCGCCCACCGTCGCCTCCACGCCCGTATTCCGCACTGTCCCCACGTTGTACGCATACGATCCTGTTGTCCCATCCCCGCCAATCGTGCCGGTGCCGGTATTGAACCCCACCGGCACGCCGATCGAGGGGGCGAGCGGACTGGTGACGATCGCGTCATAGCGCAGCTTGTGATAACCCGTGAACGTCAGCGTCACCCGCTGGTTCCACAGTTCGGTGTCGAAGCCCCCCTCCAGCTCCCGCGACCGCTCCGGCTTCAGTTTCGTGTTCCCATACGAGCCCAGCAGCAGCACCTGCTCGCTGGCGCCATTCGGCAGGGTAGCCTCCTGGTACGTGGCCAGCCGGTACTGGCTCGTGGGATCCGGCTGCTCGCCCGCGATCCCGAACGCCACGCGCGGGCGCAAGAGGGTGATCGCGCCCAAGACCGGCTGCTCGGGCTGGTTGATCGCCACCCACGAGAAGTCCAGCTTTGGGAACGCTGAGAGCCCGGCATTCTGGCCGGCCGTACTGGCCCCGTCGAAGCGCATGCCGGGACTCCAGTACAGCCCGTGCCCCATGTCCAGCGTCGGCGACACATACCAGCCAAAGGTCGTAATATTCGCCCGGCGCTGTGTGGGAGCCACCCCTTGGGCCAGGGGCAAGACCGTCGGATCCAAGACCCCCGGCGGCAGGTTCTGGGTACTCACGCCAAATTGCTGCGCCTGCTGGGCGGTCCAGTTGAACCCGATCGGGATCTGCACCGCCGGCATCCCTCCTCGCCGCGGCACCAGCACCGTCGTGCCCCCATTGAGCGTCTGCTGCACGCTCTGTCCTTGGGCAAGGGAATAGCGCCCAATGGTATCCGCCAGGTTGTATCCCTGCGGTTCCACACTGCGGTTATCGTGGGTGCTCACGTTGAGCCCCGCCGTGGCGTGCAGCGGCAGCCAGCTCTTGACCGGCCAGTTCAACGTCACCGCTTGCGTCAGCGTCCCAGTGCTCAGGAGAGCCCGCGTGTAGTAGTCCGGAATCACCGGGTTCATCAAGTTCGCCGTATCGACGTAGCGACCTAACAGGTTCTGGATGGCACCCTGCAAGGTGGACTGCTGTTGCGCACTCGAGAGATAGCTCGTCGTCAGTGCGACGCTTCCCCCGCCCGGGCTGAAGAGGAAATCCATAGTGCTGGTCCCACCCCAGGTATTTAAGTGATCTGGATGCCGCATCCACTCCGGGGCCGAGAACCCATGTTGCTGCTGGAACAGATTGGCTTCAATCGCCGGAAGTTGGAAAATGCCCTGCTGATTCGACGCACTCCCGGTCAGGGAGTACGTTAGGGCTCCGCTGCCGCCGCGAACTGTCAGACTGGCATCCCGTGTCGGCCCGTGGCTGAAGACGTTGAAGCGGGGATCATTCAATGCCTGGTACCGCACCAGGCTGTCCAACACACAGGTAGATTGGTTGTTAAAGCCAGGACTTGCAACATCCACGGGCAAGCAAATGTGTGATGGCCGAGTGGCAAAGAAACTTGTTCCAGGAAAACTGTGGCCGAAGCGAAAGACATTGACTGGATAGCCACCGCTCGGTAACGTGCTCCGGCCGGCATCGAGGGCCAGATCCCAGCGTGTGGCGCCTGGCCGCCCACGCTTGGTCGTTATCACGATCACTCCGTTGGCGGCATCCGCCCCGTACATAGCCGAGGCACTCGGCCCTTTGAACACCTCGATCGTCTCGATGCTATTTGGGTCAATCTGATCCAGCGGTGAGGGGCCGGCGAAAGATCCACTGCCGATGCTTGATCCCCCGATCATAGTCTGGGCGCCACTCTGGTCGGCATTAACCCGGATGCCGTCAACGATCATAATCGGATCATTACTCCGCTCGATGCTGCTCGTCCCTCGCAGTCGTACCCGCCGCGGCGCCCCCGGAATACCCGACTCGCGCAACACCGTGAGGCCGGGCACGCGCGTCTCTAGCATGTCGGTGAGCGTCGAGACCGGCGCGATGCGCTGGATGGAGTCGGCGTTCAGGACCGTGATATCATTGCCGACCTGGCGCCGCTCTTGCACGCCGGTGGCCGTCGTCACCACGCCGGAGAGTACCGTCGGACTCGGCCGCAGTACCACCTGGATAGTAGTTCGCTCACTATCCGTCACCGTGACCCTCTCGGTAGCAGCCTTATAGCCGAACGCGCGAACGCGCAACAGCTGCTCGCCCGCCGGCACGTCACGGAGGGCGAACTGCCCGCTCTCGGCCGTCGTCGTACGGAGCGTCGTTCCGGAGATGGTCACTGTAGCGCCACCAATCCCCTTATTGCTCGCCGAGTCAACCACACGCCCCGCGACTACTCCGGCGGCCGAGGAACGCACCGCGTTCTGTCCCCCCCCGCTCACCTGAGGTCGTATGACGACCGTCTCCCCATCCGATGCTGTCGCCGCAACCAGCCCAGTTCCCCGCAACACGGACGTGAGGGCGTCCGTGAGACTCGCATGGGTGACGTGCACCGTGACCCGCTGCGCGAACAGTGGATCGCTCTCTTTAAAGAACACCCGTAAGTGGGCCTGATGCACTAACTCACGCACCACGTACGCTAGCGTGCTGTCACGCACTGTCAGTGTGACCCGCGCGGCACCACGCCCCGTGGGCTGGTCCGAGGTCTGATCTGGGGAGGCATGGGGAGTTGCGGGGAAGACGGTGTACGCGACCTGGGCATAGCCCTGGTTCGGCATACCGACGGCCATCGCCCCGGCTAGAGCCGCCCCGTTCGCAATACGTCTCCAAAAACACGCCGCACCGCCAGCGCCCCTCTCCCCTCTCCTACCTCTGATCACCTCGTGCCGTCTCATCATTCGCGTCATCTCGGAAAGAGTGTGAGCACTCGCCCGTCCCGTACCACCCGCACGTTCAACGTCAACTCCAGAATATTCACCAGATCGGAGAGTGCCCCTGCTGCGCACTCACCAGTCACCCGCCACCCCGCCAGCCGCGGGTCACCCAGCCGGATGTCCGCGTCGTACCACCGGTTCAATTGTGGGATCGCGTCGGAAAGCCGTACCGCATTCAATGTGAGCACGCCGTCCGCGAAGCTGAGCTGCGACAGATCGGCCTTTCCTACGTGCACCGCCCCGGACCGGCCGACCTCCGCCTGCTGTGCAGCGGTCAACACCGCGGAGCGCACGGCGACCTTCCCGTCGCGCACCACCACGACCGTGGCAGTGTCTGTAGGATACTGCCGCACCATGAAGCTCGTTCCAAGTACGCGCGTCACCACTGTCCCCGTCACGACCGTGAACGGAGTCCGCGCCCCGTGCCGCACAGTAAACAACGCCTCGCCCGCAAGCCGGAGCGTCCGATTGCCGGTCGGATAATCCGCCGGAACCTCCAGACGGCTCGCCACGCCCAGCACGACGGTGCTTCCATCGGTCAACGCGATGGTCGCCCGTTGTCCGTTCCCGGTGGTGTAGGTGGCCATCGAGACCGCTTTGTGCCGGACAGGACGGAACAGTCGATCCCTGGCACCGACGGCGATGAGCACGCCTCCCAACACAAGACCGGCGATAGGATACCACACCGACCGTGATAGCCAGAAACCCGAGGAGTTCTTACGTGCCACATGTGCACTAGTGGCGAACGATGCAACAGGGTGTGAGTGTTCAACGGGTGCACCTGAACGAGCATGCGTCCGTCCCAGAATGGCGGCCTTCACACCATCGATTTGGTCCGGCGTGAAAGGCTGCATCTCTTGCTGCACCAACGCCGACCGGATCTTCTCGACCCTCTCCTGATACCCCGGGTGCTCACGGAACCACGCCGCGAGGACGGTGAGGTCCTCCGGCGAGGCCTGCCCGGCGCAGTACCGGTCAATCAGAAACGTGTAGGTATCGGTCCCGTCAACAAACGACGGGTCGGCTTGGTGCTCCATACTAGTGTGACCCCCGAGGTCGGTGAAATCCTACGAACGAAAAAATGGGGCTCATGAAAAGCCCCTGTCTTAGACACTCGCATCTACGCTATCCCTAAGAACGCCAATGGCTTATGCGTCGGCTACCGCACTCGCTCTACCCGAGCGACTCGTGTCGGCGGAGCTCCTCGAGCGCCCGGATCACCAACTGTTCGGCGGCGCCGGGGGAGATCTTCATGACCTGCGCGATGTCCGCGTACGAGAGCTGTTCGAGATACCGCAGTTCGACTGCCTGCCGCCGCCGCTCGGAGAGCCGGGCGAGTAACACGGCGAGCGTCGCCCGGTCCTCAACCAGCGCCACGTCATCGTTCGTGTGTTGGCGCTCCCCCTCAGGAACGGAGAGCACCGCATGCTCGTGACGCTCCTCCACGCGGGCGTGCCGAATGTCCTTTAATGCTTGGTTGCGCGCGGCGACGAGGATGTACCCCTTGATGGAGCGCGTTGGGGAGAACGTCGTGCGCTGCTCCCAGATCGCCGTGAATACCTTCTGGGCGGCATCCTGCGCCAGATCCCGCGAGGACAAGAGCCGGTACGCGACTCGGGCTGCGGAGTTGAAGTGCGCGTCCATGAGCTCCCCGAACGCCGCGGCGTCGCCGACGCGGATGCGCGTGGCGAGTGCGGCGTCGTCCGGAGACAACGCGGTCGGTTGGTCGGTGTGTGCTTCCGAGTTAGGCTTCTGTACCGCCATCGCCGCACTGACGTGCCCGTAGGACCGAGATCCAAATTACCCGCGAGGTTCTTACTACAAGATGCGGAGGGGGGCCCAAAAGTCCAGCGTCAGGTCGGGGGCGGAGCTGGAGGGCGGTTCATACAAAGGGTGGCAGACCAGTACCTGCCGGTGCTCGGGAAAGTTGTGTGGTTCAGCTGCGTCTTCCGCCCTCTCTTGCCCGCATCAGCTGGTATGCGGGTACCTTGAATTGCCTTACTGTACGGTGGTCCCGACGTGATACGTGAGTTTGACGATCGCCTTGGGCATGAAGGGGGCGGCGTGAATCATCCACCCCTTCTTGACGTTCACCTGCCCACCCAACATCGAGGCCATGGCGTTCAGCATCTGACCGACGACGGCGGTGGCGTCCTCCTTCGCGAGCGTCTCCACAATCACGTGGGCCGAGTACTCACCGGGTTTGAGAGTCGGCGGCACTTGTACGTGGAACGTCAGCTTCACGGTCTGGTGCGGTGCCATCCACAGCTCTACTGGCAGCGGCTCCTGCACCCAGTCTACCAACGACCAGAGTTGCGCGATCGAGTCGGTGCGCGCCTGCTCGCGCAGCACCGAGTCCTCACTCACCGAGTCCGCACTCAGCAGCGCGGACGCCCGCAGTGGCTGCACCAGGCGCGGTCGCGGCGGCATGAAGCTCAGCGCCAGTTTTACGTACTCCGTGTCGGCCTGCGGGTTGTACAGGTGCAGCGTGACGGTGTGGGTTTGCGGATCGATCGCCATGACGGACGGCCCGATCACCCGCACCATCGTGGTCCGCCACTTCGCCGTCCGAACCGCAAAATCGAGCGTATCGGTCGTGGGCCGACTTGTGGGCTCGGCATCCGGTGCCCCTTGGGTGTGCCCGACTTGCGGCAAGCCGCTGAGACAAAGGCCCCCGAGAACGAGTAGCCGGAGGAAGCCGTCCCTCCGCTGCCGGACAGCGAGATTCGAAGACGCCTCCTGCCAGCGGGAGGCGCGCACGCACACACGCGGGGTCACGCGGACCATCAACACACGAGCAAATGCACGAGGGAGCAACGGCATAGTGTCACGCATAGCTTCAGTCATCACCAAGAGAAATCAGAAGAACGGGGAGCACAGGCGAATAACGAGGAGACAACGACGGTCGAGGGTACGAGAGACCAATAGCCCCTAGCTGCCGGCACGGGCGGCTGCTGTTAGGGCTATCACTACGGCTCATGCAACGCCCGGCGGATGGTGAGCTCGACGATGATATCTTCGTTCAACCCATCACCCCAGCCGAAGTCGGCAGTGGTGGTCATGCCGTAGAGCCGGATGACCCCGTGCCGGTCCAGCACGAACGGCTGCGGCAGTTGCACTCCCCCCTCGATGCTTTCGTAGGTCGGTAGTTGGACGGGGAAGTAGTGCCGCTGCCAGGCGGTATAGCCGTTGAGCCGTCGCCCGTCATGGAAGTACCGGTACGGGATAGTGTCCACGATCACCGTCACCGGCAGCTTCAACTGGTCCTGGTAGAATTGCCGGATCGCGGGCGCTTCCTCCTCGGGCGGCACCGCCCCCAGTCCTGCCGCGACGCCATACGTGTGCTCTAAGACGACGAGCTCGAGCCCCTGGGATCCATATGTCTCCAGGAGTCGGCGTAGGAACGCCGTCATTTTAGCGAAGTACCCTGGCGTCCAGGACTGCAGCAGCCGGTGATCGTTGGCCTTCCCCACATCCCAGACCAGCACGACTTTGCCCGCGAGCGCCGGGCTGGGGGTGCGTCGGAGCCCGTGCGGTAGCGTGCCATCAGTCGCCGGCGGGAGCACGAGTGGGGTGCCCTGCGGACTGTACCAGTACGGTGCATCCGGCCACACGAAGCGCTTGCCCAGGTAGCTGAACTCCAGTGGGACCATTCCCTGCGCCGTCGAGTCGTTCCGCATCGCGCGCGCCCGCCGATTGAGCACGTCGACGACTTGCTGACTGCGCAACCCATGCTCCAAGACCTCGAGCATGAGCAGCACGTTGTACGCCGCCCCCAGGTCGGTATTCTCCGTGTGATGGCAGGGCCCCACGGTACCCATCGGATCGATCTTGGCACAGGTCGCGAAGAATTCCTCATAGGCACTGCGCATGTGCGCGGTATCGCCGGTGCGCAGCCAGTGCTGCGCTAGCCAGTACCGCGGGCCGATCCGGTGGAACGGTGTCACGCGCCCGGCGGCGATGAGCGAGTCCAGGAACTGCTCGTAGCGGGCGATCAAGCTCAGCCGCACCGGGTGCGTATTGACGATGGGCCCCCACGGCTCCCCAAGGAAATCGTCCCAGTACCCCTTCGGCAGGTGTCCCAGCATCTGCCGCACGAGCTCCAGGGCGAGGCTATCGCGGCCCAGGAGCGTGGCCAGCTGGAAGGCCGGCCGGAAGAGTGTGTAGCCCCCCTGTCCCCGCGCGAGCGTCCGGAGCGCGTGTGGTAGCAACGTGTCGACCCCGCAGCGAGTCGCCACCCGGCGCACGGCTTCAGGTAGCGGGAGCTGCACGTGCGTAGCATATGTGCCGGTGTCGCGCTCGGCGTGACGCCACACCCGGCCGAGCGCGTAATTGACCAACGGCTCGCACATCGTGAGCGGTGGCAGCCAACCCGTGCGGCTGAAATCATGCCAGCCCGGCAGCATCCGCCCCGTGTCGGTGGGTAATTCCGGAATACCTGGATATACCGCGCCCCAGGTAGGGTCTAGTACAGGCGCCGAGGCCGGAGTCGTGGTGCCGGCTGGCCGGGCTGCGGTAGGTGCCCGACTGGCCCGGGCCTGTTGACTCTGCTGGACAGGCGCCTGTTGGGCAGCGGCGGGACTCATAAAGAGGAGCCCCGGCGTCAGCCCCGCGAAGAATCGCAGCATCCGTCTGGGCATGAGACTCCTGGGCATCAGATCGCGTCCGCCAGTTGAGTGAAGTTGAAATCCTTGACCTTCAAGGGCGGCACCAGCACCGGCACCCCCGGACTGAAGACCCGCTCCGGCGCCCCGATCTGTTCCAGTCGACTGGGCTGTAAGAGCAGATATCCGTCCTCCTGGACGCGGAAGTTCTTGATGGGCTTACTGACCTTCCCGTTCTCGATGAGCCACAGTCCGTCGCGCGTGTACCCCTGGCCATAGACGAACTGATCGAAGTGTGTCACTTGAATGCCCCGCGGCGTCGTGGCAATCATCTCCTCGAACGAGACCGGCGGCACCTCCGAGCGCAACCGGAATGCTCCGATGGTCGGCAGCCCCGTGCTCTTGTTCAGCTTCTGTAGGGCGTAGTCCTGATGATACGAGAGCTGCTCCAGCACGCCACGATTGATCCAGCGCACCGGGTGGTAGACCTCGAGCCATTGCTGGTTGTAGGCAAACGGCACGTGGGCCAAGTCGGGGTCCATGGGGTCCATCTCCACGGTAATCCGCTCATCCATCACCACATCCCCGATCTTCGACAGGAGTGACGCCTTCTGAAAGATCCCGAAGGGCGGGAATCGCTTCTCGTAAGATTCCCGATCAAGTCCCCCGTTACCGAAGATCCAGCCGATCATCTGGAAGGCGGCCTGCGGTTCCAAGATGGTGGTGTACCGTCCGGGCTCTAAGGCCACCGGATTGCGAGAAGCGAGACACTTCTCGATCGCCTTCTGCGTCACGGTGTGTGCGTCGATCTTCCCCCAATCCCAGTGGCTGAGCCCCGCCCAACCTGACCCCGTCCCCTGCGGATCCCGCACGGTGACGGAGTATTGCGCGTCGGTATAGGGATAGTACATCGCCCGCCCACGGCTGTTCATCACTGCCTTGCCGGTCGCCCCCACCTGCACGTACCCCGCCGCGAGCAGCCCCGCCTGTTCGGCCTTCGCGCACAGCGTTCGGGCCACCTCGGCGCGGGCTTCGGCCTCTAGCTGATACGTCGGCTCACTCCAGATGGTGGGGTTCAAGTGCTGCTCGGTGTACTCCACCTCGAGCAAGCTCCCCGCCTGCTCCGGCATGAACTGCAGGATCCGCTCTGCCCGCCGCACCGCCGCCTCGAGCGCCGCGTCGTCGATCATGTTCAGGTGCACATTGGGATAGGGATCGGCCCCGTTGATCTCGCGGACGATCGCGAGATCGTCATTGCGCACGTCGCCGCACGTACTGACGCGGTTGCGGGCCCAACGGACGTTCCCCGTCCAGCTGCTGTCGAGCACCACCTGCGTGTGGCCGCCGCCTTTGGTCATCCCGATCACGCGCTTCGCCAACGCGGCACAGGCCTCCTGCGACAAGAACCGCTCCTCCGGCAGCTGCCTCTCGAGACACCCATTTTCTGGAAGTACCGCGGACGAGGCCATCGCGCGCACCGGAGGGCTCTGCCGGGCGGAGGGTACAGGGGTACTCATAGGTGGGCCACCGTCTGGTTCTTGAAGGCGAGCGGCGGCGCCTGCACCGTGTAGTGGATCTCTTGCACGGGTTGGCCTTTGAAACTCCGGTAGTCCCACGCCTGACTCTCACCGGTCGGCCCTACCGCGATTAGGTTTCTCCAAAGCTCATCGGCATTGAATAGAACGGACGCGCCGTCGATCAGCGCGCCCAGCTTGCCATTGCTGATCTCGCGCATGTGTGCGTGGAGGGCCCCCGTCTTTGCCTGGAAATCGAACGACGACGCGAACTCCTCCCAGAAGAGGTAGAGCCCCTTCTTGACGTTCTTGACCATCTCAGCCACAGGCGTGCCCGGCTGCCCCGCCTCGAGCACGAGATTCGGCGTGTGCTGCAGCGGGTAGGCGAGGGCGGTCTCGCTCCACGCATTCCCCTGGGAGCGTACCGGCTTGCCCGCTTTCTCATAGTATGGCCGGAGCCATGCCGCCTGCTCGCGCGTGGTCTGGTAATCCACCAAGATCCCGTCCTTGATCAGCGTGGTCGGCTCCGGCACGACGCCTTCGACGTCCCACTGCCACGTCCCCACCCCGTGAGGTAGCGTCCGGTTCGTCGTCAGGGTCAATAAGGGCGAGCCGACTTGACGCTGGCCAAGCAAGCTCAAGACGTCTGGCCCTAAGTAGCTCGTCCCGCCCGCGTTAGCTTCGTAGCCCAACGCCCGGTCCAACTCTGTCGCCCGCGCCAAGGTCCCGTGGACCAGGGCAGTGGCCACGTGCCCGTCCAGCACCAGGTCGTATCGGCCCAGCTCCACCGGCTTCTCGGGCAAGCTCCCGAACTCGACGAGCTGTTCGTACATTTCTGGCAGCTGCGCGAGCATCTTGGCGTCGCGGAACACTTCCCACCCGCGGGCCGTCGGGTGCGTGTCCCGGAAGGGGAGGGACGTCCAGCGATCCAGCGCGCCAGTACGGTAGAGAGTCTGTGTACAGCAGCTCTCCTCACTTGTAGCCAGCACCTGCTCCTGCCGCCAACAGTCGACCCCGCCCTGCACGGGGAGGCGGCTCGGCCGCCCGCCATGGGCAAACACGATGTTGTCCTTGATCCAGCGCTCCATGGCATTGTCCAAGCCCGCCGTGTAGGCCGCCTTCTCTTCGAAGGAGATAGTAAACGGATCAATCTCCAGGGGCGTTGTCCAGTCGCCCGTCACCACCGGGACGGGGGTCCACTCGACGGGCCGAGCAGGGCCTTTGGCGTTGGCCTGCGCCATGGCAGCGGCCTTGCGCGCGAGCGTGGCGACCGCATCAGGCGTCCAGAACGGACTGGCGGCGAAGCCCCAGTAGCCGTTCACCAAACAGCGCACCCCCACCCCTAGCACCTCGTCGTCCGTCCCTCCGAGATGCTCCTGAGGCGAGCCCGCCCCGCGAGAGCCACCGTACCCGGCGGATTGACTGACGGTGCGGGTGAGTCGGACGTCGGCGTACTGCGCGCCGGCCGCTTTGGCTGCATCTACCGCCTGGAGCGCGAGCTGCTTGAGCCGCGCCGGATCTGCTCGCTCGGCAGATGTTGCAGGCAGCCACGTCGGTCGCCCTGTTGCGAGGCTGGGGGTTAGATAAGGGCTGAGTCGCCCGAGGGTGGGGCTGGCTGTAGTGAGAGCCAGTGCGCTGGTCCCGCGACCGACAAACTGCCGGCGGGACCAGAGCGATGGCCAGGAGCAATCCCTAGCCATGCGAGCCTTCCAGTACACCAGGGACAGGAAGCATGTTTCTCAACGGTGCTGCGTTTTGCGGCATGGTCTGGTCTGGCTGATTTGAATGACGGAGCTCACCGCGGGGAGACGACGATCACGCCCGTGGTGCCGTAGAGCGCACTGTGGTAGTGATACGTCCCAGGCACAGGGAACTGCCGCGCCCGCACCCCCTCCAGCGGAGGCGGGGTGCGATAAGGCACGGTATCCGTGGGCACGAAAGGGGCAATGTTCCCACCCGCCGCCTCGAACGGATAGGGTTCGATCAAAAAGGCATTCTGGCTGACCGCGGTAGTATCGACCCCTTGCACCGGCCCCGGCGGGTGATCAAACACCACGTCGATCGAATCGGGTGGGGAGAGCGTGTTGTCGATCCGCCACTTGACGATTCCACCCGCCGAGATGGTGAAGGAATCCGGGCTGAAGGCGTTGATCGGCTGCCCGGTCGTTCGGGATGGCTGCTGCACGATGGCCACGGTGGCCGACAACGCTGGGATGACGGTCACCACGACCGAATCGCTGACCGTCACGCCATAGACGGTCGCGGTCGCCCGCAGCACCACGGTCCCATGATCCGTCGTCTGACAGATGGAGTTGGCGATGGTCAATGGGCCGTTCCTAGGGCTGGTCTTCAGGAGAGTCGGATCGGAGGACGCGTAGGAGACCGTGCTGCTCGTCAGGAAATTGACCGGCTGCGGGCCCAAAAAATTCACCGAGGAGGTGTACAGCGGCGTCGTCCCCACCAGTAATTCGGGGACGAGCCAGAGGCTCCGCATATCCGGTTGTCGCCCGCTTTCGCAGTCGATTGTTGGCCCTTCTCCGGTCGGGGGAACGGGCTCATTGAAGGGGGCGAAGGGGTTCTGGACGGCTTGGATCTTGAGCGCGGTCGGCAGCGTGGGTGGGAGGCTCGGCAGCGAGGCCGCTGCGTTCACCACCAACTGGACAGTGTCCTGGACCGTGACTCCCCCCGCCGTTGCGGTCGCAGTGATCACCACGTTATTGTTTGCCCCGCGGGCGGTGACGAGGCCATGGGCATCCACCACCGCACTGGTCAGATCACTCGTCGTATAGCTCAGCGTCACCGGCCCTGGCACTGCCGCCCCGCTCGCCGTCGTCAACGTGGGGATCAGCTGGACGGTATCATACGGGGCGCTGTCCAGCAGCGTCACCGCGTGGTGATTCAGCACCAGCCGCCACGGCAAGCGCGTCGGGTCGCGCGGTGCCAGCCCCGTCGTATCGCTCCCGCACCCCAGCAGGGCCACTCCCAGCACCCCCGCCCCGAACACCAGGCCGGTCATCCCAGGAGGGAAGCTGGGGCGAAGCACGCGTCGACTGCTCCACGCGTGCTGGAGGTGGTGCCAGCGGCAGCGCAGACCCACGCGCGAGGTCTGCTGCCTCAGTGATGTCACGGTCATCGCTCAGCTCCCCCGGCTCAAGCAGCCGGTGAAATGCGGGTTGATCTGGCGTTCCGTATTAGGCACTGGGAACTCCACGTCCGGCCCGTAGCTTGGGTACTGCGGGACCGGCACAGCGTACGGCCCCATCGCCGCCACCGTCAGGAGCGGTCGCCCGTAGCGCCGGATGAGCCGCCGCAGGTCCCCCAGCCGATGCCCGTCCAAGTACAGCCAGAACGCCCGCTCCTGGAACAGGAGGTTTACCTGGGCATTGGTAGTCCCTGGATCGTTCAGCGGGGCCAAACCACTGACGCCCCCCGTCCCGGCGAAGTACAGCGTTTGCGCCGGCTTGACGTAAACGTAGACCGTCGTCGTGCTGTCCGGCCCCTGGCACGGCAGGTACGCCGAGTTACTCGCACAGTACTGGAAAATCTCCGGCGAGACCGGGTGGATGATGACACTGTCGACGAGGTGGTAACCCTGTGGGACCGGGAAGCCGCCCACCGGCTGTCCTTGCGCCGGGTCGTCCGAGTACGCCGTGCCACAGAAGTTCGCGCAGTCGGTCACGCCCAGCGTGTCCGCAATTGTGTCTGCCGGCACGGCGGTTGAGCCACCGGTGGTGCGTAACGTGTTGAGGATCGTCAACCAGTCCGAGCCCACGCTGAAGCCATTCAGCGCCGCCTCCGCTTCGATCAAGCGCGCCTCAATCCCGCTGGCGATCGTCAGCGGCGCCACCTCCTGGTTCGCGCTGTATTTGGCCGGGAAGTAAAGCGGTACCCCGAACTTGTTGCGCCCCTGTGGCACGACGGCGGTGCGCGGATCGTTACTCGAGATGTACGGCTGCCCCACGCCCCCCTCTCGATCCGCCATCATCGCCCCGAAGCCACTACCGGGAAACGACAGCCCCCCATTGCCATTGAGCTGTCCTGTCAACCAGGAGTTCGGCGCCCAGCCGACGCTCCAGTCCACCGGGAGCTGGTACGCGTAGCTGGTTGGCACCAGCGCCACGGCCTTGGCGGCCGAGTCGTACTGTCCCAAATTCAACCACGCCCGCCCTAAGCCCACCCGCGCCAGGTTCAGCCACCGGACACTGTCGGCCAACAACGGGATGGCTCGCTGGAACTGCCGGACTGCGTCCCAATACACGGAATCGGTCGGACTCCCCGCCTCGTAGGTGAAGTCGCCCGTGTAGTCCAGCGTGGAGAGTGGCACGCCCGAGCAGAACAGATCCGCCAGATACAGCTCCGCATACCCGGTCAGCGCATCGAGGTGCCCGCGCAGCGCCGGCTCAGTACTATCGTAGGCCGCCAGCAACCCCAGCGCGTACGCGGCCCGCGCCCGCATGGTCTGTAACGTGCTGTAGCTGTGGTCGGATGCCCCTCCCTCCGGGAGATTGCGCGAGTCCACGTCGTACTCGGCGTTCAGACCCGTGGACGGATCGGTTTGGAGGTAGTCCAACGGCGACCCGCCGGCGGTGTTGACCATCAGCTCGTCACTCAACAACCCACCGTCGACCACGGCCGAGCCGGCCGCGCCCAGGCTAGGGGAGCCATTCACGGTCACGTAACCGAAAGTGGCTACCGCGCCCGCATAGGCCTGCCGTGCCCCGGCCGCCGTGTGTACTGCCTGTTGATCGGGCACCCCGCTTGGGAGGGGTGGCTTGCCGGCCAAATCCGTGCACCCGGTGAGCCCCACGGTCAGACCTGTACTGCCGAGCAACACCCCGGCGACCGCCGCGCATCGTACGCTCTGCATGATTGGCATGTTCTGTATCGGTTAGTGCCCCAGGGTGACGCCCAGCCGCCACTCTCGCGCCTGCGGCAGTTGGCCGTCGTCGCTGACAAGGTTGCTGCCGGGCGTGAAGCCAATGTTGGGGTCTTTCCCCCGGTAGTTGGTGTACAGCCCCAGGTTACTCCCCAGCAGCCCGATCGTCAGCGCGTTCACATGTGCCCAGCGCTGGGCAAAGGTCGGGGGCACCGTGTAATTGACCGAGAAAGTCTGCCACCGCAGCGTGTTCACCGTCTGCACCAGTCCGAAGGGACTACACAGGACATGATTTCCACAGCCGATCGCCGCCACGATGGCCGCTTGCTGACTCAGCGGGGTCGTCGGATCGTTCAGTGCCGAGGTGTATGGGTTGTATGGATAACTGAACACATTCGGGCCACTACCACCTATATACGAGACCGCGGCGGCATTGTAGGTTTGCGTCAGCCCGTGCTGGTAGTCCACCGCGGTGTTCACGCTCAGGCGGCCGTTGAAGAACGACAGCGTCGTGCTCCCGGTGAGCTCATAGTTCGGCTCCGGCGCCCCCAAGTAGGCCGCACTGTCGGCCAAGCGCACTTCTCCAGGATCGATGCGCCCGTTCTGGTTCGCGTCCACGTAGCCCGCGATCGGCTGTGCCCAGATCCCCTGGAGCGGATAGCCCGGCACGAAGCGCGTGCCGATACCGCCCGCTCCTTCAGTCGCCGGCACGACCCCCGGCGCAAGGGTGAGGAGCATCTCATGGTTCTTGCTGATGTTCGCGTTCACCTGCCAGAGCACGACCCGGCTGTCCAACAGCCGCGCGCCCACTGTCGCCTCCACCCCGGTATTGCGCACCGTCCCCACGTTGTACGCGTACGTCCCCCCCAACCCTCCGACGTCCAACCCGACCGTGCCGGTCCCGGTATTGAACCCCGCCGGCACGCCGATCGAGGGGGCGAGTGGACTGGTCTCAATCGCGTCATAGCGCAGCTTGTGATAGCCGGTGAGCGTGAGCGTCACCCGCTGGTTCCACAGCTCGGTGTCGAAGCCGCCCTCTAGCTCCCGCGACCGCTCCGGCTTCAACTTCGTGTTTCCGTACGAGCCCAGCAGCAGCACCTGTTCATTCGCCCCGCTCGTCGAGGTAACCGTCTGGTAGGTGGCCAGTCGGTACTGCTGGGTCGGATCCGGCTGCACGCCCGCAATCCCGAACGCCACGCGCGGACGCAAGAGCGTGATGGCGCCTAAGACCGGCCGATCGAGGTGGTCCTGGGGATCGATCGCCACCCACGCCAGATCGAGCTTAGGAAATGGGGAGAGCCCCGCATTGGAACCGGAGGCACTGCCGCCGTCGAAGCGCATGCCGGGACTCCAGTACAGCCCGTGCCCCATGTCCAGCGTCGGCGAGACATACCAGCCGTACGTCGTCGTACTCGCCCTGCTCTGCGTGGGCCCAGTGTTGCCGTTGTACAGGAACGTTGTCGGGTCAAGCACCCCCGGCGGCAGGTTCTGGGTACTCGCGGCGAACTGCTGGGTCTGTTGCGCATTCCAGTTGAACCCGATCGGGATCTTTACCGCCGGCATCGCCCCCCGCCGGGGGACCAACACCGTCGTCCCTCCGTTGAGTGTCTGCTGCACGCTCTGCCCTTGGGCGAGGGAATAACGACCACTGGTATCCGCCGGGTTGTACCCATGCGGTTCCACACTACGGTTATCAGTGGTGCCCACGTTGAGCCCCGCCGTGGCGTCCAGTGGCAGCCAGCTCTTCACCGGCCAGTTCAACGTCACCCCTTGCGTCAGCGTCCCGCCGTTGAACAGCCCCCGCGTGTAGTACTCCGGAATCAACGGATTCGCTCCCAGGTTCGCGGTATCGACGTAGCGGCCTAAGAGGCTCTGGATGGCACTCTGCAGGGAGGACTGCTGTTGCGTACTCGAGAAGTAGCTCGTCGTCAGCGCGACGCTCGCCCCGCCTGGGCTGAAGAGGAAATCCATATCGCTGGTCCCACTCCAATGCGTGTAGTGGTCCGGATGCCGCATCCACTCCGGCGCAGAGAAGCCGTGTTGCTGTTGGAACAGATTGGCTTCGATCGCCGGGAGTTGAAAGTTGCCTTGATAGGTCGAGGCGCTCCCGGTCAGCGCGTACGTCAGCGCCCCACTGCCACCGCGGACCGTCAGACTGGCATTCCGGGTGCCGCCGGGGCTGAAGACGTTGAAGCGCGGGTCATTCAACGCCTGGTACCGCACCAGGCTGTCCAACACACAGGCGGGTTGGCCGGTATCATCCGTCTCCACCGACAAGCAGAGGTGCGAAACAGATCCGTTATTCAGCGTTGCGCTCGGGTAATCGTGTCCGAAGCGAAAGACATTGACCGGATAGCCGCCACTGGGCAGCGTCGTCCGGCCGGCATCGAGATTCAGCTGCCAATGCGTGGCCCCCACCTGCCCGTGCTTGGTTGTTATTACTATAACACCGTTACCAGCATCCGCCCCGTACATCGCCGAGGCACTCGGCCCTTTGAACACCTCGATCGTCTCGATGCTGTTCGGGTCAATCTGATCCAGCGGTGAAGGACCACTGAACCCGTAGCCGTTACTCGCCCCTCCGACTTTACTCAGGGCGCCACTCTGGTCGGCATTGACCCGAATGCCGTCGACGATCATGATCGGGTCGTTACTCCGCTCGAGGCTGCTTGTTCCCCGCAGCCGTACACGCCGGGGTGCCCCTGGCAGACCGGACTCCCGCAGCACAGTCAGGCCAGGTACGCGCGCCTCCAACATGTCGGTGAGCGTCGAGACCGGCGCGATGCGCTGGATGGAGTCGGCATTCAGGACCGTGATGTCGTTCCCGATCTGACGCCGCTCTTGCACACCGGTGGCCGTTGTCACCACCCCCGAGAGCACCGTCGGACTCGGTCGCAGCACGATCTGCACCACGGTCCGCTCACTGTCGGTGACCGTCACCTTCTCGGTCGTGGCCTTATAACCGAACGCCCGCACGCGCAACACTTGCTCGCCTGCCGGTACCTCACGGAGAGTGAACTGCCCCGTCTCAGCGGTCGTCGTCTTGAGCACAGTCCCCTGCACCGTGACCGTTGCCGCACTAATCCCTTTCCCGCTCGCCGAGTCCGTCACTCGCCCGGCCACGATGCCGGCGGCGACGTCCGTCCCATCAGAAGTCGAGCCCGCAGCCGCCCGCACCATGATCGTTTCCTGATCGGGCGCAATGGCCGCCACGAGCCCCGTCCCCTTCACGGCCACCGCGAGCGCTTTCCTGACGTCCATGTTGGTCACACGCACCGTGACGCGTTTCGCGAGCTCGGGCGTCTTGCTCCGATACGCCACCCGCATCCCGGCCTGCCGCGCGATCGAGGCGATGACATACTCCACCGTACTGTCATGCACGGAGAGCGACACAAGGCGTTCCGAACGCCGGGTCGGCTGCTGCGACGACTGCGTCGCCGGCTGAGCCGGGAACACGCTGTAGATCACCTGCGCCGGCGCCGGTACCGGACGTATGCCTCCCAGGCTTCCCGCCACGATGGCAACGGCCACGGCCGTGTGCCCAGGCCGCCCGGATCGTCGCCAACAGCCACGCAGAAAATTCGGCATGATCATTTGGGATAGATGGTCAACACGCGCCCGTCCTCCACCACGCGGGCGTCGAACACGAACTCGAGGATCGCCGCAAGGTCCGCCCGCGACCCGGCAGCGAAGGTGGCGGTGATCGGCTCGGACCGGAACGCCGGGTCGGCGACACGGACGTCGGCGTCGTACCACCGGTCGAGCTCAACGATCGCGTCGCGCAACGGGATCCGCTTGAACGCGAGCACGCCGTTGGCGAAGGTGAAGCGTGACATGTCGGCGGGGCGTGCGTGCACCGTCCCGTCCGGGTCAGCTTCGACCTCCTGCCGGGCGGTCACCACTGAGGAGCGCACGGCGACCTTCCCCTCACGCACAGCGATGACGGCTGCGGTGTCGGTCGCGTACTTGCGCACGATGAACGCGGTTCCGAGCACGCGCGCAGTGATCCCTCCGGCTACCACGCTGAACGGCGCGCCGTCGTGGTGCCGGACGGTGAACAGCGCTTCACCCGAGAGGCGAACGGTCCGATTGCCCCGCCCGTAGTCGGTGGGAACGTCCAACCGGCTCGCGACGTTGAGCGCGACGGTGCTGCCGTCCGGGAGGGTAATGCTGGCCCGCTGGCCATTGGCCGTCGCGTACGTCGTTACTGCCGCAGTTCCGTTGGCATCTTGGCTTTGGCGGCCGTTCCTGGCAATCAAGAAGAGGCAGGCCACGCCGGTAAGAACGCCCAGCGCGCCGTACCAATTTTTCCGCTGGAAGTGAGCGACTTGCGGACGAAGCGCCCCCTCAATAGTGGCATGCGATATCGCGCGCTCCAAACGAGCGCGGGCTGCCCCCACATCCTCGGGAGAAAGCACTAGCTCTTCCACGACGGCCTTGGCGGCAGCCCCGATGATCCCTCCGGCAGAGAGGCTGTCCGGGGAAGTCGTCGTATGATCGCGGGGGTCCATGTTGATAACACCGCCCAGCACCCAAAAACGCAACCCCGCCCGGCTCGGCGGAGGTGGACGGGACCGATCACACCGGTCAGTTATCGCGAAGTGACGTCCCCGAGACTTCCCCGCAACCGCCCCTCCGCAGTCCGCAACAGCTTCTCGACGGCCTGCCGGGAGACGCCCATCGCCTCGGCGATCGCGGCCGTGGTCATTTCGTCGTACCAGCGAAGGATAATGGCAGTACGTTGGCGCTCGGGGAGCCCCCGTATGGCAGCGGCCACAGCTCGTACGGTGTCGGCTGTTTCGACCAGGGCGGCCGGGTCATCGGGACCATGCCCCATGCCGTACGGCTCCTCGAGATCGACAGCCAGCTCAGCGCGCTCGATCACATTCCCGTGTGCCATCGTCTTCAACACAGCGTTCCGGACCGCGCGGTACAGGTACGGACGGAGCGGTGTGTGCGGCCGCCACGACGCCCGGTTGGTCCAAACATTCAGAAAGACGGTGTGCACCGCGTCCTCCGCCGTTTCGCGTGCACGCGTTATCTGGTATGCGAAGCGGGTCAGCGCAGGGTAAGCCGCCTCGTAAAGTTCCAGGAGCGCCGCAGCGTCTCCAGCCTGGATACGAAGGATGAGACTGGCGTCATCGAGTTCGGTAAAGCTGGACGACGTGGCTGACATGCACGAACCCCCGTTCCACAAACATTGCGGGGGGGACGGTGCGAGTCAATGGGAACGCCGACGTCCGTGTCTACCCGTGAAGACACCGGAAGTGATCGGCGACTTGGATAAGTTATGTTCCTCTTTCGGCTATGTCACTGGTCCGGTGTCCCATCATTGTACATGATTGCGTTACTTACTGCACTGTGGACCCGACGTGATAGGTGAGCTTGACGATCGCCTTAGGCATGAAAGGAGCGGAGTGAATGAGCCAGCCTTTCTTGAGATTCACCTGTCCCCCGAACATCGAGGCCATGGCGTTCAGCATGTTACTGAGGTCATGGGTGGCATCCTGCTTCACCTCCGTCTCTACGATCACGTGGGCCGAGTACTCGCCAGGTTTGAGCCCCGATGGGACTTGGACGTGGAACGTCAGCTGGACGGTCTGATGCGGCGCCATCCACAGCTCTACCGGCAGCGGCTCCTGCACCCAGTCCACTAGCGACCACAGCTTGGCGAGCGAATCTGTGCGCGCCTCCTCGCGCAACACGGAATCCTCGTTCACCGAGTCCGCACTCAGCAGCGCAGACGCCAGCAGCGGCTGCATGAGCCGCGGCTGTGGCGCCGCGAAGTTCAGGGCCAGCTTCACGTACTCCGTGTCCGCTTGTGGGTTGTACAGATGCAGCGTGACGGTGTGCGTCTTCGGGTCGATCACCATGGTTTGCGGCCCGATCACCCGCACCATGGTGGTGCGCCACTTCGCCGCCCGGGCCGCCATATCGAGCGTATCGAGCGTATCGAGCGCGGGCTTCGCCATGGTAGCGCCTGGCGTGCCTTGGGCATATCCGACCTGCGACACACCGCTGAGACAGAGCCCCCCGAGAACCAGGACTCCGAGACCGCCGTACAACCCATGAAGGCCCCGTTGGACGACGGGCCTCGAGGCCGCCCTCTGCCAACAGACGGAGCGCACACACACCCCCGAGGTCACACGGGCCGACATCACACGCGCCAACACCCGAGAGAGCAACGGTATCGTATCAAGCATAGCTTCAGTCACTATCAAGAGGAAATAGGAGAACAGGCAAGCACAGACGAGCACGGCTATAGCTACCGCTATGGCTCATGCAACGCTTGGCGGATGGTGAGCTCGACGATTGCATCTTCGGTGAGCCCATTGCCCCACCCGAAGTCGGCACTGGTGGTCATGCCGTAGAGCCGGATCACCCCGTGTCGGTCCACTACGAACGGCTGCGGCAACTGTATTCCTCCGTCGATCCCTTCATAGGCCGGCAGTTGGACGGGGAAGTAATGCCGCTGCCAGGCGGTGTAGCCGTTGAGCCGCCGCCCATCATGAAAGTACCGGTACGGCATGGTATCCACGATCACCGTCACCGGCAACTTGAGCTGATCCTGATAGAACTGCCGGATCGCGGGCGCTTCCTGCTCCGGCGGCACCGCTCCCAGCCCCGCGGCCACACCATACGTGTGCTCTAAGACGACGAGCTCAAGGCCTTGGGGACCATACATCGCCAGCAGCCGGCGCAGGAATCCCGTCATTTTGGCGAAGTACCCCGGCGTCCAGGACTGCAGCAGCCGGTGATCGTTCGCCTTCCCCACATCCCAGAACAAGACGACTTTCCCATCGAGCGTTGGGCTCGGGGTGCGCCGGAGCCCGTGTGGCAGCGCGCCGTCCGTCGCGGGCGGCAGCACCAGCGGTGTCCCCTGGGGACTGTACCAGTACGGCGCGTCTGGCCAGACGAAGCGCTTGCCCATATAACTGAACTCCAGCGGCACCATCCCCTGCGCCGTCGAGTCATTCCGCATCGCCCGCGCGCGGCGATTGAGCACGTCCACCACCTGGGGACTGCGCAACCCGTGCTCCAGCACCTCCAGCATCAGCAGCACGTTGTACGCCGCGCCTAGATCGGTATTATCTATATGATGACAGGGCCCTGCGGTACCAAGTGGATCGATCTGCGCGCACGTCGCGAAGAACTCTTCGTAAGCACTGCGCATGCGGGCCGTATCGCCCGTGCGCAGCCAGTGCTGGGCCAGCCAGTACCGCGGCCCGATGCGGTGCAGCGGCGTCACCCGCCCGGCGGCAATGAGCGAGTCCACAAATTGCTCGTAGCGGCTGATGAGGCTCACCCGCACCGGGTGCGCATCGAAGATGGGCCCCCACGGCTCCCCAAGGAACTCGTCCCAGTAGGCCTTCGGTACGTGCGGGAGAAACTGCCGCACGAGCGCGAGGGCGAGGCTGTCACGACCCAGGAGCACCGCGAGTTGGAACGCCGGCCGGAAGAGCGTGTAGTCCCCCTGCCCCTGCGCGAGCGTCTGGACAGCCCGCGGCAGCAGGGTGTCGACTCCGCAGCGGGTAGCCACCTGACGCACGGCCTCCGGCAGTGGGAGTTGGACGTGGGTAGCATATGTGCCCGTGTCCCGCTCAGCGTGACGCCACACCCGACCGAGCGCGTAGGTGACTAGTGGCTCGCACATGGTGAGTGACGGGAGCCAGCTCGTGCGACTGAAGTCGTGCCAACCCGGCAACATCCGCCCGGTGTCGCTGGACAACTCCGGAATCCCTGGATAGGCTGCGCGCCAGATGGGATCGAACGGAGCAGTCGGTGCCTCAGCAGGACGTGCTGCAGTTGGGGCTCGACTGGCAGGCACTTGTTGGGCAACTGCAGGCATGCCCCACCCTATGCCTCCAACCGTCAGGCCCACCAGCAGCACCCCCCCCTGGCGCACCACCGCACCGATCCAGACACCAATGCCTCTGCTCGCACCCGGGGTTGAGGAGACACCCCCACCGTGGGCCGGCCACGCGGCACCCATTATCGGCGGTATCCGCATCAGACGGCGTCCGCCAGTTGGGTAAAGTTGAAGTCCTTGACCTTCAACGGCGGCACCAGCACCGGCACCCCCGGACTGAACACCCGCTCCGGCATGCCAATCTGTTCCAGGCGGGTGGGCTGTAACAATTGAAATCCGTCCTCCTGGACCCGGAAGTTCTTGATGGGCTTGGAGATCTTGCCGTTCTCGATGAGCCATAGCCCGTCGCGCGTGTACCCCTGGCCATAGACGAACTGGTCGAAGTGTGTCACCCGAATGCCCCGCGGCGTGGTCGCGATCATCTCCTCTAAGGAGACGGGCGGCACCTCGGAGCGTAGCCGGAACGCTCCCAAGGTCGGCAGCCCCGTGCTCTTGTTTAACTTCTGTAGCGCGTAGGCCTGATGATACGCCAACTGCTCCAGCACTCCGCGATGGATCCAACGCGCCGGGTGGTAGACATCCACGTGACTACCGCCGTTCTCGTCATAGACGAACGGCACGTGGGCCAGCTCGGGGTCCATGGGATCCATCTCCACCGTGAGCCGCTCGTCCATCACCACTTCCCCAATCCGCGACACGTATGGGATCCGCTGAAAGATCTCGAAGGGGGGATTCTGTTTCTCGTTCATCTCCCGATCGATCCTCCCATCGAAGACGATGCCGATGAGCTGGAAGGCAGCCTGGGGTTCCAAGATGGTGGTGTAGCGCCCCGGCTCTAACGCCACCGGATTGCGCGAAGCCAGACACTTCTCAATCGCCCGCTCGGTCAGCGCGGCTGTGTCGATCTTCCCCCAATCCCAGTGGCTGACGCCGGCCCAGCCCGACCCGGTCCCGTGGGGGTCCCGCACGGTCACGGAGTACTGTGCGTCCGTGTAGGGATAGTACAGTGCCCGGCCGCGGCTGTTCATCACCGCCTTGCCGGTTGCCCCCACCTGCACGTACCCCGCCGCCACTAACCCCGCCTGTTCGGCTTTGGCGCAGAGCGTGCGCGCCACTTCGGCCCGAGCTTCCGCTTCCAGCTGGTAGGTGGCCTCGCTCCAGATAGTGGGGTTCAGGTGCTGCTCGGTGTACTCTACCTCCAAGAGGCTTCCCGCCTGCTCCGGCATGAACTGTAGGACCCGCTCAGCGCGCCGCACCGCAGCCTCGAGCGCCGCATCGTCAATCATGTTCAGCTGGACTTGCGTTTCGGGATCGGCGCCGTTGATCTCACGAATGATGCCGAGATCGTCGTTGCGCACGTCGCCACAGGTACTGATGCGGTTCCTCGCCCAGCGGACGTTTCCCGTCCAGCTACTGTTGAGTACCACCTGGGTGTGGCCGCCGCCTGTGGTCATCCCGATCACCCGCTTGGCCAACGCTGCGCACGCCTCTCGCGACAAGAACCGCTCCTCTGGAGACCACGCCGTGGAGGAGATCGGGTACATGCCAGAGGCAAGCTGCGGGGCCAGATGCGAGACGGAGGACTGGGTGTTGAAGAGAGCGTTCATCCGTGGATCACCGTCTGGTTCTTGAAGGCGAGCGGTGGCGCCTGCACCGTGTAGGCCATCGTTTGCCCCGGCTGGCCCTTGTTACTCGTGTAATCCCACGCTTGACTCTCACTCGCGGGCCCCACCGCAATCAAGTTTTTCCAGAGATCATCGGCACTGAACAACACCTGCGCTCCCTTGATCGTCGCGCCCAACTTGCCGTTGGTGATCTCGCGCATCCGTCCGGAGAACGTCCCCGTCTTCGCCTGAAAGTCGAAGGTCCCAGACGCCCCCCAGAAGAGGTACAGCCCTTTTTTAATGTTCTTGACCATCTCGGCCACCGGCGTGCCGGGTTGCCCCGCCTCGAGCACCATATTCGGCGTGTGCTGCAGCGGGTAGTCGAGAGCGGTCGCACTCCAGGCGTTCCCCTGGGAGCGCACGGGCTTGCCGGCCTTCTCGTAGTACGGCCGCAGCCACCCCGCCTGCTCCCGGGTCGTTTGGTAGTCCACCAAGACCCCGTCCTGAATCAGGGTGGTCGGCGCCGGGACGCTTCCCTCCACATCCCATTGCCACGTCCCCGTCCCATGCGGCAATGTCCGGTTCGTGGTCAGCGTCAGGAGGGACGAGCCCACCTGGCGCTGGCCCAGCAAGCTCAGCACATCCGGCCCCAAGTAGCTCGTCCCACTCGCGTTGGCTTCGTAGCCTAGTGCCCGATCCAACTCCGTCGCCCGCGCCAAAGTCCCGTGCACCAGGGCAGTGGCCGCACTTCCGTCCAGCACCAGGTCATAGCGACCCAGCTCCAGCTCCTTCTCCGGTAAGGACCCCACCTCGACGATCTGTTCATACAGCGCCGGCAGTTGCGCTAAGATCTGGGCGTCGCGGAACACTTCCCACCCCCGCCCCGTCGGGTGCGTGTCCCGGAAGGAGGGCCCGAACGCCCAGTGATCCGGCGCCTCCGTGCGGTAGAACGTCTGCGTGCAGCACGTTCCTTCACTCGTCGCCAGCACCTGCTCCTGCCGCCAACAGCCGCCCCGCGCTAGCGAGAGGCCGTTGGCAGTCAGCCGCCCGCGGTGGGCAAACACCTCGTTGTCCTTCAGCCAACGCTCCATGGCATTGTCCACGCCCGCCATGTACGCCGCTCTCTCTTCGAAGGAGACGGTAAACGGATCGACCGTAATCGGGGTCGTCCAGTCGCCGGTGACCGCCGGCACAGGGCTCCATTCGATGGGCCGGGCGGGGCCTTTGGCATTGGCTTGCGCCATGGCCGTGGCTTTGCGCGCGAGCGTGGCGACGGCGTCGGGCGTCCAGAACGGGCTAGCAGCGAAGCCCCAGTAGCCGTTCACTAAGCAGCGCACCCCCACGCCCAGCGCCTCGTCGTCCCAACCGATGAAATACTCGCGCGTGCCCCCCCGCTCACCAACCGAGTCGCTAACAGTACGGGTGAGCCGGACGTCGGCATATTGTGCGCCGGCGGCTTTGGCCGCATCCATGGCTTGGAGCGCTAGCTGTTTGAGCCGCGCCGGATCCGCCCGCTCGGCGCGCGTGGGCGGCAGCCACACGGGCCGCCCCGCCACGGGGTATGCAGCTCCCCGCAGGCTGAGCCGCCCGAGGGCGGGGCTCGCTACAGTGAGGGCCAGTGCGCCGGTCCCGCGGCCGACGAACTGCCGGCGGGACCAGGGGGTGACCCTAGAACGCTCACGAGGCATGTGCGCCTACTCGTGCAACCTGGCGAGGGAACAATGTGCTTAGTGGTGCAGCAATCGGCGACATGGGATGGGCTTGGGAGGAACGAGGGAATGCTATGGTGTGGTGCTTCGCGGAAGGACGACGATCGTGCCGGTGGTCCCATAGAGGGTACTGTGGTAGCGATACGTCCCCGGCACCGGGAACTGCCGCGCCCGTACCCCTTCCAGCGAAGGTGGGTTACGGTAAGGCACCGTATCCGTGGGCACAAAGGGGGCAATGTTCCCACCCGCCGCCTCGAACGGATAGGGCTCGATCAAAAAGCCATTCTGGCTGACCGCGGTAGTATCGACCCCTTGGACCGGCCCCGGCGGGTGATCAAACACCACATCGATTGAGTCGGGCGGAGCAAGCGTGTTGTCGATCCGCCACTTAACAATCCCGCCCGCCGCAATCGTGATCGAATCCGGCAGGAACGCATTGATCGGCTGCCCGATCGTCTGAGAGGCTTGCCGGGTGATCACGACGGTAGCGGCCAACGGCGGGAGGACGGTGACCACGACCGAATCGCTGACGGTTACCCCATAGATCGTTGCCGTCACTCGGATCACGGCCGTCCCTTGCTCCCCCGTCTGACAGGAGGGGTGGACCAATACGATCGGGCCGGTCCCCAGACTGGGTGCTAGGAGATTAGGATTGGAGGAGGTGTACGCGACGGCAATGTTCGTGAGCAGATTGACCGGCTGCGCGCCCCACGTGAACGGGACGGTGGACAGCGGCGTGCTCCCCACCAGTAACTCGGGGAAGAGCCAGAGGCTCCGCATATCCGGGCTCTGCGTGCTTTCGCAGTCGACGGTTGGGCCTTCTCCCGTCGGCGGGATGGGCTCCTGGCCGGGCGCGAAGGGGTTCTGGACGGCTTGGATCTTGAGCGCGGTCGGCAGAGTTGGTGGCAGGCTCGGCAGCGAGGCGGCCGCATTCACCACTAGGTGGACGCTGTCTTGGACGGTGATACCGCCAGCCGTCGCGGTCGCCGTGATCAGCACGTTTGGTGACGCCCCACGGGCGGTGACGAGGCCGTGGGCATCGACCACTGCACTGGTCGGATCACTCGTCGTATAGCTCAACGTCACCGGCCCCGGCACCGCTGCCCCGCTCACGGTGGTCACCGTCGGGATCAGCTTGACGGTGTCATACGGTGCGCTGTCTAACAATGTCACCGCGTGCTGATTCAACACCAGCCGCCACGGCAAGCGTGTCGGATCGCGCGGCGCCGGCCCCGTCGTATCACTTCCACATCCGAGCAGGCCCACCCCCAGCAGCCCGCTCCAGAGCGCTAAGCTGGTGAGGCCTAGGTGATGAGCGCGCCAGTGATGCCGCAAGCCCACACGCGAGAGCGGTTGCCTCAGTGATGTCACGGTCATCGGTCAGCTCCCGCGGCTCAAGCAGCCGGTGAAATGAGGATTGATCTGGCGTTCCGTCGCCGGGATCGGGAACTCCACGTCCGAGCCATAGGTCGGATACTGCGGGACCGGCACCACGTACTGCCCGATCGCCATCACCGTCAGCAGCGGCCGACTGTAGCGCCGGATGAGCCGCCGCAGATCCCCCAGCCGGTGCCCGTCCAAGTACAGCCAGAATGCTCGCTCCTGAAACACCAGATCCACTTGGGTCGTGGCACTCCCCGGGTCGTTCAGCGGGGCCAAGCCATTGACGCCCCCGGTCCCCGCGAAGTACTGCGTCTTAGCCGGCTTGACGTAAACGTACACCGTCGTCGTGCTGTCCGGCCCGTAGCACGGCAGGTACCACGAGTCATTGAAACAGGACTGCGAGATCGCCGGCGAGACCGGGTGGATGATGACACTGTCGGCCAGGCGGTAGCCCTGCGGGACCGGGAAGCCCCCCGCCGGCTGCCCGGCCGAGGGAGCGGTCGACTCGGTCGTGCCGCAGCCGCTCCCGCAGTCGGTGATGCCCAGCGTGTCCGCAATCGTGTCCGCCGGTACGGCCGTTGAGCCGCCGTTCGTGCGCAACGTATTGAGGATCGTCAGCCAGTCTTGACCTACGCTCACCCCGTGCAGCGCGGCTTCCGCTTCGATCAAGCGCGCCTCGATCCCGCTCGCGATCGTCAGTGGCGCCACACCCTGGCTGGTGCTGTACTTGGCCGGGAAGTAGAGCGGTACCCCGAACTGGTTGCTCCCCTGTTGGACCACGGCGGTACGCGGGTCGTCACTTGAGACATACGGCTGCCCCACACCCCCTTCCCGATCCGCCACCGTCGCCCCGAACCCGGAGAAGGGGAACACCAGCCCCCCCCCATTGCTGCTAAGCAGTCCTGTCAGCCAGGAATTTGGGGCCCAGCCGACGCTCCAGTCTACCGGGAGCTGGTACACGTAGCTGGTCGGCACCTGGGCCACCGCCTTGGCTGCGGAGTCGTATTGCCCCAGACTGAGCCACGCCCGCCCTAAGCCCACTCGCGCCAGGTTGAGCAACGCCACACTATCGGTCAACAACGGCAGCGCCCGTTGGAACTGCCGCACCGCGTCCAGATACACCGAATCGGTCGGACTTCCCGCCTTGTAGGTGAAGTCGCCATTATAGTCCAGGGTCGAGAGCGGCACCCCCGAGCAGAACAGATCCGCGAGATACAACTCCGCATAGCCGGTCAGCGCAGCTAAGTGCCCACGTAGCGCCGGCTCCGTGCTGTCGTACGCTGCCAGCATGCCGAGCGCGTAGGCTGCTCGTGCCCGCAGCGTCTGCAATGCACTGTAGCTGTGATCGGATGCTCCCCCCTGGGGGAGATTACGCGAGTCCACATCGTACTGGGCCTGTAGACGACCAAAGGAGTCGTTGAGATAATCCAACGGCGACCCACCAGCGGTGTTGACCATCAGCTCGTCGCTCAACAGCCCGCCATCCACCACGGCGGAGGCAGCCGCCCCCAAACTGGGCCCGCCGTTCAGGGTAGCGTACTCGAACGTCACAATCGCACCCGCGTAGGCTTGCCGTGCCCCGGCGGCCGTGTGTACCGCCTGTTGATCGGGAATCCCGCTTGGCAGGGGCGGCTTCCCGGCCAGATCCGTGCACCCGGTGAGCCCTGTGGTCAACCCCGCACTGCCAAGCAGCACACCAACGATTGCTACGTTTCGTACGCTCTGCATGCTTTGCCTCGTCTGCCTGTACTGCATGGGTTAGTGCCGCCCCAGGGTGAAGCGCAGCTGCCAAAGGCGCGGCTGCGGCAGTTGGCCGGTGTCGGTGACACTATTGCTGCCAGGCTGGAAGCCGATGTCGGGATCCTTGCCGCGGTAGTTGGTGTGCAGCCCCAGGTTGCTCCCCTGTAGTGCGATCGACAGCGCATTGACGTGCGCCCAGCGCTGGGCAAAGGCCGTGGGCACCATGTAATTGACCGACAGGCTCTTCCACCGCAGCGTGTTCACCGTCTGGATCAACCCATAGGGAGTACACAGTTCATTACTTCCACAGCCCAGCGCTGCCACGATGGTCGCTTGCTGGTTCAGCGGAGTCGCCGGGTTATTCAGGGCAGACGTGAACGCATTGTACGCCCCACCAACAGTGCCATCCACACTCGAGGTCGCGGCGGCATTGTAATACTGCGTCAGTCCGTTCTGGTAGTCCACCGCGGTATTCACGCTCAGCCGGCCGTTGAAGAAGGACACTGTTGTACTTGCCGTGAGCTGATAATTGGGCTCCGCAGATCCCAGATAGACCGCGCTGTCGGCCAAGCGCACTTCTCCGGGATCAATACGTCCGTTCTGGTTGGCATCCACATAGCCGGCGATCGGCTGCGCCCAGATTCCGGTGAGCGGATACCCCGGCACTAAGCGCGGGCTGATCGTACCGCTCGTGCTTATCCCCACAGGGCCCCCCGCCGCGGGCAGCACGAGCCCCGGCGCGAGGGTGAGGAGCATTTCATGATTCTTGCTGATGTTTGCGTTCACCTGCCAGAACACCGCCCGGCTGTCCAAGAGCCGCGCGCCCACCGTCGCCTCCACACCTGTGCTCCGTACTGTCCCCACGTTGTAGGCGTACGTATCGCCCCCGATCGTGCCGGTCCCCGTATTGACCCCCACGGGCTGACCGACCGAGGGGGCGAGCGGACTCGTGACGATGGCGTCATAGCGCATTTTGTGATAGCCGGTGAGCGTCAGCTGTACTCGCTGGTTCCACAGCTCGGTGTCAAAGCCTCCCTCCAGCTCCCGCGACCGCTCCGGCTTCAACTGCGTGTTCCCGTACGAGCCCAGCAGCAATACCTGCTCATTTGTCCCGCTCGGCAGGGTGGCCTCCTGGTAGGTAGCCAGCCGGTACTGCTCGGTCGGATCCGGCTGCTCGCCCGCGATCCCAAACGCCACCCGCGGACGCAAGAGCGTGATCGCGCCTAAGACGGGCTGCTCCGGCTGGTTGATCGCGACCCAGGAGAAGTCCAGCTTCGGGAAGGCCGACAGTCCTGCATTGGAGCCGGAGGCACTGCCGCCATCGAAGCGCATGCCGGGACTCCAGTACAACCCGTGCCCCAGGTCCAGTGTCGGCGCTACGTACCAGCCAAACGTCGTCACATTCGCTCGGCTCTGTGTAGGGGCATTTTCATCTAAACCATTACCTAGCACCTGAGAAAAGACCGTCGGATCCAGCACTCCTGGTAGCAGGTTCGTGGTACTCGCCGCGAAGAGCTGGGTTTGCTGGGCATTCCAGTTGAATCCGATCGGGATCCTCACCGCCGGCATTGCTCCCTGTCGGGGGACTAACACCGTTGTCCCCCCATTGAGCGTCTGTTGCAGGTTCTGGCCTTGGGAGAGGGAATAGCGCCCGGTAGTATCTCCCACACCCGTATTAAGCACATAGCCCCGCGGGGTGACACTGCGATTATCGGTAGTGCCCACGTTGAGCCCTACCGTGGCGTCCAGCGGCAGCCAACTCTTGACCGGCCAGTGCAGCCTCACGCCCTGCGTCAGCGTCCCACTGCTCAACAAGGCCCGCGTGTAGTAGTCCGGAATCAGCGGGTTCGTCACGTTCACGGTATCGATGTAGCGGCCTAAGAGACTACTGATGGCACTCTGTAAGGAGGATTGCTGTTGCGTACTCGAGAAATAGCTCGTCGTTAACGCCACGCTCGCCCCGCCCGGGCTGAAGAGGAAATCCATATTGCTGGTCCCATTCCAGGTATTGTAGTGGTCCGGATGCCGCATCCATTCCGGCGCGGAGAACCCATGTTGTTGCTGGAAGAGATTGGCTTCGATCGCTGGGAGTTGAAAATTGCCTGGATCGGTCGAGGCACTGCCGGTGAGTGAATACGTCAGTGCCCCGCTGCCACCGCTGACCGTCAGACTCGCTTGCCGCGGAGCGCCGTGGCTGAAGACGTTGAAGCGTGGATCATTCAACGCCTGGTACCGCACTAGGCTGTCCAACTGACAGGCGGGCTGATTGAAAGGCCCAACCTCAATCGGCAAACAAATGTGCGAGAGAGATTGAGAAGTCGCCTGTGCTCCAGGATAGCCGTGGCCGAAGCGAAAGACATTGATCGGATAGCTGCCGGGCATCAAGGTCCGGCCAGTCTCGAGGGCCAGGTCCCAACGCGTGGCGCCCGCCCGCCCGCGTTTGGTAGTGATTACGATGACTCCGTTAGCGGCATCCGCCCCGTACATGGCCGAGGCACTCGGCCCTTTGAACACTTCGATCGTCTCGATGCTGTTCGGATCGATTTGATCCAGCGGTGAGGGACCATTGAACCCCCAAACCCTACTTTGGGCGCCACTCTGGTCGGCATTGACGCGAATGCCGTCGACGATCATGATCGGGTCGTTACTCCGCTCGATGCTACTCGTCCCCCGCAGCCGCACCCGCCGCGGCGCCCCCGGCAGACCGGATTCCCGCAAGACTGTCAACCCCGGTACGCGGGTCTCCAGCATGTCGGTGAGCGTCGAGACCGGTGCGATGCGCTGGATGGAGTCGGCATTTAAGACCGTGATATCGTTGCCCACCTGGCGCCGCTCTTGCACGCCGGTGGCCGTCGTCACTACCCCCGAAAGTACCGTCGGACTCGGCCGCAGTACGACCTGCACCACGGTCCGCTCGCTGTCGGTGACCGTCACCTTCTCAGTCGTAGCCTTGTAGCCGAAGGCCCGCACGCGCAACAGCTGCTCGCCCGTCGGCACGTCGCGCAATGTGAACTGCCCGGTCTCCGCTGTCGTGGTGCGCAGCGTGGTCCCCTGCACGGCCACGGTCGCCCCTCCAATCCCCTTCCCGCTCGCCGAATCCGTCACCCGACCGGCAACAGCACCAGCCGCCGCGGCACGGGCGTCCTCAGATCGCCCTTCATGTGGGCGAATGACGACCGTTTCCCCATCCGGTGCCATCCTGGCAACCAATCCAGTCCCTTTGAGGACCATACCGAACGCATCCATGACGGGAGCGTCGGCGATGCGAACAGTCACCCGCCGCGAGAATAGCGGGTTGTCCGTCTCGTACGACAGCCGCACCCCCGCCTGGTGTGCCACCAGATGCACGGCGTAGGCGACCGTGCTGTCCTGCACAGCCATCGTGACACGAGCCCTGTGCTGCGTCGGCTGCGACGCCGACTGACTCGCCGGGTTAGGGGTCGCCGTAAAAATGGTATACGTCGGTTGTGCCTGCCCGACGAACGCCGACCCAGAAATGAGAGCCCCGAGGAAGACACAACGCCTAGTCCACCTCGGGACATTCCTCATCGCTCCAGCACTCCGACACCCTTGCGAACCGTCAGTCATCCGCATGCCAGGCATTTGCCTCATCTCGCATAGAGGGTTAGGGTTCGCCCGTCTCGCACGACACGGACGTCGAACGTCATTTGGAGAATCGCCGCCAGATCCGCGATCGACCCCGTCGCGCATTCGATGGTGATCTGTCGCGACGCCAACCCGGCATCGCCAAGCCGGATGTCCGCGTCATACCAGCGGTCCAGATCGATAATGGCGTCCCTGAGTTGGACCCCATTCAGAGTCATCACACCCGTTGTAAAGCCGAATTGCGCGGGATCGGCCCGTCGAACAAAAACCCCGCCGGCCGAATTCACGTCCGCCTGCCGCCCCGCGGTCAGCACGGCGGTTCGGACCGCCACTTTGCCTTCCCGGACCGCTACGCGAGTGACGGTATCCGTCTCATAGCGACGGACCACGAAACTGGTCCCCAACACTCGCACCGCCTCCAGACCAGCAATCACCGTGAAGGGAGTCCCATCATGATGCTGAACCGTGAAGAATGCCTCACCGGTGAGCCGGAGCGTCCGGTTCCCTCGGGCATAATCCGGCGACACGTCCAACTGGCTGCCGACGTTGAGTGCGGCCGTGCTCCCGTCGGGGAGTGTGATGGTCGCACGTTGGCCGTTTGCCGTGGCGTAAATCAACGGATTCGCCGGGGCGGCGAAGTGTATCCGGGAACGGGCACCAGGCCATCCAGCAATGAGCCCGGCTGCCGCGATGACCACCCCGGCGACGGCGTACCACACACCCCGGGGTACCATCCGTTGACGGAGAACGCCGTCCCGCCCCATTCTCCTGGGTGCACCACCCCAGCCTTTGCTGACTGTCGATGACACCGCGTGAGGGAGAGCCGACTCCGTATCGATCCGAGCCGCCATGCGCGCCCATTCCTGATCGACGTTCCACGACGTCAGCGCTCGGGCACGCTCCTCCCACGTCGCCAACGCGTTCAGAAACGCCTCGTCGACACTGTCGTCTGAGGACGTTCGGAATTCTGGGTCTGGTGTCATCGTAGAGCTAATACCGGTATCCCGGCAGCTACCCTGACAACCATCCCCAAAATTTTTCCAAGAGACGGGAGGAACGCAGCGGCACTACGATAAGGGAGTAGCCTTACTACGTACTACCCTCTTACTCTAAAGAGACTAGAGGTAAGGAGCCATCCGCTGTCGCAGCGCCTTGAGCGACCGGCTCATCTGCGTCTCCACGGTCTTCACAGACACCCCGAGCAACGACGCGATCTCGGCGTACGACATCCCCTGTTCACGGTGGAGCGTGTATATGGCACGCGCTCTTGGAGGGAGCCCCGCAACGGCACCGGCAAACGCCGCAGCGACCTCGCTGTCCTCCAGAAGTTCGAGCGGTGTTGCCACAGCAGGTATCTCTCCTCCCGGGAAATCCTCTGCCCACCGCCGCTCCACACGTTCATGCTCGAGATACTTGAGCGCCCGATTGTGCACCGCGCGGAAGAGATAGCTACGCACCGACCCCGCCGGCTCCCACGTCTCACGCCGCTCCCAGACTGCGAACAGCACGTCGTGCACCAGCTCGGCAGCGATCTCCGGCGTCCGGACGTACCCATAGGCGAACCCCGCCAGACGCTGAAAATAGGCCCGGAACAGCTCCTCGAAGGCCGTGACGTCATGGGCGCGAAGCCGGGCAATCCACCCCTGCTCGATGGCAGGTGTGCCGAGGTCGGGATCATCGGCCACATGCCTAAGATAGGATGGGACCGAGGTCTGTCAATCGTACGATTCGTGACCAGTCGACTTATACGTGATCCGCCACCGCCATCACGCCCGCCTCTCGCGCGCAGTGCGCGCAACAGTAGAACGTCCCCTGCGCCTCGATCCCGTGCCCGATGATCCTGCACCCGCAATGATCACAGACGGGCGCCAACTTGTGCATCGCACATTCAAAACTATCGAAGACGTGTCGCTGTCCTGCGGTGACTACCTCGAACGAGAGGTAATAGTCGTTCCCGCACACTTCGCACCTGGCCATTGTCGTCCCCCGACGTTCCGCGGTTCCGTGGGGTGAGGCGCATTTTTCGTGCTACGCTGCCTCTTTCTGCAGCGGCAGCACCGGCTGTTCCACCGGCTGTCCTGCCGCCGGCATGACGAACGGAATATCCGTCGACACAGGAATCCGTCGGATCGCCGTCGCCGAGTGCCACCCGGCGAGAACGCCCGGGCCGTTCACGCGGTCCGCCTTGCACGCGCCAGTCACACCCATGTGCAAGACGTGCATCACACTGCGCACCTCGTGCAGGAGCCCGACGACTTCCGTCGTCATTCCCACTCGTGCCGCCCGCGCGGCTGCCGTGGCGGCGATCGCTTGGCGCAGTACGGTCGATTGTGCGACCATCCGGTCCAGGAAATCGTCCGGCAGGCCGCGGGATGCGAAGAGTGCCTTGTACGGCGTGAGGGACTCGATTGCCCCCGAGACTGCCGTCAGGAGCGCCGGATAGCTGCGGGTATTCGGGATCGTGATGGTCCGCGCGAACTCCGGACTCAGCGCCCCGCCCGCGGCGCTCTTCCCGATCAACGTCGCCGCCCGTTTGACCGGAGAGAGGAGCCCGAAGTGCAACTCGTGGGCGGCCTCGCGCGCCGCGGATGCACGGTCGGTGATCGCCCCCCCGGCAGCGGTCTGCGCTGACGCCCTCGCATCGAGGGTAGTGACGAGCTCCCCGAGAACAGGGATCTGTTGCGCCACCGCCGGAGGGAGGTCCCCCAGCGGCGCTGGCAGCGGCGCCACCGTGAGAAAAGTGTGGCCACGACGGGCCGCATCGAGTTCATTGAACTGCCGGACGTTCATGACGCCTCCGTGTCGGTGAGAAAAGGATCGACGGCCGTGGGCCGCGATATTTTCGCGGCGCGCCATCACTGTTACTAAGGCAACATCCCCTGAGATTATGTTCACCGAATTTCTCGGCCGGGCCGCGCATAGGGTTCCCGCTTCCCTGTTACCGGCACTAGCAAGCGACCTACACGCCGCAGGCACGCTGTTCAGGTCGTGGGCGCCGTGTGTCCCATCTGCAGGCGTGGTGTACGATCCGCGGCGGCCGTGAAAGATCCCCGACGGCGTTGCAGAAGTCCCGGTGGCACTGCGGAATCCGCACTGTCGCTGTCACGCACATGCGGCACGCTGGCATGCCCCACCCCGTGATTGCCCCGTGTCGCACATACGCTACACGGCTCGCGACTGACAAAACAACCGACGTAGCGACGCTACAACCGCCCGCCCCGGTGCTCGCCGGCCCCACGACAGCCGTGGACGATCCGCGGTGCGAATTGATACTCTCCCGGGACGACACACAATCCCCAGCGTCCCTGGCATGATCCACCACGCCTCTGGCACGATCCGCTATATCTCTGACATTGTCCACAGCGACCGTGAAAACCGCCGCAGGGATACAAAATGCGGTGACGCGCCAGCACGCACGTTCCGCGCGCCGATTGTACCGCCCGCACCGAGATTACCGGCCCCGCGGGGGCCTAACCTATTGCCGCCTTCCCCCGCCGTCTCCGCCACCACGCCGCCGCCAACATCGCCAGCGTCGCCGTGAACGACAGCCCCCCGACCCAATCTCCCACCCTCGTGTACAACGTCGTTACCCCCGCCGACTCTACCATATATGTCGCCGTGCGCGGGACGAAGATCGGTGTCTCGGCGCGAACCCTGCCGAGCGGATCTATATAACCGGAAATCCCGGTGTTGGCCGCGCGCACCACCGGGAGCCGCGTCTCGATCGCACGGAGCGAGAGGTGCGCGAAGTGCTGGTACGGCGCCGAACTACGCTGGAACCACGCGTCGTTGGTGATGTTCGTCAGCAACGTCGCCCCCTGCCGGGCGTAGAAGCGCGAGAGCTGCGGGAAGATCGCCTCGTAGCAGATGATCACGCCGATCTTCCCGAACGAGACGCGGAGCGGAGGCTCGTTCTTGCCGTGGCTGAAGCCCCCGAAGTAGTTCACGCTGCGGAACCAGTCGGGGTTCAGGAACGGAACCCGCTCCACGATCGGGACCAGAAACTGCTTCCGGTACACCGATCGCCGCGAGACGAACCCCTCCGGTGTCGTCAGAATCGCCGCATTGTAATAGTGGAACGGCTGCACCATGGGGTTGTCGGAGTCGAGGACCCCGGTCAACACCGGCGTCGGTTGTGCCGCGACGGCGGAGTGCAGGGAGTCGATCCAGTTGGGATACTGCCACAGGAACCGGTCCAGCGCCGCCTCGGGCCACATGACCAGCTGCGGAACCAACTGCGGGGCGCCCAGGTCGGGCACGCTCCGGTTTGGTGTGGTCCAGTTCGGCACGCGCTGGTCCAGCACACGCTGGTCCGGCGCACCCAAGTTCCGCGTGCCGGGATCCGCCACGCTCTGGCTCAGCGCCTCACGCGTCATCCTCGCGAGGAGCGCGACGTGCGTCGTCGGGTCCTCGACCGTGAGCTTCGCCTGCTCCGGGATGTCCGGCTGAATGACCGTCACGGGTGCCAACGGCTTCAGCGTGATCGACGCCATGCGCCACGCCCCGTACCCCGCCGCCAGCGCGACGAGCGCGACGGCGGCCGCCACTCGCTGCATGGCCGCACGCCGATCGTACTTCCACAGCCACGCGTCGGCGAGGAGCCCGTTGACCGCGGCGATCCAGAAGCTCACACCGCGCACCCCGCTCAACTCCGCCATCTGCGCCAGCACCGGCACCCGCGCCACCCCCAACCCCAGCGGGAGCCACGGGAACGACAGATCGCTCAAGTAGTTGAGCGCCAGTTCCGACGCCACCCACACCACCGGGAGCAGAATCGCGAACGGCCATCCCGTGAACCGCCGGATCGCGAACAGCGCGGCCGCCGTCGCTCCAACAATAGGGCCGAGCCAGATCAGCGTCCCCAGATATCCCAGCAGCGCCAGCTTGGTATACAACAACAGCGCGACCGCGATCCAGTATAAGGTAGCGCCGTATCCCACGATCCCGAACCAGAACCCCGCCCGCGCCGCGTTCCACGCGTGTCCGTCGTGGTCGGCGTACCACGCAATCGTCACCGTGAGCGGGACCAGGCAGACCAACACCGGCACGACGAAGTTGAACGGCGGGAAGGCGAAGGCGAACAACGCCCCCGACGCCACCGCTGCGATCGCTTCGTGCGCGGTCGGGACGATCCCCTTCCCGCGCGCCCAGCTCCGAGCCGCGCTCACAGACGGACTTCGCGCCCCTCTTCGGCCGACTTGTAAATCGCCTCGACCAACCGCTGCACCACGATCTGATCGGCCGGCACCTTGTACGGGGCGTCACCGGTGAGCAGCGCCATGAAGTGCGCGAACTCCGCCCGGTAGCTCTGCAAGAACACGCTCTCGCGCGCCGCCGCCCCCGTGGGCGAGACGTCGGTCGGCTTGCCGTTCAGGGTTTTGACCACCCGCAGCGGCGCCAGGCGCGCGCTCCCGCGCGACGCCAGCGCCTCGAACCACCAGCGCTCGTCTTGCCCCACGTAATTCCACGCCACGTCGATCGTGCAGACCATCCCGTTGGCGAACTCGGTGGACGCCACCATGGCGTCTTCGACCGCACCCGAGGCGCGGCCGCGTTCCATGTACGCGTTCACGCGAACCGGATCCGGGAAGTCCGCGAGCCAGAGCGCCAAGTCCAACAGCGGGAACCCGAAGTCCAGAAAGGCCCCGCCCCCCGCTTCGGCGCGGCGATAGCGCCACCCCTCGCGCGTCCCGCGAAACTGGTATTGCCCCGACCGGATCCCCGTGAGCCCGCCCAGCTCTCCCCCTTTGATGAAGCGCGAGAGCTGCTGCACGTCGGCGCGAAAGCGGTGGTTGTTGCCGACGACCACCTTCTTCCCTGCCTTCTGTGCCGCCGTGAGGATCCGCTCCACCCCGCGCGACGTGAGCGACAGTGGCCGTTCACACAGCACGTGCACCCCCGCCTTGAGCGCGGCGAGGACGTGCGGCTCGTGCAGGTGGTTGGGCGAAGCGATCACCACCGCGTCCAGGTGATCCAGTGCGAGGAGATCGTCGATGTCGGTGACGATGTCGCGCACGCCGAACCGCTCGGCCAGCGATCGCGCCTTGGGCCCGTCGTTGTCGCACAGCGCGGCCAGCTCCGCACCGCGCATCTTGGAGAGCACGGGAAGGTGGGCGAGCTGCGCGATCGCGCCCGCGCCGACGAGGCCGATCCGGATGGAGTTAGACGAGGTTGACGACGGTGCCATGAGTGCGGTTCAAATAATGGGAGCGATGGTCGTCCCGGGGTAGTACGTGAGGAGAATGGTCCGGTAATCTTGTCCCGCGCGCGCCCGGGCGATCGCCCCCCATTGGTCCATCCCGACGCCGTGACCGTTCCCCGTCCCGCGCAGCATGAGCCGTTCGATCCGCCCGTCGCCGTCCGTCTCGCTCTCGATCGTGAACAGCGTGCTGGGGAGAATGTCGCCCCCGAGGGTCCGCAGGACGAAGCGGACGTCGTTGCCGCGAACACCGAAGCGGCCGCGGTCGGTGACGAACACCAGCCCCGCCACGCGCCCGGACTGGGTGCGCCCCGTCTCCTGTACGGCACGCACCGCTCCCACCCCGCCGGACGGGACGTCGGCGTACTTCCGCAGATACCTGTCCAGCACCGCCGTGAGAGTCGCTCCGTCATAGCTGCGCGTCCAACGGAATTTGGGCGACTGCTCGCAATAGTAGTGATCGCTCCCGGGAATCCGGTCGCTCACCGATACGAGATACGGCTCGTCGTGCGCCCGCCACACTTCGCTCTGGGCAGCGGTGGCGCCGCCGGAGTTGGCGTGGTACGGCGCGTTCACCACGCGGCCGTCGTAGAACAGCACCAGATCACGCGTCGCTTCGATCGACGCGTCGGAGAGTGGGCGTTCGGCATCGGCGCCGCCGTAGACTTGATCCATCACGGTGGCGGTGAGGTCGTATGGCCGGGTGTCGTCCAACCGCGTGTAGGTGTAGCTGCGCGCGGCGATGGCTTGCGCTTCGACCGCCGCTTCCTCGTCGGTGGTCCGGTCGGTCCCGATCTCGAGCGGGACGACGCCGCGCAGATAGGATTCGATCGGGAGCCGGTTGACCACCAGCATTGTGGAGCCGGTCGGGAGCAGGTGCAGCTCGCCGCGGTACCGTCTCCCGTTGTAGGACAGTACGGTGCCATCGGTACCGTCATCATCGGCCGGGCGCACGATCAGCGGGCCGCGGACGGACGGGATGCGCTCGTCGCGGTCATTCGTTGCGCACAGCAGGTCGCCGCACGATTCCACCGTCCACACGTCGCCGGCGCGGGCACTGGCGAGCGGCCGGTCGCCGCCCTGTTCGTACAAGTTCCACGCGCCGCTCGCGCTGAGTCGTGTACTCCGCTGCTCGGTAGCGAGCGCGACGCGGACCTCCGGCTCACCTTGGCCGCGGCGCACCGGCCGCCCCGTACCGGACCGAGCGGATGGCGTTCCAGGAATTTGCCCCGGCCCCGGCGACTCTGTTTCGGTCTGAGCCGTCGCGGGCGGTGTGACCGGCGTAGCAGGCGAGGGACCCGGCGCGCCGGCCGGCGGCGCATTTGCTGGGGCCGGTGGCGCGAGCACGATCGGCGGCCGCGGCTTCATCGGCGCGATGGACGCGGCACACGCCGCCACCCATGCGATCAGTGCGAGAACCGCGATGACCCGGCCGACCATTACCGCCCGAAGCTCCCGATCGTGGCCGACACCAGCGGCAACTGCCGCCGTACCGCGCGAACGTCACCGGCCGCGACCGCCGGGGTCGAGACGACGCGAACGACCGACGCGCGAACGTCGTAATCGTCCACCACCTCGTCTGCCGCCACTTCGACCAGCGTCCCCGGCGCGAACGCTTCGTCCAGGTACGTCACGCCGTCGATGTCGTCGGCCTGCCACGACAACCGGGCGATCGACCCCTCCGACTCGGGGTCGGCGGCGTCCACCATCGCTGTCCACGTCCGCCCGAGCCGCGCCTCGTACCGCTCGGCGGTGATCGACCGCTGCAGTTCGGCGAGGCGCTCCACCCGGTCACGCTTCACGGCGTCCGGAACGTCGTCCGCGAGCTGCGCGGCGCGCGTCCCCTCCTGCGGCGAATACGGAAAGACACCGACGCGCTCGAACTGCACCTCCTCTAAAAACTCCAACAGCTGCTCGAAGTCGCCCTCGGTCTCTCCCGGAAAACCGACGATGCACGTCGTCCGGATCGCCACGTCGGGGACCGCGTCGCGAAAGCGCGCCACTTTATCGCGGATGGTGCGTTGCCGCTCGGGGCGGCGCATCCGCTCGAGCACCGCGTCGGACGCGTGCTGGATCGGCATGTCTAGATACGGGAGGATGCGCGGCTCGCGTGCGACGACCTCCAACAGCCGTGGCGTGATCCCGGCCGAGTACAGGTACATCATCCGGATCCACGGCACCGTCGTTTCGCGCACCAGTGCTTCGAGCAGATCAGGGAGCCCTACACTCCCCCCTACACCACGAGCCACGGCCGCCGCGCCGTTCCGCTGTAAGTCGTGCCCGGCGCGCATCCCGCCGCGCCCTAGGTACCCCAGGTCGCGCCCGTAGTGCGCCAGATCCTGCGCCACGAGGTTGATCTCGCGTGCCCCCTGCAACTCCAGCAGCTGCGCCTCGCGCACCACTTCGTCCAACGCGAACGACCGGTGTCGCCCGCGCATCAGCGGGATCGCACAGAACGCGCACCCGTGGTCGCACCCTTCGCTGATCTTGAGATAGCGGATGTGCGGGACGTCGCCCGCGTACACCCGTACTCCGGGGTGTTTGACCAACGCCTCTGCCTCCAACAACCCGCGCTCCGCCAACGCCCCGACCAACGTGTCGGTCTCGGAGGCCCCCAGAAATAGGTCGACCTCCGGCAACGCCTCGGCCAACTCGTCCTTGTGCCGCTGTACCATGCACCCGACGGCGACCACTAGCTTGCACGCCCCGCCGGTCTTGTACTCTCCCGCCTCCACCAGCGCGTCGATCGACTCTTTCTTCGCCGCGTCGATGAAGCCGCAGGTGTTGACGACGATGACCTCCGCCTCGTGAAGGTCGTCGGTGTACTCCCCGCCGTGGTCCGCCAGGCGCGCCAGATAGCGCTCGGAGTCGACAGTGTTCTTGTCGCACCCGAGCGTGACCACCCCGACTTTCATCCGAGGAACGACTCCAGCGCGCGCTTGCGCGAGGTGTGCCGCAGTTTGAGCAGTGCGCGGTCCTTGATCTGCCGGACGCGCTCGCGCGTCACGCCGATGAGGTCACCGATGTCCTCCAGCGTCAACGGGTCGTCGCCGTCGAGTCCGAAGTACAGTCGCAGCACCTGGGCCTCTCGAGGTTTGAGAAACCGGAGCGAATCGTGCACCGTCTCGATCAGCGCCTTCTCGATTGTTTCCTCGTCCGGCGCCGGGCTTACGCTGTCGACGATCCGGTCGATGAGCGCGTGGTCGTCGTCCGCCGAGAGCGGCGCGTCGAGCGAGAGGTGCGTCTGCGAAATGGCCATCGTCTTGGCCACTTCGGCCTCGCTGATGTCCATCTCCTCGGCGATCTCCTCGTGGGTCGGCTCGCGCCCAAGCTCCTGCAACATCGCAGCAGCGCGGCGCCCCATGCGGTGCACTTCGCCGGCGCGGTTCAAAGGAACACGCACGATGCGAGACTGCTCCGCGAGCGCCTGCAGGATCGCCTGGCGAATCCACCACACGGCGTAGGAGATGAACTTGATCCCCTTGGTCTCGTCGAAGCGACGGGCGGCGCGCAGGAGACCGAGGTTCCCCTCGTTGATCAGGTCGGTGAGACTGACCCCCTGATTCTGATACTTCTTGGCGACCGAGACGACGAATCGGAGGTTGGCGCGCACCAGCTGGCCGAGCGCTTCATCATCGCCCCCCCGGATCCGGACGGCGAGCGCCGCCTCTTCCTCCCGCGAAATCAGCGGATAGACGCTGATGTCGCGGAGGTACTGGTCGAGCAGCCCCTGATCGACCACCTGTTTTCGCTTCGCCGGAGAAGGAGCCATGCGCTCTTTAATTGTACCTCTTTCCCGGCTCCGGCGGAGGACCACCCTAGCAGAATTTCTACCGAACGAATGTACCAAACCGTTTCCACCGAATATGCGTGAGCCAGCTGACGTCCGACGTACTATCGGGTTCGTAACTGAAGTACACGACCAACGGGCGCCCCCGGACCAGCGAGTCGGGGACAAATCCCCAGTAGCGGCTGTCCAGCGAGTTGTCCCGGTTGTCGCCGAGCACGAAATAGCTCCGTTCAGGGACGATCAACGGTCCCCAATTGTTTCGGGATGGCCAGTACGACTGGGTGGCATGGAGCGAGCGAACCAGATAATCGCGCTGCCAGGTGAAGGCGTCGCCGGCAGGGTCGGTATCTGGAGAGGAGTGGGTGACGTACGGCTCGGCCACGGGGTGGCCGTTGCGAACGAGGCGGCCGTCACGCATGAGAATCGTGTCGCCAGGGGCCCCGACGACCCGTTTGACGAAGTTGATGGTGGGATCAGCAGGCCATTTGAAAACGATCACGTCGCCGACACGGGGATGGCGGAGCGAGGGGAGGCGAAAGTGGGTGAAGGGGACCTCGGGACCGTACACCATCTTGTCGACGACCAGGAAGTCGCCGACCATGAGGGTGCGCTGCATGCTCGGCGTCGGGATCTTGAACATCTCCACGACGAACGCCCGGATCACCAGGAAGAGGGCGACTGAGGCGGCTGCGCGGGCGAGGGTACCGAGGAAGGACTTCATCGATCTAAGACTTCATGCTAAGACTTCATGCTAAGACTTCATGTGCGACGAGTACGACGTTACCGAGTACAACGTTACGACGTAAGGGAGGGCGGCGGTTCAGGAATGACGGCCCAAACCGCCCGACAGTGACATCGCCTCGGCCACTCCCTAGTCTGGAGTACCGAGATACGTATCGATCTGCGCCCGCTGCAAGGTGCCGGAGAAGTCGACGTAGCCGACCTTGGTTTCTGAATAAAAGTCGTAGACCTCCCAACCGCCCTCGCGGTGCCCGTTCCCTGTCTGCTTTACCCCTCCGAAGGGGAGATGTGCCTCGGCGCCGATCGTTGGGGCGTTGATGTATGTGATCCCCGTGTCGAGCTCGTTGATCGCCCGGAAGGAGAGATTGACATTCTTGGTGTAAACAGACGATGAGAGGCCGTATTTCACCCCGTTGTTCACGGCGAACGCTTCGTCCGGCGTAGAGACACGGATGACCGAGAGAACGGGGCCGAAGATCTCTTCCTGAGCGATCCGGTGGTTCGGCTCGACACGGGCGAAGATCGTCGGCTCGTAGAAGAAACCGCTGTCCAGACCATTCCCCGTGGCACGGCGGCCGCCGCACAGGAGATCGGCGCCGTCGGCCTGGCCGATGTCCACATAGTCGTCCACCTTCTGGAGTGCCGCTTCGTGAATGAGCGGGCCGACGTCGGTGCCGGCCTTACGGCCGTCACCCAGCTTGAGTGCCTTGACCCGGTCGACGAGGAGCCCCAGAAAGTTGTCGTGGATCCCCTTCTGCAGGATGAGTCGGCTCGTCGCGGTGCAGCGCTGTCCGGTGGTTCCGAACGCGCCCCAGAGCGCCCCTTCCAGCGCCAGTTCGAGGTCGGCGTCGTCCAAGACGATCTGAGCGTTCTTCCCGCCCATCTCGAGCGACAGCCGTTTGTGCAGCCGGCCGCACGTCTCGCCCACGAGACTCCCCGTCGCGGTCGAGCCGGTGAACGAAATGAGGGGAACGTCGGGGTGCTGAACCAAGGGGGCGCCGACGTCTTCGCCGGCGCCGTGGACAAGTTGGACGACTTCGGGGGGGAGCCCCGCTTCGAGAAGGATCTCCACCAACAGCGTCCCCGTGTGCGGGACGTCCTCGGCCGGTTTGAAGACGACCGAATTCCCGCACACCAGCGCGGGGAACATCTTCCACGTCGGGATCGCGAGCGGGAAGTTGAACGGGCAGATGAGTCCGGCCACGCCGATGGGGCGCCGATAGCTCATCGCCCACTTGTTGCGCAGCTCCGACGGGACGGTGCGGCCGAACAGCGCGCGCCCCTGCGTGGCGGCGTAATACGCGGTGTCGATCCCTTCCTGCACGTCGCCGCGTGTCTCGGTCAGCGGCTTCCCCATTTCGCGCGTCATCGCATCGGCGATCTCTTCTTTGCGTGCGGTGAGGAGGTCCCCGACTTTGCGGAGGACGTCGCCGCGGACCGGCGCCGGGGTACGGCGCCAGATTTCGAAGCCGCGCTTGGCGCTCGCGACCGCGCGGTCCACGTCATCGGCGTTGGAGAGCGGGAACTTGCCGATCACGTCAGCAGTGTCGGCGGGGTTTCGGTTCTCGAAGTACGCGCCGGTGGACGGATCGGTCCAGGTGCCGCCGATGAAGTTCTTGAAGACTTTCATGCTCCTCGGGATATCTCCGTAACGATTGGTTATGTGCTCGAGTGGGTACTGCCGGGGTACTGCCGGAGGTGCTCAGACGTTCTTGTACAACGTCACTTTGCCGTTGCCGATGCGGATGTCCGCAATGTACGGCGGGAGTGGGATGGCAAGCCCGTTGGGGGCGATCCCATCCGGCGTTTCGCGGCGCAACTGCGCCACCAGCTTGGGGATCACAGGGGCCGGAATCGACAGGTTGTGAATGCGCACGTCGGTCACGCGGAACTGCGCGAGCCCCGGGCGGACGATGTCGGCGGTCCCCGACAGCTGCACGGTGTCTCGTTCGCTCAAGAGCGCTGCCAGTGGGCCCAACGTCTTGGCGGCACCGAGCGCCCTGAGCGGGAGCACGGCGCGCACGTGGAGCGTGTCACCCGTGATCATCGCCCGAACGTCTTCCGCGGACGGCGGGAGCTGATGGGTAGCGGTCTGCAAGAGGTACGCGACCGCTTCGGCCGCCGTGAGGTTGGCGAAGACGGGACCCGAGCCGGATTTGAGCGACGCGACGGCGCGGCGTCCTCGCTCGGCATCGGCCCCCGTGACCGGCGCCCAGCGACCGACCACCGTGGTGCTCGCCGCGCGCGGCGTGCGGTGCGTGTACCAGTAATAGCCGGCCGCACCGGCGATCAGGAGAATGACGAGGCAGCCAAGCCTCCGCAGGCATCCGAACATGGGTGAAAATTACCCTGATCGTGGGGCGGGACGATAGCGGAGCGACTCACTCATACTCCACTCGACCTTCCTCGTCGACCGTGCTGCGCCAGTTTCTACTGATACTCCGGTCCGGTGTGCGTCGCTCCGTGCATCGGAATGATGCCGCACGCCCAGTCTAGCCCGCAGGTCCTCCGACCGTTAGCCCCGGAGTTACGGTATGACATATACGCCATCGAGATCTACGGTACTCCCGGCCGCCCATGGGTTCGCCTCGCCCCGAATGACGACTCGAAGCGTATGACGACCGCGCGCCGTCCACCGTTGAGTGAACAAAGGCACCTGCTCTTGCTGCGCCGGATCTGGCAAACCGAGGGCCGTCACGCGCTGTACATAGGTGTCAACGGTCGTCACTAGCGTACTATCGATGTAGACGTCCGCCAGGCCGCAGGAGTCGCAACGGCGGCCGACCAACACAACACCGCTCCCGGCGAAGGTGTATTCGGCAGCGTCGCCGGCCTGACTGGATTGCCGACCCGAGCTTGTCGGGCCGGAGGGTTTGTCGGACTCGTTGGCCGGCGGCACCGGCTGGTGCCATCCCGTCCCCAGGAACAGCGCCGCCGTGTACGCTTGCATGCCGCCGGCCCGCGGCTGCGTTCGGTCGACCTTGAACCCATCGATCACTACCCTCCCGGCCTTGGCCGCCACGATCTTGATGGTATGTTGCTCCAACGACGGGAACACGTGGCTGTACAGCGCGAGGTTGGCCATCTCCTGGCCCGAGTAAGTCATCACCACACGATCGAGTTTTCCATCGAGATACACCGCCGCAACACCGGTGTCGGGTGCCGGTCCCATGCGGCCATACCATGTGATGCGGCTGCCGGTGAACGTGAGGCTCACGGCGTCGCCGGGTGTGCTGGTCTGCGCCTGTGTCCCGTATGCCACCGATAATTGGTTTGTCTCGTGCTGCCAGCCGGTGCCCGTATACCGTAGCATGCTGCTGGTATCATCGATCACGAGCGCCGCCGGGCCGATAGCAGCGCGCGCCGGCATCGCGACGGATGCGTTGCCGCTGCCGTCCACCGTGGCTACGGCGTATCGCGCGGCGAGATCGGCGCCGAGCGCGTGGTCGAAGTAGTACGTCCCCTTGGCCACCTTCCCGATCGGCACCCCGTTGCGATAGATCTCGTAATACGAGATCCAATGGTCGTCGCGGCCGGGGGTCCAACGCAGGGCCACACCACTGTAATCCATGTGCGATGTTTCCTGCTGCGTCACGTGCGCCGGCGGCGCTGGCGGCGTATGATCGACGCCGCTTCCCGGGTGGAATGGAAGATTGAGATAGATGAGCTCGCCCTCTGCGACCTGTGGGAGCGAGATCCCGCGAGCCATCAGGTCGGCACCCTGACGCCGTTCCGTCACCCGCGATTCCTGAAAGGATACATGGTAGGTCGCCGTCGGTAGCAATCCTTTGGGATAGATTGTGACTGACCCGCTCGTCATGTGCGCAGGAATGACGATTCCGCGCCGGTGGTCCCCGCTCAGACGCTGCAAATACCAACGGGCGCTGTCACCGTCAATACGGGGATGGTACACCCAGGCCCAGCGGCCTACCACGCCGTGTTTGGCGAGGTAGTGATAGATGTCGAATAGCTGCCGCACCCCATCCAACGTCTCGGGCACCTCGACTTCTCCTTGGGTCCCGAACCGGTTCCACATCAGGTGCCGCCACGCTTTGGTATACGCTTTGGGATCGAACACGTCGGGATACGTCTCTACCTTGTCGGGCGGGTAGATGTACGAAGTGTAATACGCTCCGATATTGTCCGCGAACCAGTCTTCCATCGACCAGCTCACGCCCATGCGCAGCATCTCATAACCGAGATCTCGGCCGCCGGCGTCACAGCCGTGGAACGTCATGCCGGGATTGCGGTCGAGGAAGGTCTGCAGGAGGCGCCGAAAACCTTGGTCCTGGGCGAGTGCCACACTGGAATCGTTCCCGATCACAATCGCATCTTGGTCTTTACGCCACTGGAAGTCGCCCCACCGGCGCTGCTTCGATTCGAGCGTGGCGAGCTCCCACTTGAGCACCGCCGGTAGACTTTGATCGAGCTGTAAGGTGATATTGCCGGGGCCGGCGACCCAGTCCGGATGGTCTTTCAGGACCTGCGATTCGCTCTCCACTTCATAAATCGGCAGGTAGATGATCTGCCGCATGCCATACCGCGCGAGATAACGGCCGGTTTCACCCCAGTCGGGGCCATCCCACTGACCCCGCGTATGCCACCAGCCATAATCCCGCCAGTAGGTATCGGCACCCACGGCACGAAGCATATCTGCCAGGTGGAACACCGCTCGATAGAGTGATACCGGGTCGAACGGCCCGAAGACACCGCCAGGCTGCCAGTAGCCTTCCATCTGGACGGTCGGAAAGGCAGGGTCGCGTGTGTAGTCCCATTTATAGCGATACTGATAATCCAGCAACTGGTGGCCCATCTCGTCTAGGTCGCCGTGAAACACGCCGGTGAACGCCTTGGGCGTTTCTACCGTATCACCTGGCGCGAGTGACCGCCGGTACGCCGCGACGCGAAAATCCATACGCAGCGGGCTGCCGCCAGCGAGACTGACGTCGGAGCTCCAGAGGCCGAGATAGTCCCACCCTATGAAAAGGCCGCGCTGGGTATTGTGGTTGTAGTAGACGTGAATGGGGGAATACTCTATCGACCCACGTCCTCGGAACGTGAGGCTCGTATCGCGCAACGGCACCGTGTACAAGCGGAAACGACCCAAGCCTCCTATTTGGTCGTGACCAGTCATATAACTGAAGTCGAGGGCACCGGTCATGACCTCGTGCTGTAAGAGACTCATTGTGAGCGCGGCCGGATTGCCGAGTACCGCTGACTGCTTCGAGCGGTTGACGATTCGGAGCCACTCCTGAACGATGCTCTCCTTTGGGTAAACGAGGTAACTCTTTATGACGGCCACGTCGGCGCGATGCAATACGAGTTGAAGGAGTAATTCCCCTTGTTTGAGCGTCCGCGTCGTGGCGCGGTCCAGTATCCAGCCCCCCGAGCGGCCGGTGATGGTCTGACCGTTCCAGTCGAACTGCAACAGGTCTGACGGGCCTTGCACCAACTCATGCTGCCCGAGGTTGTCTCGGAAACTCACTAGTGCGAGGCGTCCGTCCTTGAGCTCAACCCGTTTTTCCACCTGCGCCGTGCCGAAGCGCCAGAACCGGCCCTGAGTGGTTCGCAACTCACGCACGTACGCATCGCCGGACAAGGCGAGCAGTCGCTCCGACGCGCGAGTAGCACGCTGCTGCGGAAGGGTGTACGGACGCAGTACTGGATGGGTACCAAGCGCCGCGAAAGCTGTCCACGTGTGGAGGATGCGCAACAGGTACTGGGCCTGATTCATAAGATGGCAGCCTTTCGCAATTTAATATAAGGGTGGCAACGAAAGTAAAGGAATCTCTACCGCCGAGGGAGGCAATCACCATAGCTGCTTCGCCTCGACCTGTTTCGTCTCCGTAGAGGGGACCCCGGCCAAATTTAGCTAGAAAACCAATTTGTCTCTTGGGGGCTTCGGGCGGCACTGCGGCCGCATGAGCTCGTTAATCGCGTCGAATACCATCTTGCGTGGAGGCATGGGCAGAGCCCGCGTGAGTACCGCGGATTTTGAGGCGGTCTTCTTGGCCGCCACAGCGGTTGGATGTTCGTGGACGTTCGCCAATCAGGCACGAACAGAGGGGCGATAGCGGAGCGCTTCGGCCGCATGCATTTGTGAGACTTCTTCCGCTCCGGCGATGTCGGCGATTGTCCGCGCCACGCGTATGACCTTGGTATAGGAGCGCGCTGAAAGGAAGAGCTTGTCTGCGGCAAGTTGTAGGAACCGCTGAGCGGCGGTGTCAAGCAGGAGCGCCCGCCCGAGACTCTCCGCGCGTCCGGCGCCCCTCGCCCTCTGCCGACGTTCCTCCTGAACGGTCCGGACACGTCCCACGCGTGCCCGGATGTCTGCCGACCGTTCCCCGTGCCTCTTCCCCATCAGCCCTTCCAACGGCACCGGCTCGACGGTGACATGCATGTCGATCCGGTCCGCCAGCGGTCCCGACAGGTGGCCCATGTAGTTCTCGACTTGCCTCGCCGAACATGTACAGAGCGCGCTCTGGGGACCTCCCGTCCTCCCGCACGGACAGGCGTTGGTCGCCCCCACCAGCGTGAAGCGCGCCGGAAAACTCACCGACATCGCGGCCCGCGCGATGACCACCGAGCCGTCTTCCAATGGCTGCCGAAGGCCGTCGAGCACGGTACGGTGGAACTCGAGCATCTCATCCAGGAAGAGGACGCCGTTGTGGGCAAGGCTCACCTCACCGGGGCGCGGCGTGCTCCCGCCGCCGATGAGCCCTGCGCTGGAGATGGTGTGGTGCGGGGCGCGAAAGGGGCGCACACCGAGCGTGACGTCGTCGGAGAGGAGACCAGCCACCGAGTGGACTGCGATAACTTCGAGCGCCTCGTCTTTGGTCAGGGGTGGGAGGATGGTCGGGAGCCGGCGAGCGAGCATCGTCTTCCCCGCCCCGGGAGGCCCCACCAACAGCACGTTGTGTCCACCGGCGGCTGCGACTTCGAGCGCGCGCTTGGCACTATCCTGTCCGACGACGTCGGAGAAATCGACGTCGGAGAGACGCGGCATCGGCGGCGTGGACGGTGGCTGGGCTCGCGGGAGATAACCACCGCGTAACTGCTCGACCAAGGTGCGGAGTGTCTCCGGTGCGGCGAGCGGGAGGTGGCTGACGCGCCCGGCTTCGGCGAGGTTGACTGGGGGAATCACTAACGTCGGCGCGCCGGCCAGGCGCCCGGCGTAGCGCGCCACTGACAGCGCGCCACGGATGTGTCGCAGCGTGCCGTTGAGGCTCAGCTCGCCGACGAAGATCCGGTTCGTGACCGCGGTAGGATCGAGTTGGCCGGTGGCGACCAGAATGCCAATGGCGATGGGGAGATCGAATGCACTCCCCGCTTTGGGTTGATCTGCCGGGGCCAGGTTCACGGTGATCCGCCGTGGCGGGAGCAGGAACCCAGAGTTCACGAGCGCCGATCCGACGCGTTCGCGACTCTCTTTCACCGCGCCGAGCGGGAGACCGACGATGGTCCATTGTGGAAGCCCTTGCGCGGCGTCTACCTCGACGGTCACGTCGTACGCGTCGATCCCCAACACGGCGGCAGAGCGGATGGCTGCGAGCATGTGCGTATTCCTCGCCGGGAATATGTCGCCACTCCGTGCCGCCTCATGACATCCTTACCCGACCGGCAGCATCATCCTGTTGCACAAAAGAAAAACGGGTGGGGGAGCGATGCGCTCCCCCACCCGCCTTCGTTCTGCAGCAGCCGTCCCTTACGGGTTGGCCGGCGCCTTGATCGAATCGCTTCCGATCACGAGGATGCGGAAGTCATCGCGGCGGTTCTGCGACCAGCAAGACTCTTCGTGCTCCTTGCAGACCGGGCGCTCTTCACCGTAGCTCACGATGTCGATACGGCCGGCGTCGATGCCGTGGTCGACGAGGTACTTCTTGGCCGAGGCTGCACGGCGCTGGCCGAGGGCCAGGTTGTACTCATCCGAGCCACGCTCGTCCGTGTTCCCCTCGATCCGGATCCGCATGCCCGGGTTGGCCTGCAGGTACGGGATCTTGGCGTCGAGCGTCGCCTGCGCGTCGCTGCGGATGTTCGACTTGTCGAAGTCGAAGTAGATCGGCGCCGTGATCTTCGTCGTGTCAACCGTCGGCGCCGGTGGTGGTGGCGGCGGCGGTGGTGGCGGCGGTGGCGGCGGCGGCGGAGCCGGATGCGTCGTATCGACCGGCGGCGGTGGTGGCGGCGGTGGCGGCGGTGGTGGTGGCGGCGGGGCCTGGGTCGTGTCGACCGCAGCGCGCGACGCACCACCGAGCATATAGCTCAGGCCGGCGCGAGCGCCGAAGTTCCACGTCTTGATGTCGCCGAGCAGGTAGTTCCCAACGCCGTCCACGCGGAGGGCGATCCGGTTGGCGAGGCCGAACCGGATACCAACCAGCCCTTCTGGGCCGTAGGTGAACGTGTTGAGGTCCGCCGGGACGACGTTGTCATGCCGGTGGAAGCTCGAACGGACGGCACCAGCGCCGAGGATGAACTGGCTCCGACCCCAGAAGGGGACGTTGTAGTTCAACCGGAGCGAGAAGTTGCCGTTGTCGTAGTCGATGTCAGGACCGGCAGCCGCACCGCTCTTGGTCTTCGGCTTGACGTAGGACCCGTCGCCTTCGACTTCCCACTGCGGCGTCATGAAGACACCGAGCCCGCCGCCGTACCCGATCGACTGCGACCCGCTGTTCTCGAAGTGGAAGCGGTCACCGTAGAAGTTGTACGACGCGAACGCCTTCATTTCGACCGTCCCTGGCAGGGGTGCCGAGAGCGGACCGAACCAATCCCAGCTGCTCGGGGCGGTGCCGCCGTGCCCCAACATCCCCATGAGGTCGGGCATGTACTCGAGGCCGGCCTGGAAGCGATAGTTGGTGAACGTCGGCTTGGTCGCGTTGTAGTCGGCGATGGCGTCGGCGCGAACCGCGACCGCATCCATCAGCCCGAAGCGCAGACCGAGATCACCGGTCACACCATAGCCGTACCGGTAGAAACCCGAGGCGACTGGTGGGGTCCCCGTCGCCGACGGTTGGTCGTCGTGAAAGGCCGACAGCACACCGCCAGCGCCGACCAATAATTCGGTGCGGCTGAAGAGCGGAATGCCGTAGGTGAGGCGCGCCGCGATCGGGCCGTACTTCACCGACGGGCCGGCCGCCGTTGCTTCACGATCAGGCTGCTGGTACGACGCTTCGGCGTCCAGGGTGAGATGACGAGTGATGAACACGCCGATACGGCCCCCGCCCCCGAAGACGTTCTTCAGGTTCTTGAGGTCCGGATCGCTGTTGTCGAAAATCGTGTACTGCCCGAAGCCACCTAGCAACAACGTACCGGGTTGCTGCGCAGCCACGGTTCCGCCGTATAGCAAGGCCGCCGCAGTACAGACGGTCCAACGCTTGTTTAACATCTGCTGTCTCCTTGGGATGGAGGGTGGACACCCAATCGGAGCCGGTTGCGCGCTCTCGCGCAGCGCTACCCGGCAGGATGCATGCCGCACCGTCGTGATCGGCGCCCACAGACATAACATCCATGTGAACGCCGCGCACAATTTGCGCGATTCTATGACGGAATGCTAGCAGGAAATGAGAAGTCTCAACCCCATACAAACATCTGTGTTACGCATCGCGCAGATGCGACATGCAGCGCGCGGCGAGTGCAAGTCTGACGCCACTCTCACTTTCGCAACCACCGCAACAACCGATTCCACCTCCGCCGTACGCGTTCGCGCTTTCGTGTCGCCGTAACTGCTGAGCGCCACGCACGCTGCATGCTCCCCGCGTCGGCGAAGCGCTCGGCGGGTGTAGGGGCAAGTCCTCGCTCGATCCACGCGGCAATGTCCGGCGGAAGCGACGACACGTCGACATTCCCTGCCAGCTGTTGTGCAAGAATCACTTTGGGATCTCCGCCAACAAACGGTTGTTTTCCCGTGAGGGCATATGCTACGATCGCCGCAAGTGCGAAACAGTCGACGGCAGGACCCTGCGGTTCGCCGAGGAGCTGCTCCGGGGCAGCGAACTCCAGGGTGCCACACGTGGCATCGTCATGATCTTCGCCGGTGACGTTGGCGATCCCAAAGTCGGTGAGACGCCAGCGGTGATATCGGTCGATCAGAATGTTTTCTGGCTTGAGATCGCGATGAATCACGCCGATCGCGTGCACGGCAGCTAGCGCGTCGAGCACGAGGTCCACGTGGGGTGCGATCTCGGAGAGCCCTCGCTTCCCTAGGCGGGCAACACGGTCGGCGATCGACCCACCCTCAGCCAACTCCATGGTATACCAGAGCAGCTCGGCGCGCCCGTCCCAATCGTAGATCGGGACGATCGCCGGGTGCGCGAGCTGCGCGGCCAACCGCGCTTCGCGCCAGAAGGCGCTCACCGCGTCGCCGTCGTGGGCGATGTGCTGGTGCAGCACTTTGAGCGCGACTTCGCGCTCGAGCGATAGGTCGCGCGCGCGCCACACGGCGCCGAAGGTGCCGCTCCCGAGCCGGGAGAGGATTTCGTAGTCGTCACCCACGGCGCTGCGGACGCGCAGCTCTTCGGCGTCCTCGGGCGGGGAGGCGTCCGTGATCTCCAGCGACGGCCCGAAGGTAGCGCGGCTTCCGTACCCACGGTCGGCCGCACGCAGCATCGCGGCGGCCGACGCGAACCGCTCGTCAGGATCGGGGAGGAGCGCGCGATCGATGGCAACGGCCACCGATTCGGGAGTCTCGGGGCGCAGCCATTTCACCGGCGGGACGTCGTCGGACGGCGGCGCTTCGCCGGTAAGGATGGTGAAGCACATCGCGGCGAGCTGCCACTGATCGCTCGCCACGGTCGGCCGCCATCCGTGGCGGTGCCACTCCGGTGGGATCGGGTCGCCGTCAAAGTTCGGGCTCACCCCGGGGATCAGTTCGTCGCGCGGGATGGCCCACTGCCACTCCAGCATCCAGAGATGCCCGGTCGGCGTACTCCAGATGGAGTCGGTGGTGAGCGCGCCGTGTACGACGCCGGTGTCGTGCAGGTACGCCAGCGTGGAGCAGACGCCGCGCAACACTTGCAGCACGTAGGGGATGTCGGCCTGCCCCACCCGTTCGAAGCGCGCCGCGACCGTCTCGCCCAAGACCCAGCGGCGGAGATACCCAGGCCCACGATCGCGCTGGTTGGTCCAGTAGTGATACGTGGTCGGGATGAACGGGTGACTCCGGTGCCCGAGTTGAAGCGCCTCTGAGCGGAGCCAGCGATGATGCGCGGGATCCGGGGCCGTGACCAACGAGAGCGAGCGCCCGAGCCCGTCGATCACTTCTTGATAATGACGGAAGTCGCCGATGAGCCCCTCGGCCCCCCATTGCCAATCGGGGGGCAACTGCCATCCGGCGATGTGCGGAGGGAGGGTCCGGGTGATCCGGCGCTCCCATCGGGCTGAGCGAAGGGCAGGCATGGGGGGTCTGGCGTTAATATAGAGGGGTGTCCCCTCCCCCCGCGTCTGGCGTCCCAAAACGCTTTAAAGAAATGACCCAGGCCCAAGTCGCGGCGACCCTGGTCGACGACGCACGCCTCATTCTCCCCGTGGGGACGTGCGAGCGGTACCACGCCACGCTCCCGCTGGGGTGCGCCACGATCATCGCGGAGCGGTTGGCCGACGACCTGTCGGCTGAATTCGGGGTACTCCGCGGACCGACACTGGAGTACGGGGTGAACCCGCCGCCGCCGCCTGTTGCCCCAGGGTACGTCTCGCTGCATAAGAAGACGCTGCACCGGACACTCAATGACCTCCTGGCGACGTGGGAGCAGCACGGGATCGCCGAATTCATCCTGCTCACGGCACACGGCTACGACCCGCACGAGGAGGCGCTCTCCACGGTGGCGACCACATTGGCCCGGGTGCGCGTGGTGGACCTGTTCGCGGTGAACATCCCTGACCTGGCGGGGTACCGGCGGAGCAGCGACGATCGGAGCGAGGTGTACCTGGCGCTGCTGCGATACCTGGCCCCCGAGTTGGTCGGTCACGACGGCGACAACGGAGCAACGGCGGAGTGGGGACGGTCGTTGTACGAGCGGATCCGGTCACGGGTGAGCGAACGGATCTTCTTGGTGCCATCGCTGGCGGAATGACATGACCGAACGCACATGACACGACGGGTGCAGCTGATGGCGGCGCTGCTCGGCGCGGCACTGGCGGCTGGAGGACACACGCCCGTCTGGGCCCAAAGCACCACCGGCGATTCGGCAGCCCGTCCCTTGAGCATCGACGAGGCGGTCGCCATTGCGCAGCAGAACAACCCCGCATACCGCAGGACGGTGATCAGCCGGCGTTCGGCGGCGGCGGCGCTCCGCAGCGCGCGCGGCGGGCGGCTCCCACAGCTCAACGCGACGTTGGGAGGACAATATCAACAAGCGGGGCAGCAGATCATCAACGGCGCCGCGTTCGGTGCCAGCTCGGATGTGCTGCAGTCCACGTACAATATCGGCCTCAACTATCGACTGGACCTGCCGACGCTCCTGGCGCCCCGGCAGGAGGAGGCCAACGTCGCGGCGGTCGACGCCGACGTCACCGGCGCCCGGGAAGACCTGCGGGCGACGGTCCGGCAGCAGTACCTCACCGCACTCCAGAGTGAGGCGCGGGTTACGCTGCAGGACACACTCGTGGCCAATGCACAGGCTCAGCTGGAGTTGGCCCGGGGACGCGCCGGCGTGGGGTCCGGGACAGAGCTGGACGTGCAGCGCGCCGAGGTGGCGCTCGGGCAGCAGCGCGTGCAACAGCTGCAGGCGCGCAATCAGATGGCCATCGACCGGCTGCGCCTGTTCCAACAGATGGGGGTCTCGCTCCCCGTCACGACGCGGCTGTCGAGCCGGTTCGTGCTCGACACGGGGCGCAGCGAGGTCCCGTCGTTGGAAACGTTGCTCGCCATGGCACAGCGGCACAACCCCGCCCTCGAAGCGCTGCGCGCCCGTGAGCGGGCCGGCGTCGTGGGAGTGACGCGGGCACGCGGCGCGTATCTCCCGACGCTCACGGTGAGCACGGGGATCGGAGGGTACACGTACCAGTACCGCAACTCGCAGTTCCTGATCGACCAGACGCGGGCGCAGATCGACGCACAGCGCGTCCAGTGCGTGCAGCTGCAGGAGGCGCGCGCGGCGCTCGGGCTCCCCAATTCGCTCCCTTTCTGCGCGGCCTTCGTCTTCACCGACGCGCAGGCGGCGGCGATCCGCGCCGCCAACGCCCAGTTCCCGTTCGACTTCGCGGCCGCGCCGCGCAACGTCAGCGTCCTGTTCTCGCTCCCGCTGTTCGACGGGTTCGTGCGCGAGCAGCAGGTGCAGGAAGCTACCGTGACGCGCGAGGACGCCCGGTACGCGCGCCGCGAGCGGGAGCTCGCCCTCACGGCCGACGTGACGGCGGCGTATCTCACGCTCCAGGCGGCACGGCAGACGGCGGCGCTGCAGGAACAGAACTCCGCCAAAGCGCGGCAGGAGCTCCAGTTCGTGCAGGACCAGTACGCGGTCGGGATCGCCACGTTCGTCGACCTCACGACGGCACGCGCGACGTATGCGCAGGCCGAGAACGACCGGATCACCGCATTGTACGACTATCACAAAGCGGTCGCCGCGCTGGAGAGCGCGGTGGGACGCCCGCTGCGATGACCACACTCCCTCATGCGTAAGCGCACCAAATATCTACTCGCCGGGGGGGTCGCCCTCGCCCTCGCCGGGACGGCGTGGGGGATGTTCGCCGCCCGCCGCAACAAGGTCACCGAGGTCCGGATCGAGACGGTCCGGCCACGCGATCTGGTCGCGTCGGTCACGGCGAGCGGGCAGGTACGCCCGCACACCAGGGTCGACGTCAGCTCCGACATCACGGGACGGATCACCCGGCTCGCGGTGAAGGAAGGCGACGTGGTGCGGCAGGGGCAATTCCTCCTCGAAATCGACCCGTCGCAATATCGCGCCGCGGTCGAGCGGGCGGTCGCCGCAGTAGCGGCGAGTCAAGCGCAGGAGGCGCAGGCGCACGCCAATTTGCTGCAAGCCCAGCGCAACTACGACCGCATCGCCGAGCTCAAACGGCGCAACCCGGCGCTGGTCGCCGACGAGCAGTTGGAACAGCTACGGACTGCGGTGTCGGTGAACCAGGCGCTGCTCGAGAGTGCGCGGTTCAACGTGGACCAGGCGCGCGCGTCGCTGCGCGACGCGCGCAGCTCGCTGGCCAAGACGGAGATCGTCGCGCCCATCTCCGGGCGCGTCACCCGGCTCAACGTGGAACAAGGGGAGACGGCGATCATGGGGACGCTGAACAAGGAAGCGGCCACGCTCCTCACGATCAGCGACATGAGCGACCTCGAAACGCCGGTGAAGGTGGACGAGACGGACGTCTCGCGCATCACGATCGGCGACACGGCGGTCGTCCAACTGGACGCGTTCCCCGACACGACGTTCCGCGGCCGGGTGACCGAGATCTCCCACAGCTCCACCAAGGGGACGGGGATCTCCGCGACGACCACTGACCAGGCTGTGGACTACGAGGTGACGGTGCGCCTCCTGTCCGTCCCCCCCGAAACGCGCCCCGACTTCTCGGCCACGGCGCGGATAATCACCGACACTCGGACCCACGTCCTCGCCGTCCCGATTATTGCACTGACAGTTCGAGCGGACACGTCGGGACGCACCGGTGGAGCACGGCTAGGCGCCGAGCAGGCGGGGGACAGCGCGGTGACCTACGGGCGGGAGGTCGCGCACCCGGCGGGGACGCGGGACGTCGAGGGGGTGTTCGTCGTCGGGGCGAACAACACTGTCACCTTCCGCCCGGTTCGCGTCGGGATCGCGGGGGAGCAGTACTTCGAAGTCCTGAGCGGGGTACGACAGGGAGAGCGGGTCGTGAGCGGCCCCCTCCAGACAATCCGAACGTTACAGAACGGGACGACAGTGCGGCAGATGCGTACCGAAACCACGGGGGATGCCACCAAATGACGAATGACAGCACGCCGATCACTACCACCGCCGAGCGTCGCGCCGTGGTTCAATCTGATGGCGCCCCTCCGGGAAACGAATGGGCCATCGTCGCCCGCGGGCTCAAGCGCGAGTACGACATGGGGGGCGAGGTCGTGCGCGCGTTGCGTGGGGTGGACCTGGCGGTACGGCGCAACGAATATGTGGCGATCATGGGACCGTCGGGGTCGGGCAAATCAACGCTGATGAACCTGATCGGCTGTCTGGACACTCCCAACGCCGGGGAATACTGGTTGAGCGGGCGCCTCGTCTCTCAGATGAGCGACGACGAATTGGCCCACATGCGCAACAAGGAGATCGGCTTCGTCTTCCAGACCTTCAACCTCCTCCCCCGCTCCACCGCGTTGCAGAACGTGGAGCTCCCGCTAGTCTACGCCGGGGTCCCCGCCGACGAGCGGCGCAAACGGGCGACCGAAGCGCTGGAGCGGGTGCAGCTTGGAAACCGGCTGCAGCACCGTCCCAACGAGCTCTCCGGCGGCCAGCGCCAGCGCGTGGCGATCGCCCGCGCACTGGTGAACCGCCCCGCCATCCTCCTGGCCGACGAGCCGACAGGAAACCTCGACTCGCAGACGTCGGAAGAGATCATGCGCGTCTTCGAGGCGCTGTCGGCCGAAGGGCAAACGGTGATCATGGTCACGCACGAGCCCGACATCGCCGCGCACGCACGCCGGGTGGTGGTGCTGCACGACGGGATGATCGCGAGCGACGAGCCGCGCGAGCGGTTCTCTGAGCGAATGAGCGCCACCACGGGAGCGCCACTGAGCGCGTCATCGAGCACGCCGGCCGCCGTCGCGACGCCTCCGGCCCCGCACGCCATCGCGTAACCGGATGCCGCTGTGGGAGGCCGTGCGGATCGCGCTGGAGCAGATCCGCGCAAACCGATTGCGGTCCTTCTTCACAGTCCTCGGCATCATCGTCTCGGTCACGTTCCTGGTCGCGGTGGTGGCGATCATCCAGGGGATGAACGCGTACGTCCGCGAGAACCTGGCGAGCGCGCTCATCGGCGCCAACACGTTCCAGGTCCGGCGCACTCCGATCCAGGTCGGGCTGTTCGACGACGAGCTGATGCGCCGGTTGCAGCGCCGTCCCAAAGTGAACGACGCCGACGCCGCTGCGGTCGCGGTGGCGATCCCTGAGGCGCTGGCGGTGAGCCGGCAGTCGGGGTGGCCGACGCCATTAGCCGACGTCGTGTGGCGAGACCGGACGATGGGCGACGTCCCGATCTTCGGCGTGACAGCGCCGTACCAAGTGGTCCAGGACTACAGCTTCGCGCGGGGGCGTCCGCTGAGCGACGTGGACGTTCGCGAGCGGCGCCCGGTAATCGTCGTGGGGGCAGACGTGGAAGAGAAGCTGTTCGAGGGGGTGAACCCCGTAGGGCGCGACGTGCGCATCAAGGGGGGGCGATTCACGATCGTTGGAGTGATCGCGCGCAAGGGGCGGGTGCTAGGACAATCCTTCGACGCGTTGGTGCTGATGCCGATCTCGACGTTCGAGACGCTGTACGGACGACGCCTGACGACGACGGTCTCGGTCAAGATGCCCGACGCGGCGTCCGTCCCGGGCGGGATGCAGCGCGCGGAAGAAGCGATGCGGCTGGAGCGCCGGCTGCGGCCGGGACAGGAGAACGACTTCAGCATCGAGACGGCGGACGCACTGGTGTCGTTCTGGAAACAGCTCACGTCCGTGTTGTTCGCGGTGATCCCGGCGGTGGTGGCGATCGGGATCGTGGTCGGCGGGATCGTCATCATGAACATCATGCTGATGTCGGTGAGCGAGCGGACGCGGGAGATCGGGGTGCGCAAGTCGCTGGGGGCGACGGCGAGAGACATCTCGAAGCAGTTCCTGGCGGAGTCGGTGATGCTGGCGACGTTGGGGGGCGGGCTCGGCGTATTGGGAGGGTGGGGGTTGGCAGCGCTGGTGGCGACGGCGTCGCCGCTACCGGCGCGGGTGACGGGGTGGTCGATTGGGGTGGCGTTGGCACTCGGGGCTGGGGTCGGTGTGTTGTTCGGGGTGTATCCGGCGTCTCGGGCGGCGAAGTTGGACCCGATCACGGCGTTGCGAGCAGAATGAACGTGGGACGAGGAAGGAGGGGTGTTGTGCCCCCCCCAGCATTGGAACGGGCGTGGGACAACATCACGCTGGCGTTGGACACGCTGCGGGTCAACAAACTGCGGTCGGCGCTCACAATTCTCGGGGTCGTCATGGGGGTGTCGACGGTCATGGCGATGTCGGCGATCGTGCAGGGGGTGCGGGCGCAGATCATCCATACGATCGAGATCGCAGGGCCGACGACGTTTTACGTCATGAAGATCTTTTCGCAGACGCCCATCAATCCGGACCAACCGCCGAAGTACGTGCGCGTCCGCCCGGATCTCACGACGGGGGAGGCGGATCAGATCGCGCGGCTGCCGGAGATCGGGTATGCGTCACTCTGGTCGCAGACGGCGGGGCGAGTAGAATACAAGGGGGTGCGGACGCAGTCGGTGGTGGTCATGGGAGCGGACGACCGGTATCCCGAGATTCAGGGGGGCGAGCTCATCGACGGGCGGTGGTTCACGCACGCGGAGCTGACGTCGGGGACGTCGGTCGTCGTCCTGGACGAGTCGACGGCGGACAAAGTCTTCGGGCAGGAAAATCCGATCGGCAAACAGGTGCGGCTCGGGGGGTGGCCGATGACCGTGATCGGGATCTACGCGCCGCCGGGAAATATCTTCTCCCCCCCCGGACAGACGATCGGCGCGATCGTCCCGTACCGCGTGACGGAGCGGCAGTTTCAGATCGACAAGACCAACGACTTGTACATCCCCGTGAAGCCGCGCTCAGGGGTCTCCGCGTCCGCCGCACGCGAAGCGGTCACGGTGCTGCTCCGTGAAGTGCGGAAGCTCCGCCCCGGCGAACCCAACAACTTCGATCTGATCACACAAGACCAGATCCTCGACACGTTCAATAAGTTCACCAGCGTCTTCTTCATCATCATGATCGTCCTGTCGAGCGTCGCCCTGCTCGTGGGCGGGATCGGCGTGATGGCGATCATGATGGTGTCGGTCACCGACCGGACGCGCGAGATCGGGATCCGCAAAGCGGTCGGCGCAACCCGGCGCGAGATCCTCTTCCAGTTCCTAGTCGAAGCGGCCACGCTCACGGGGATCGGGGGCGCCATCGGGATCGTCTTCGGGAGTGCCGTCGGCCGGCTGATCAGCGCCGCCGTCCACATCGAAGCTGCCACGCCGATCACACTCACATTGATCGCGGTCGGCGTCTCGATCGGCATCGGCATCGTCTTCGGCCTCCTCCCTGCCCGCCGCGCGGCCCGTCTCGACCCCATCGAGGCTTTGCGTTACGAATAGCGTTCTTGAGGGATGTTTTTCTTAAGCGGGTTGGCACATACTGTGGTTATGTTACCATCATGAGAGCCCTCCGTAGAGCACTCCGTCGGATCACAAAAACAATCAGCAGAAGTGGCATCGTACAACACGCCTATGCGTTCACGACGGCCCGCTCCTCCAAACGAAGCCTTGCCGACCAATCTCCGGTCGTCTTTCTCCAGCGCATCCGACTGCAGACAGCTAGACGCGCCGAGTTGTATGATTTTTTTGGAAAAACCCTTGATCTGCCGGTCACGATGTCCGGCAGCATTTTGCAAGTGCAGGTAGGACAGTCGGTACTCGAGTTTACGGACGCTCTCCCCGGCACGACCCCTTATTATCACCTCGCCTTCGACATCCCCGAAAACAAATTACCGGAGGCCACGAACTGGCTTCGCCGGCGTTGTCCTATCGCCACGGACCCGGACACAGGACAGGAAGTCTATCGCTTCGTACATTGGAATGCACACTCGGTATACTTTCACGACCCCGCCGGCAACGTTCTAGAGTTCATCGCGCGCCACACCCTGCCGAACGCCTCGGCCGATCCGTTCGACGGCCGGAGCATTCTTTCAATCAGTGAAATCGGACTGGTCGCCCCGGAATTGTCGACCCTCGCAAACGGCCTCGCGAGCGAGTTGGGGATTCACAGCTACGGCCCCGTGTCTGCTAACTTCAAATCCCTGGGCAGTGAGCACGGACTCTTCATCCTCGTCCGGGCAGGGCACGTGTGGTTGGGTAGCACGTCCCGCGCCGAGGTCCACCCCGTTGAAGTCGACCTCCACGGCGATCACCCACAGCAGTTGACATGGGACGGTCTCCCGTACGTCATCCGGACTCCCCCCCTTCAAGCCCCTGACACATCTACACCTCAGTAAACGCCCGCGACCCACGGCACCCTGCGTTAGGAGCGCGTGCCAACGCGCCTACAAAGAAACATCCTCAAGTGCCTGCCCTACGAACGGCCGCGCCACGTAGGAGCGAAACGAGATCTCCGGAGGCGCGCGAAGAAGCCCCGAATGACCCCATCCACAGCTATCCGATAAATTGGCCCAATGCCCCCCGTCGACGTCCTCGCCATCGCCGCCCACCGTGACGACATCGAGCTCACCTGCGGCGGGACGCTCATCAAAGCCGCCAAACTGGGGCGCCGGACGGCGATCATCGACCTGACCGCCGGCGAGATCGGCACCCGTGGCTCGGCCGAACTGCGCGGCGAGGAGGCGGCCGCCGCCGCCAAGATTCTGGGCGTCTGTGTCCGCGAGAACCTCGCCCTTCCGGACGCCGGACTCGTGAACACGCCCGACGTCCGCACCCGGCTCGCCGTGGCGATCCGTCGCCTGCGCCCCACGATCGTCATCGCCCCACCGCTTACCGGCCGGCACCCCGACCATCACGTCGCCGGCCAGCTCGTCCGCGACGCGTGCTTCGTCGCCGGGCTCGCCAAGATCGCCCCCGACGTTCCGGTGTACCGCCCCCGCAAGGTGATCCACGCCATTGCCTATCGCGAGGACTACGTCAAACCCACGTTCGTCGTGGACGTCACCGACGAGTTCGAAACCAAGATGGCGGCGATCCGCTGCTACGCGTCGCAGTTCGACGGCGCGTTGCAGGCCGGGGAGGTCTACCCGACGGGAGAGCCGCTGTACGACGTGATCCGGCACCAGTCGGCCCACTACGGCTCGCTCATCCGCACCCGGCACGGCGAGCCCTTCTTCACCACCGAAACGATGCGCGTCGACGACGTCGCCGCGCTCGAGGTAGCCACGTTTTGAGTGAACCGCTGACCTACGGCACGTACCTGGAGCTCGACCAGCTGCTCCAGCTGCAACACCCGCACAGCACGCCGGAGCACCCAGACGAGCTCCTCTTCATCATCGTGCACCAATCGAGCGAGCTCTGGTTCAAGCTGCTGTTGCACGAACTGTACAAGCTCACCGCCATGTTAGAGCGGTACGAGACGGCGGCGGCGCTGGAGCAGCTCGTCCGCGTCAACGGATTGGTGCGGATCGTCACCGCACAGTTGCACGCTCTTGACACGCTCTCACCGCAGCGGTTCGCCCAGTTCCGGACGTACCTGGGGACCTCGAGCGGATCCCAGAGTGTGCAGTTCCGCGCCATCGAATTGATCTCGGGGTTGCGCGCACCAGACTATCTGGAGTACCTCCGGTCCCAGGGACCGCTTCCGGACCTCGTGCAACGCGCCCTGGAGCGCCCCGCGCTCCCGGAGCTATTCGACCGACTCTTGGCCCGATACAGTGTCACGCCGGAGCAGATCTACACGACCGACGACCACCGCGACCTGCGGATGCTGGCCGAACAGTTCCTGGAGTACGAGCAGTCCTTCGGGATGTGGCGCTTCCTGCACGTCCAACTCGTCGAGCGGATTCTCGGCCCAGCCACCAGCGGGACCGGAGGGTCGCTCGGCGCCAAGGCGCTCCGGGAGACGCTCTCGAACCGCTTCTTCGGCGCCCTGTGGGCGGTGCGGGCGAAGTTTTATTAGGTTACGGGGGTATGGCGACGACCCTCCCCCTTGTGTACCTCGACCACGCCGCGACGACTCCCGTGCGCGCGGAAGTATTCGAGGCAATGGCGCCGTTTTACGGTCCAAAGTTCGGCAACCCCTCCTCGACCCATCGGTGGGGGCGCGAGGCACGCGCCGCGTTGGATACGGCGCGCGAGCGGCTGGCCCGTTGCTTGGGCGCGCACCCCGATGAAGTGTGCTTCACCTCGTGTGGAACCGAGTCGGACAACATGTCCGTCATCGGCACGTGGCGGGCGTTGCATGCGCAAGGGCGTCCGGCGGTGGTCACCACCCCGATCGAGCACAAGGCGGTGCTCGCCGCGGCGCACCAGGTCGCCAAGGAGGGGGGCGAGGAGCGGCTCCTCGAAGTAGACCGGAACGGTGTCGTGACCGACGCGTCGTTCGACGCCCTGGTGCGAGACGACGTCGCCGTCTGTAGCGTGATGTGGGTCAACAATGAGACCGGCGTCGTTCAGAACGTTCCGGCACTCGCGGCGCGCGCCAAGGCGCGCGGGGTAGTCTTCCACACCGACGGCGTACAGGCATTCGGCAAAGTCGTGGTCGACGCCCAGACCCAGCCGTTCGACCTGCTCGCCATCTCGGGACACAAGATCGGCGCCCCCAAGGGGATCGGCGCGCTGTACATCCGGCGCGGGACTCCGTTCGAGCCGCTGTTGCACGGCGGTTCGCAAGACCGCGGGCGGCGCCCGGGGACCGAGAACGTCGCCTACGCCGTGGGGCTAGCGACCGCTGCGGAACTCGCCGTCGCCGAACGGGAAGAACACTGGACCCGGTTGGAGCGGATGCGTGACGAGCTCGAGGCGATGATCCTCGCCCAGGTTCCGGACGTGGTGGTGCACAGCCGCGGCGCCGACCGTGCGCCACACGTGCTGTCCGTGTCGGTCCCGGGGACCGACAGCGAGTCGCTCCTCATGGCGCTCGATCTTCAGGGGATCGCCTGCTCCGGGGGGAGCGCCTGCCAGAGCGGGAGCGTCACACCGAGCCACGTCCTCACCGCGATGGGGGTCGACCCGGCGCTGGCCGGGGCGGCGATCCGGATGAGCCTCGGGATGCTGACCCGCGAAGATGACGTCGCCCGAGTCGGGGAGCTCTTCCCACGGCTCGTCGCCAAAGCCAGGGCACTCGCCACGGCATAACCGGGCGTGCCGGGAGTGTAGCATGATCGCCAACCGCGTCCTCGTCGCGATGTCCGGCGGCGTCGACTCGTCGGTCGCCGCGGCCATGCTCGTGGAGCAGGGGTACGACGTCATCGGGGCCACCATGAAGCTGTTTTGTCATGGGACCGACGTCCCCGACCGTCCGTGCTGCTCGCTCGACTCGGTAAACGACGCCCGGCGAGTGTGCGAGCAGCTCGGGATCCCGCACTACGTCCTGAACCTGGAGAGCGCCTTCGGGCACGACGTGATCGAGAACTTCGTCGCCGAGTACGCCCGCGGCCGAACGCCAATCCCATGCGTGCGGTGCAACACGTTCACGAAGTTCCGGGACCTGCTGCACAAGGCCGACGGGATCGACGCCCAGTGGATCGCGACCGGGCACTACGCACGCGTCGAGCACGGGGTGTTGCGACGCGGCGAAGACCAGAACAAGGATCAGACGTACTTCCTCTGGGGGATCGACCGCGGCGTGCTCGCGCGGATGCTCCTCCCGGTGGGGAGTATGACCAAGGCGCAGACGCGCGCCCTGGCGCACAAGCTCGGCCTCACCGTCATCGCCGACAAGCCCGAGAGCCAGGAGATCTGCTTCGTGCCGGACGGCGATTACGCGCGGGTCCTGGAGCAGCGCCTGAGCCCCGACGCACCGGCGCTGTCACCCGGGCCGATCGTGACGAGCGACGGGCAGCGGGTCGGTGAGCACCACGGCTTCGCGCGGTTCACCATCGGCCAGCGGCGCGGGCTCCCCGGAGGGTTCGCAGAACCGATGTACGTCGTAGCCATCCGCCCGGACGACCGCGCGGTCGTCATCGGGACGCGCGACGAGTTGGTGGGGCACGGCGTGACGGCCCGCGAGGTCAACTGGCTAGCCGACCCGCCGCCGGTAGGAAGTACCGTCCAGGTACGCGTCCGGCACCGAGCACCGCTCGCCCGTGGCGAGGTCGTCCGGCTGGACGGCGACGAGATCGAGATCGCACTGGACGAGCCGGTGCTGTCGATCACGCCGGGGCAATCCATTGTATTTTACGATAGTGAGACGGTCTTGGGTGGCGGGTTCATCGAAACCGCTCGGCACGAGTCACGCGTGCTTCCGATCGTGGCAGAAATTCCGCCGGTACTCCGGTATGCCTGACAGCCCGCCTTTGCTGTCATCCTGCCGGGTCCCGTGCTCGACGATCGGTCTCCGTTCTCTTTTACCCTGGGAAGCTGTCCTATGAGATTTGTCTGCTTCGGCCTGCTCCTGCTGGCCCCCCCCGTCTTCGCGCAGGTCGCCGTTCCGATAGGCACCAGAATCCCGGTCGTCATCCTCACCAATCTGTCGAGCAAAACGGCCAAGCAAGGCGAGAAGGTCAAATTCGAAGTCGATTCCGACGTGGTCGTCGCCGGTAAGACCGTGTTCGCGAAGGGCGCCGCGGTGACGGGCACCGTCACAGACGCCAAGCCGGCGGGCCATTTCGGACACGCGGGGGTCTTATCTCTCGAGATCGACTCGGCCATGGCGGTGGATAACCAATACATCTGGCTGACGGCGACCATGAGCGACCTGGCGCAGCAAACGGGGGGCGGTTCGGGCCTCAAAGATCAGGCGGCGGCAAACGCCGCCAAAGTCGCCGACATGGTGCCGGGAGGGAGTGTGGTCACGGGACTCTTCCAGCATGGCGACGACATCGAGTACAAAGCCCATACGAGAATGTCGGTGTTCACGGCCACCTATGCCAACATCAAGTTGCACGGCACGCCGACGTCCGCGACAGGGACACCAACAGCATCGGCCGATTCCGCACAACCGGTTGGTGTCGCTCCGGCCGGGATCGCCCTCTTCGAAGCCGAACACACCTGGGACATGGCACTGGCCAACCTCGCCGCCAGCCACGGATCGAAGCGAGAGGTTCGCGAGCTCGGCAAGCGATTGGTCCGGGACGATAGCATATTGCGAGATCAAGGGCGGGAGTTGGCAAAGGCGGCCAACACGCCGGTAGCGCCGATCAACGCCGACGACCAAACGCGCCTGACCAAACTGCTGACCGATCTGCAAAAGCAACACGGGGAGGACTTCGACCAAGCGGTCCTCCGCCAACTGGCCGATTTCGAACAGGGCTTTCTCGACGGGGTCGACGACGACAGCAGCACGCAGATGGGCCAACTGTTGACTCTGGCGGCAAGCGTCTGGAAGACACACCTCTCCCAGGGAACGCACCTGATCAAGGTCCAGGTCCAGCACTAACACGCAGGGGCCGCACTTCAGTGCGGCCCCTGACTTACCGAAACGCTCGGTCCGGAGCGGATGTCGCGGGCGGACTCAGTACTTCAACCCGCCCGCATCCGCGAACTCCCGCATCATACGCTCTTGCTCTTCGGTGAGCTTCTCGGGGACATCGATCGTGACCTCGACGATCAGATCGCCCCGCTCGCCCCCTTTGGCGACCCCCTGCCCGCGCACGCGGAACCGCTTGCCGCTCGGCGTCCCCGGCGGGATGCGAATGGCGACCTTCTTGTCGTCGATCGTCTTGACGTTGATCTTGGACCCGAGCGTCGCCTGAGCGATGTTGAGCGGAACGGTCGCGACGAGATCGTTCCCTTCCCGCCGAAAGAAGCGATCAGGAGCGACGCTAAAGACCACGATCAGGTCCCCCGGCGGCCCCCCGTTGGCCCCGTGCCCCCCCTGGCCGCGCAACCGGACACGCGAGCCGGTATCGGTCCCTGGCGGGACCGTGATCATCACCCTCTTCCGCGTCCGGACCTCTCCCGTCCCCTGGCAGGTGGGACACGGCTGCGAAGGGACCTGTCCTCGCCCAAGACAGACGGGACACGGCCGGTTCACCGAGAACCCCCCTTGCCCGAACGACACGGTCCCGCGGCCACCACACTGCTCGCACACCTTCATCGACGCGCCTGGCGCGGCACCACTCCCGTGGCAAGTGCCGCACTCCTCGGTCACCTCCAGATTGAGTGGAACCTTCCCTCCGAGCACGGCGGTCCGAAACGGGATCTCGAGCTGCGTCTCGACCGTCTCCCCCCGCTCGGCCGTGTGCGCTCGAGTGCGCTGACGCCCCTCCTGATTGAAGATCGAGCTGAACAGATCGCCG